>Ga0167615_1000164_pt1 | contig 23664 bp, 21 predicted proteins | sample BED_Mat_host_9_1_FD_111800 | JGI IMG/M metagenome (GOLD analysis project Ga0167615, IMG submission 111800) | Extremophilic microbial mat communities from Yellowstone National Park, USA - BED_Mat_host_9_15 (v2) (version 2) | ecosystem: Environmental > Aquatic > Thermal springs > Hot (42-90C) >... | reverse complement strand
TGTACCGCCACGTGTTTCCGACGCTCGCGCTCGGCCGCTACAAGCAAGCCATCGAGCGCAGGTGAGGGTTGCGATGGGATCTGTGCCAGTCGAACTCCGGGGCGATTTCGAGGTCTGCCGCCGGCTCACGCGAAGCCACTACGAAAATTTCTCGGTGGTGTCGCTGTTCGTTCCTCGCCATCTTCGTCCGCACTTTTATTCGATTTATGCCTTTTGTCGCGGCGTGGACGATCTCGGCGACGAATACGCGGGAGATCGCATGGCGGCCCTCGACGCCTACGAGGAGGAGCTGCGGCGCGCGTTCGCGGGCGAGGCCACCACGCCCGCGTTCCGCGCCCTTCAGTTCACCATCGCCACCTGCCGCCTGCCCATGGACCCGTTCCTGCGGCTCATCGAGGCCAACCGGCGGGATCAGCGCCAGCACACGTACGACACCTGGGAAGATCTCCGCGACTACTGCCGCTACTCGGCCGATCCCGTCGGCCGGCTCGTCCTCGGCGTCTTCGGCTGCCTGGACGACGAGCGCGCGCGCCTTTCCGACGCGACGTGCACCGCGCTGCAGGTGGCCAACCACATGCAGGACATCGAGCGCGATCTCGCCCTCGGCCGCATCTACGTTCCGCGCGCGGACCTCGAGCAGTTCGGCGCGTCCCTCGGCGACATTCGCGCTCGGCGAGCGACGGACGGCGTTCGCCAGGCCGTTCGGCTCGAGGTGGACCGCGCGCAGGCGCTCTTCGACGAGGGCAAACGGCTCGAGTCGCTCGTTCCGCGAAGCCTCGCGCGGCAGCTGAAGCTGTACCGGCTCGGGGGCGAGGCGATTCTCGCCGCCATTCGCCGCCAGGGCTACAACCCGTTTGCCGGCAGACCCGTGGTGTCGGGCAAGCAAAAGCTCCGCATCGCGCTCTCGGTGCTCGCCGGCGGCGCGAGTGGCGAAGGAGGGTCGGCATGAATTTGGCCACGGCCTACGAGTACTGCGCGCAAAAGACGCGGGAGGCCGGCAGCTCGTTTTACTACGGTATGCGCATGCTGCCGCCCGCCAAGCGCCGCGCGATGTACGCCATTTACGCGTGGAGCCGCCTCTGCGACGACGCGGTGGACGATCACACGGGCGCCGACGCCGCCTCTCACCTCCTGACCGCCGAGCGCATCTACCAGGCCGCCTACGCCGACGACTACCATGCGTCGTCCCATCCCGTCGTTCTGGCGCTCGGCGACGCGGTGAGGCGCTACGGCATTCCCGAGGAGCCGTTTCAACATCTCATCCGCGGCATGCGGGTCGACATGGCGCCCGTGCGCCTCAAGTCGCAGGCCGATCTCGACGCCTACTGCGACGACGTGGCCGGCACCGTCGGACTCATGTGCGTGCACATTTTCGGCTTTCGCGACCCGCGCGCGCTGGATCTCGCGCGGGACATGGGCCGCGCGCTGCAAATCACCAACATCCTGCGCGATCTCGCCGAAGACCTCGCGCGGGACCGGGTGTATCTGCCGGAGGAGGAGATGGAGCGGTTCGGCTACTCCCTGGCCGATCTCGCCGCGCGGCGCATGACGCCCGCGTTCTTCGCCCTCATGCGCGCGCAGGCCGAGCGCGCGAAGGTGTACTACGCGCGCGCCGCGGAGCTCTGTTCGCTCGTCGAGCCCGACAGCCTGCGCTGCCTGAGCATGCTGTACGTCATGTACCGGCGCCTCTTGGACAAGATTGAGGCCCGCGGCTTTCGGGTGTTCGACGAGCGCATCTCGCTCAGCGGATCGCAGAAACTGAGGCTTCTGTGGAGGGTCCTATGGAACAAGCGCGCAATCGGATCATCGTCGTCGGCGCGGGCTTCGCGGGGCTGAGCGCCGTCCATCACCTGCTTCGCGCCGGTGTGCCGGGGGAACGCGTCGTGCTCTTGGAGCGCGCGCCGCACGTGGGCGGCCGCGCCTTTTCCTTTGTGGACCGGGAGTCGGGCCACGTCTTGGACAACGGCCAGCACGTGCTCCTCGGCTGCTGCACGTCCTTCACGCGCCTCCTGGACGAACGGGCCCGCCACCCCGGCGTCCGCTTTCAACCGCTTTTGTCCATCCCCGTGTACGCCGATGGGGGCTTTCGCACCATCGAGAGCCGCAGGTTGCCCGGGCCGCTTCACCTCGTCCCCTCGCTTTTGCGCTACGCGCACGTCTCGCTCGACGGCCGCCTGCGCATTGCCCAGGCCGCGTTCGCCATGCTCGGCGCTCCATCTCGCGATCTCGACGCGCAGTCGTTCCGCGCCTTTCTCGAGCGCCACGGCCAGACGGACGAGGTCATCCGCCGCGTCTGGGACCTCGTCGGCACCGCGATCCTCAACGGCCACGCGGACGATATCTCCGCCGGGCTCGCCGTCGAGTCGTTTCAGATAGGCTTTTTGCGCGGACCAGAGCCCAGCCGGCTCGGCCTGTTCACGCGGCCGCTCGGTGACCTCGCCGAGGAGGCCGCGGCGTCTCTCAAGGCGCAGGGCGTCGAGGTGCGGCGCGGCCGCGCGGTCGGGATCGCCGCGGACGATGTCGGTGTGACGAGCGTGCGGCTCGCGGACGGCTCGTCGCTTGAAGCGCGCTGCGTCATCCTCGCCGTCCCGCACGATCAGGCGCGGGCCCTTCTTCCCGACGGCGCCATCGACCGCGCGGCGTGGCTTCACCGCGCGCGCTACAGCCCCATTTTGAACGTGTACCTCGAATATCCGCAGCGCGTCATGGACCTGGACGTCGCGGCGTCGTTCGCGATGGGCGGCATGTTTGTGTTCAACCGCGGCCGTCTGCTGGAGGATGCCGAGCTCGACGGGCGACTGTTGTCCATCTCCATCTCGGCGGCCGACGCCTATCGGTCGTGGGACGCGGACGTGATCGCCCGAAGCGTGGAAGCCGCGGTGGCGGAGATGTTTCCGGCGGCGAGGGAAGTTGGCACATCCTGGCGCAAAGTGGTCTGGCAGCCGAAGGCGACGTTCCTCGCGGAACCGGGGTTGGGCCTGAAGCGCCCGGGCGTTCGAACCCGCCTGCGCGGCCTGTACCTCGCCGGCGATTGGGTGGACACGGGCTGGCCGACCTGCCTGGAGGGGGCCGTTCGGAGCGGCGAGATGGCGGCCGCGGCCGCGCGCGAGGACGGGGTGTCGTGAGGGCAGGGCGCGCCGCGAGGGGGGCGCCTTCGCGCGGTCACCGACCTTTCGATGCGGTTTCAAGGTTGGAGAAGCATACTAAGCGCAGAAAAGGTCAAGACCTGGATAAAGGGTGAACGTGCATGCGCTTCTATCGTCCGCGCTCAGACAGCGGCTTCTTTTACGAACCGGGTGGAACGCTGCGCTGGGTGGTGACCGTGGTGGTGTCGGCGCTCGTTGGGGCAGGCGCGACGCTCGGCGTCCTTGCCGCGACGCGCAACGAGAGCCTGTCGATCAACACCACCAGCAACGCCACGCCGCCGGCTTCGGCCACCAAACCCATGTCGGTGAACGTGAACATCAACGACGACATCACGCAGGTGGTGAAGAAGGTCGAGCCCGACGTGGTGGCGGTGGTCAACTACACGACCACCAGCAACTTCTTCACGCAGCAGTCGCAGACCCAGGAGTCGGACATCGGCTCGGGCGTGTACTTCTACAAGAATGGTGACAACGCGTACATCGTCACGAACAACCACGTGGTCCAGGGCGGATCGAAGGTGCAAATCGTCCTCATGACCAACAAGCGCGTGAACGCGACGGTGGTGGGGACGGATCCGTACACGGATCTCGCGGTCCTGCGCGTGCCCGCCTCCACGTTCCCGGGCATTCAGCCGGCCCAATTCGCGAACTCGGACGACATTCAGGTGGGAGAGCCGGCCATCGCCATCGGCACGCCGATGGGCTTGGACTTCGCCGACACGGTGACGGCCGGGATCATCAGCGGTGATCAGCGGATGATGCCGGTGGAGGATCCGACGTCGGACGCCGTGCTCGACTATCAGCCCGTCATCCAGACGGACGCGGCCATCAACCCCGGCAACAGCGGCGGACCTCTGTTGAACGCGGCCGGCCAGGTCGTGGGCATCAACTGCAGCAAGATCGTGGCGCCGAACTTCGAGGGCATGGGCTTTGCCATTCCGTCGAACGAGGTGCTGAACATCGCCTTCCAGATCATCAAGACGGGGCACGCGGTGCACCCGGCGCTCGGCATCGAGGGCATTGACCTGTCGAGCATCCCGAGCGGGTATTTGCCGAACAACATCCCCGTGGACTACGGCGTGTACGTGGAGTCGGTGGATTCGGCCAACGCCAAGCGCGCCGGGCTGCAGCAGGGCGACGTCATCATCGCGCTCGACGGCAAGACGGTGCAGTCCATCGCGGACCTGCGCACGGAGCTGTTCACGCTGAAGCCTGGGCAGACGGTGCCCATCGTGGTGTACCGGGGCGACAGGAAGCTGACGCTCCAGATCAAGATTGGCGAGGAACAGTCGCCCAACACGACCGAGAGCGGGAATTCGGCCAACCAGTCGTCGCAGAACCCGTTCTCATCGGGAGGCGGGAGCATCTTCCCGAACCCGTTCAATTCGACCAATCCGTTTGGCTACTGAGCCGCGTCAGGCCGGGGCATGGCCCCGGCTTTTGTTTGTCGGAAGCAAGCTTTCGCGGTAAGGCCGAGGTTTCGCAGAAAGGCCGAGGGTGTCGCCCGCCCAGGAGGCGGCGACATCGCTCGACCTTTCGGATCGCATGATATGGCTCGATATTCCATATCCTACCCTAGGAGGTGATGGAGGTGAAAAGTGGTGTGCGGATTCGCCCTCGGCGCCGGGCGCAGGTCCATGGGCCGAATCCGGGCGCGATGGCCGAGCGCGAAGGTGGGACAAGCGAACACGCCTCGAGCGCCGTTCAGCCTGCGCAGGAGGCGGCGAGCCAGGAGGGGGGCGCCGAGAGAGGGGACGCGATGCAGCGTCCGAAGCGGCGCGCGCGGGCATCCGCGGGGGGCGCGGGGCGTGCCCGCGAGGCGCGCGGGGATGCTTCGAGCGGCGAATCGGCCCAGTCGGAGCCGGGAGGGCGCTCCCCGAAAAAGCGGCTTCACCGCGGCCTGGAGGACAATGTCGCCGTCTTGCAGCAGCTCTTCACGGATTGCTCGGACGTGCAGTTTCGCCACCTTGAGCTCGAAGCCGGGCGCGCTGCGGCGCTCGTCTACTTCACCGGCATGGTGGAGCTCGAGGAGCTCGGCGTGGAGGCGCTTCAGCCGCTCCTGACCGCGTTCCATCCGCACACCGTGGGGGATTACGACCCGCGGCAATTGGCTGGGCGATCGCTGCCGGTCGCGCAGGCGGACGTCGTGCAGACCGTGGACGACGTCGTCGACGCGATTGTGCTGGGGCGCGCGGTCCTGTTTGTGGACGGCTTCGACGCCGCCGTGTCGCTCACCACCACTTCGCCACCGCGGCGCGCCATCTCGGAGCCGGAAACGGAGTCCGTCGTCCGCGGGCCGCGCGAGGGGTTCACCGAGGACATCACCGTCAATATGTCGCTCTTGCGCCAGAAACTGCGCACGCCCAAGCTCAAGTCCATCCCCTACTACGTCGGCACGTACACGAAGACGGAGGTTCGGCTGGTCTACGTCGAGGGACTGGTGGACGAGAAGGTGATTGCGGAGGCGAAGCGCCGGATCGAGGGCATCGAAATCGACGGCGTGCTCGAGAGCGGATACCTGGAGGAACTCATCGAAGACCAGCCGCTGTCGCCCTTTCCGCAGTTTCAGTACTCGGAGCGCCCCGACACGGTTGCGGCGCAGCTTTTGGAGGGCCGGTTCGCCATCCTCACCAACGGGACGCCGTTCGCCCTCGTGGCGCCGGTGACGTGGTGGCAGTTTCTGCAAGCCAGCGAGGATTATTACGAGCGCTTCTTTCTGGTCTATCTCGTCAGGGTGCTGCGGTACGTCTCGCTGTTCATCGCGCTCTTTCTCCCGGCGATGTACATCGCGGTGACCACCTACCACCAGGATATGCTGCCCACGAACCTCGTCATCAGCATCGCGGCGGCCCGCGAAAGCATTCCGTTTCCGGCCATCATCGAGGCGCTCATCATGGAGCTCACCTTCGAGGCGCTCCGAGAGGCGGGTATCCGCCTGCCGCGGGCCGTGGGGCACGCCGTCAGCATCCTGGGCGCGCTGGTGATTGGCGAGGCGGCCGTCGAAGCGGGGATTGTCTCGGCGCCCATGGTCATCATCGTGGCGCTGACCGGGATCGCCTCCTTCACGGTGCCGCGGTACAACGCGGCCATCGCCATCCGCCTTCTGCGCTTTCCCATGATGCTTTTGGGGGCGGTGCTCGGCATGTTCGGCCTCGTGATGGGCGTCATGTGGGTCACCATCCACCTGTGCAAGCTGCGGTCGTTCGGCGTTCCCTATTTGTCCGGTTTCGCGCCCTACAAGCGCCAGGAAGTGAAAGACCTGTTCGTGCGGCCGCCCTGGTGGGAAATGGTCTATCGGCCATCCTCGTACGCGAAGCAAAACCGCAAGCGCATGAACAAGCAGATGATGCCGCGCCCGGAAGGCAACCCGCAGTGATGGGGGGAGGCGCGTGAGACGTTGGGCTGCAAAGTGCGCTGTCGGGATCGCCGCCTTGGCGATGGTCCCCGCGCTCTCGGGTTGCTGGGACCGACGCGAGATCAACGACATGGCGTTTGTCACGGCGGTTGCGGCGGATCGGACCGAAGATGGAAAGTACCGCGTGACGGTTGAGGTGCCGCTGCCAGGCAAAATCTCCTCGGTCGGCAACCTCGGCGGCGGTGGAGGGGCGAGCGGAAAGAAGGCGTATTTCATCGACTCCACCGTCGGCGACACGTTTCGCCAGGCCAACGCGGACGAACAGCGTGCCATGTCGAGGCAGCTGTACTTCGCACACATGCGCGTGTTTGTCTTCGGGGAAGAGCTGGCGCGCGACGACATCGCGCAGGCCATCGACGTGATGGCGCGGGTGCCGCAGAACCGGATGACCACCTATCTGCTGGTGAGCGACGGCCCCGGAGCGGACGTGCTGAACACCGAGTCAACGATGGAGAAGACGCCGGCGGAGTTCCTGCGCGAGCTGGCGAGTCAGTCCGAACGCCATCCGCGCACGGTGAAGCGCGTGACCGAAGCGCTCCTCGCGGAGGGACAGGACCCCTACATGCCGGTGGTGTCCGTCATCGAGACCGCGCCCGGCGACGACGCGCGCAAACAGTCGTACGTCAAGCTCACGGGCATCGCGGTGTTTCGCGGGCCCAAAATGGTCGGCATGTTGAAGGGCCGAGAAGCGGACGGCGTCCTCTGGGCGCTCGGCGAGATCAAGCGGCCGACGGTGACGGTGGCTGCGCCAGGCGGCTCCGGTCACGTCTCCGTCATCGTGACCCGCTACCGCACTCGCGTCGCGATGCACCGCGAGGGCGATCGCGTCTCCTGCCGCATCACGGTCAAGGCGATGGGCACCCTCGCCGAAAACACGTCTCCGTACAAATACGAGGAGACAGAGAACCTGCCGAAGCTCGAGCGCGAGGCGTCGCGGGAAATTGCGGACGAGATCGCGTCGGGCATGACGGCGCTGCGCGAGCTGCGCGCAGACCCCGTCGGCCTCTGCAACCGCGTCTACCGGTTGTATCCATCGCTCTGGCACGCGCGCAAATCGGACTGGCGCGAGTCGCTCTACGCCCACATCCCGGTGCAGGTGCACGTGGAGCTGGATCTGCGCAACAGCGGCAACGCGACGTCTCCCGTCGCGGTGCCCGAGGAGGATTTGAAGTCGTGATCGTCAACTTCATTGAGGCGGCGGCGTTCATCGCGGCCCTGTGCGCGCTGCAGTGGAAAGAGTGGAAACAGGCCAATCGGCCGACGAAGATCGCCATGGTGGCCATGATGACCATGACGGCTGGGGCGTGGGTCGTGTCGAACATCTTTCCGAACGCGCACACGTCCTTCTCCTGGCTGCCCAAGCCCTTTCACGTGAGGTGAATCGCGGATGAATCAGGTCTCCTCCCGGCAAGTGGTGCTGATGGGCTTTTGCTACGTCTTCTCCGCGACACTCGTGACCTGGCCTGGACAGATCCTGCGATCCGCCAAACAGGACGCGTGGGTGGGCGTGCCCCTCTGCACCCTTGCCGTCCTGCTGGTGCTCTGGCTGACGGATCGCGCGCTGGCGCGAAACCCGGGGAAAGACCTCCTGACGCTCTTCGTGGAGAAGTTCGGGTGGCTCGGCAAGGCGGTGCTCCTGCTGTACGTCCTGTTTTCGCTCGTGATCATGGCGAAGGACGTGCGGCTTGGGGTCGACTTCGTCAGCGTGGTTTTTCTGCCGGTGACGCCGGCGGTCGTGGTGGGGGCGCTCATCATGGCCACGTGCGTCTTCATGGTGCGGGGCGGAATCGAGGTCATCGCGCGCATGACGGAGCTGTACCTGCCGGTGTTCCTGCTCTTTTCCGTGTTTTGCGGCGCCCTGCTCATTCCGGACCTGAGCTGGCAGTATCTTCAGCCCTTCTTCGAATACGGCCTGGAGCGACCGGCGGTTGGGGTGTGGTACGCGCTCAACGCCATCGGCAGCATCACGATCCTGCCGCTGCTCTTTTCGCACGAGCGATTTTCGTTCCGCCAGGCCTGCGTCTCGCTCTTCTTTTCGTCGCTCTTCCTCGAATTCGTGCTCGTCATCTGCCAGCTCAACCTCGGCAGCCCGCTCGCGGGGCACCTCATGTATCCGGCGTATGAGGCCGTGCGCGAGGTGCGCGTGACGGACTTTCTGGACCGATTCGACATTCTCATCGTCGGCATCTGGCTGCCGACCATCGTGATCAAGATTGCCTTGAACCTGTATTTCACCATCGCCTGCATGCGCCAGGTCGTTCCGCAGCTGCAGGCAGCACAGGTGGCGCCTTCGCTCGGCTCGCTCGCGCTCGTCGTGAGCCTGTGGCTGTTTCACACGTCGACGGAGGTGGTGGCCGTCGACGACGTCTGGCCGGCCGTGGTCATGGCGCTCTGGCTCGGGGTGCCCGCGCTTGGGGCGCTCGTGGTGTCGTTCATGAGCCCAAAGCCAGGCGCGCGCCAGCCGAAGCCCCAGCGCGCGCCGTAGTCAGTACATCATCCGGTCGTCGAAGTAGTACTTGAATTCCAGCAGGTTGTTGGACGGATCGATCAAGAAAAAGGTCTCGTGCTCTTCGATCAGACCCTCGAAGCGGCGGGACAGGTCGTGGTAAAACGGGATGCCGCGCTGTTTGGCGAGCTTGTACAGGTTGTCAAACTGCCGCTTGTCCCGAAACGTGATGCCGAAGTGCCGGGGATACATGCTCACCTCCCGGTCCCAGCGATCCGACAGATGGCAGACGAGCTGGTCGCCGAAGAAATCGAGCGTGATCCGATCTGGGTACCGGCGCGCCAGCTTGCAGCCGAGCTTCGTGACGTAGAAGTCGTAGGCCTCGTCGAGATCGCGCGCAGGAATGGCCAGGTGAAAGACGTCGTTCGGATTTCGCATGCCAACTTAGCCTCCTCACGAATGCCAGAGCGCGGGCTCGGCGTCCGAGAGCGGGACATCGCCGGTCTCGAACTGGAGCAACGTGTCGGACCGGAGCCCTCTGCGCAGGGTCTCCAGGGGGATGGCGTCGCCGATGGCCACGTTGCCGAGGTTCACATTGGGCCCGAGCTTGTCGATGAAGTACTTCTGCAGCGTCTTGTTGGGCGCCTCGAAGACGAGGCGATTCGTGTCGAGGGACGCCTCCAGGATCTCTTCGATGAGCCCGAAGCGGAGTTCCCCGTTTTCGCGGCAGATGCCGCTGGTGCCCGATTCGCGCGCCTCCGTGATCACATACGAGGCGCCCGCGGCCAAGTCCTCCCGGATGAACTGAATCCACCGGTGCGGCGGGAGGAGGAGCGACTGCTTCACGTCCTTGTAGCCCACCTCGCTCCACACCCGAAACCGGCGGGCAAATCGCTCGATGAACCGGGCCTTCTCCGCATTGGCGAGCGGCACCGTTCCGTTGGAGATCTCGACGTCTCGACAGCCGTAGTGCAGACACATGGCCTCGTAGTCGTCGATCCGGCCCTGGATAAGAAACTTCTCAAACAGCGTGCCGCCGAAGAAGTAGGGGATGCCGAGCCGGTTCAGGACCTCCACCTTCTCCTCCAGCCTCGGCGTGACGAGGGCGGTTCCCCAACCGAACTTCACGCCATCGATCCACGCCCCGTTGGATTCCATCGCGTCTCGAAACCACGACACAGGGACCCCGTTGTCGATCACGACAGTGATGCCCTTTTCTCTCGGCTTCTCGGGCCGTTGCGGCAGGCTCAGCACATCGTTCCACCGCGCGTCCATTGCCCATCCCCTCCACCGTGCGCGTCTCGCAGGTTTGGCTCGAGCATACGGGCCCAAGCTTGAATTCCGGTTGAAATGCGGCGCTCTGAGGCCAGTTTATCAAAAAAAGTTCAAAAGGCGTTCGGCCTAATCGGGCTGGGTTGGTTTCGCCCGCAACGTCCCCTCGCCATCCACCGATGAGGTGCTTCGCAGAAAAACGGGATCGATCAAGCAGGAATTCTTCGTTTGCTGTCGAATATCCGTGCTTCGTAGCGAGAAAGCGCGTCGCGGCGTTGGCTTTGTCGCGAGTGCGCGAAACTTGGGGTTGTGGGGAGCGATTATGCGGATTTCATCCAAGTGGTTGACTGGAGCATCGGTCGTCGTTGCCCTGTCGTTCGCTGTGAGTCCCAAGCCCGCCCACGCGGAAACGCTTTCGCAGGCGCAGCAGCAGCTCGCTCAGTTGCAGAGCCAGAAGCGCGCCGTCGAAAGCCGCCTGTCCGCGGACGCCGTGAAGGAGGAGACGCTGAAGAACGCCATTCGCGCGTACCAGGTCTCCATCGAGAATGTCCAGGCGCAGATCCAGGCCAACCAGGCTCGCATGGCGGCGCTGCGCCAGCAGGAGCACGAGCTCGGCATCCAGCTGCAGCAGAACGAGGCGCAGCTCAACCAGGCCGAGGAGGAGCTCGCGCAAATTGTGCGCGGCGAGTACGAGGACGGCAACGTATCGTACCTCGAGGTGCTGTTCAACGCCACCAGCTTTACGGATTTCCTCTCGCGGTTGTACGATCTCGCCATTGTCTCGAAGACGCAGGATCAGGTCGTGCAGTCGGTCAAAGCGCTGCAGGCGTCCATCGTGCAGAAACAGCATCAGGTTCAGGCGGCTGAAGAGCAGGCGGCGCAGGTGGGGCAACAGCTGAGCCAGCTCGAAGCCATGGACGAATCCCTCAAGCAGGCGCAGCAAGTCAAGTTGAACGCGGTCCTGCAAGACATCGAGCAGGGCAAGCAGCAGCAGGGCATGCTCGAGAGCCAGATTCAACTCACGCAGTCGGACATCCAGGCCATCGAAGCGGCGACGGCGGCAGCCGAACAGAAGGAATCGAACGCGCAGTACGTGGCACAACAGCAGGCCGCGCTCGTTCCGGCTGATCCCAACAGCATCATCGGCTACGCGGAACAGTTCTTGGGAACGCCCTATGTGTGGGGCGGCGAATCGCCGAGCGGCTTCGATTGCTCGGGCTTCACGCAGTACGTGTTTTCCCACTTCGGCATCCAAATTCCGCGGACGTCCGAAGAGCAGTTTGCCGTCGGCGTTCCGGTCAGCCAAAACGACCTCCAGCCGGGCGATCTCGTCTTTTTCAGCACCTATGCCCCCGGCGCGACGCACGTCGGCATCTACATCGGCAACGGGCTCATGATCGACGCGCAGGACATGGGCGTCTCCATCGACAGCGTCTTCAACTCGTACTGGGGGCCCAAGTACCTGGGCGCACGCCGGTTCATTACGACGAGCGGTTGAGCGCGAAGCGCCGGCACAGCTCGCCGGTGCCTTCCGCGCGAAGGGCGTCCGCCGTCCCGCGCTGGGGAAGCGGACGCCCTTCTTTTGCCGCGTGGCGCGTGCGGGCGCCGTCGCGTTGCGCCCGGACGCTCGAGCCGCGCCGCTTGGCTTCCGGCAACATCACAGGCCTCGCCGCAGTTCGCGCAGCGTGTAAAACGCGTCCCGCCAGACGAGCCCGCCGCGGCGAACGGCCAGCACCGCCGATCGAATGAAGGCATAACTGTAGAGCAGCATGCCGAGCGGCAAGATGAGAAATTGGTGCTTGGGCAGCCTCAAAAAGACCGCATGAAGCTCATATAAGATTCCCATAAGTACGAGACAATACAGATACACCAGCCGATACCAACCCGGTCCGAAGACGGCCCCGGCGAACGGCGTCGTGTAGAGCGCCATCATCAACACCATCGCGGCGGTCAACAGCGCCGCGGAGTAGTGAAAGGCCGGCAGCGGCGCCTTCTCCATGCCGACGAGCATCGCCCGGAAGCTTGGATACCACTCGATTTCAATCATGTCCTGCGCCACCACGAATCGCTGCCGAAACCCGTGCTGCTTGATGAGTTTGCCGAGGTGGAGATCGTCGTCAGGGCGCAAGCTGATGGCCCGGTGCGTGCCGATGCGCTCGTACGCCTCCCGGCTGACGAGGTTGAACGCGCCAATCCCGGCGTGTGCGCGGGTGCGCCTGCGGTACGCGCTCTGTGGCCGTTTGAACAGCACGTAGTTGAAGATGTACATGGCCGTCAGCAGCTTCAGCGCGTAGCCGGACGCGATGAGCCTCGGCGCAACCGTCAGGTGATGCAGCCGGTGTGCGTGGACGTAGGCCATCGCCCGTTCCACCGCGTCTGGGTAAAACCGCACGTCCGCGTCCGCAAACAGCAGCCAGTCGCCGGTCGCGCGCATCGCGCCCGAATACAGGGCGTGGTTCTTGCCCAGCCACCCGCGCGGCAGCTCCTGGATGTGGACCGCCACCACCCGCGGATCCCGGGCCGCCATCCGGTCCATCACCTCGCCTGTGCCATCCGTCGACCGGTCATCGACCGCGACAATCTCGAGGTCCGGATACGTCTGGCGCAGAAGCGATTCAAGGGTGGTCTCGATGTGCGCCCGTTCGTCGCGCGCGGCCACCACGACGCTCACGCGGCCGTACGACGGGGGGCTCGCTCGCGCCGCATCGCGGGGCACAAGGCGCGGCGTCCGCACCAGGTCCGGGATGGTGCGGAGAAAGATGGCTGTCCACACCACGGCGCACAGGACGGGCAGCCACGCCGCCCGCGGAAGCGCGTGCGCCAGCCAAGACCACGCGAAGTTGGAGAACATCGGAACACTCCCCCTTTCGCCCCGCGGGGTCCACAACTTTATGGTAATCTAGGCTAGGGGCACAGTCCAACAAATCCTGCCTGCCCTCTTCATTGTACGCTCATCCCATCGCGCCCGCACGGCGCGGGTGGCTCTGCATCGCAAAGGACGAGGTTATCGTATGCGATTTTGGAAACGCGAAGAACTGACGGAAGAGGAGCGCCGCTGGCGCCGGCGCCAGTTTCGCACGCACGTGATCTACGCCATGATCTTTTTGTCGTTCACGAGCCTCCTGCTGCGCGCCGCGTACGTGCAGATCTCGAATGGCAAGGCGTATCGCCAGGCCGAAGTGAGCATTCCCAAGGCGCGCATTCCGGTCCTGCCGCAGCGCGGCTGGATCTACGATGCCAACGGCCAAATCCTGGCCTGGGACAAGCCGGCGTTGTCCATCGTGATGAACCGGTATTCCACCACCTCGGATGCGACGTATCGGCGCCTCGCGAGCGCGCTGGCCCCCGTTCTCCACCAGACGCCGGACGCGCTCTATCGCCTCATGAAGGCGGACTCCGGAACCATCCAGGTGACGCTCGCCAAAAACGTATCGCTCGCTCAGGTCGCCTACGTGGTGGAGCACCAGTCCGAGCTCCCGGGCGTGCAGGTCATCCAGGACTACATCCGCGAGTATCCGTATGGCGATCTCGCCGGGCAGGTGTTGGGGTACGTCGGCGCCATCACGGCGGAGAACGTGAGCCGGTACCAGGGGTATCTGTACAGCCAGAAGGTCGGCGAGACCGGCATCGAGGAGCAGTACGAGCCGCTCTTGCAGGGCAAGCCTGGGTACGAGCTCGTGACCATCAACAGCGCCGGCAACGCCATCGCGGAGGCGGGGGAGATCCCCCCGCAGAACGGCGACAACCTGCAGCTCACGCTCGACGGCCACGAGCAGGCGTGCGCGCAGATGATCATGCAGAGCATGATCCAAAAGGTGAGCGATAAAAACGCCATCGAGAACGCCGCGGCCGTCATGCTCGACGTGAAGACGGGCGGCGTGATCGCCATGGTGAGCTACCCGTACCTGGACCCGAACTGGTTCACGCTGGGGACGCTCGCGCAGCACGCGCACTACGCGTCGACCTCGGGCGCCCAGGTGAACAACGCCATCGCGATGGTCAACTATCCGGGATCGACCGTGAAGCCGGCCAATCTCATCACCGCCATGAAGGCGGGGCTCGTGAACCCGCAGACGACCATCCAAGACGACGGGTACATCTACATCGGCAAGTCGCGCAAGAACGAGGACGAGGGATTCGCGTTCGGCGCGGTCGATCCGGTGGAGGCGCTCACGGTGTCGAGCGACGTGTTTTTCTATCAGGTGGGGCTGTGGCTCGGCAAATGGTTTGGATCGAGCGCGACACAGGGCGGATCGTGGCCGGCGGAGGACGGATCGTACCAGCACTACCTGAACACGGACCTGGCCAAGGGGATGAACGCGCTGTTTCAGGGCGAGGCGGACTTTGGGCTGGGTTACAAGACGGGGATTGACCTGCCGTACGAGAGCGACGGCGCGTTCTACATCCTCGACTCGCGCCAGGGCAATCGGCAGGTGACGTACGATCTGAAGGCGAGCGAGCGGTCCATCGCGAAGACGGGGGAGTACGTGAACTACGGATCGCCGGCGAGCCTGGCGGACGCGGCCATCGGCCAGTCGCAGATGTTCACGCCGCTTCAGCTCGCGGAATACGCGCTCACGCTCGCAAATCGAGGGGTCCGGGTGAAGCCGCATGTGCTGCAAGCCGTGTATGGCCCCAACGGGACGCCGACCAATGGCGCCAAACCGGTGTCCACCGTGAAACCCAAGGTGGAGGGACGCGTGAGCGCGGCGGATTGGCAGTGGAACCTCGTCGAGCGCGGGATGCTCGGCGTGACGACGACTCAAAACGGCACGGCGTACGGCGCGTTTGCGGGCGCCCCGTATCAGGTCGCGGGCAAGACGGGGACGGCGCAGATCATGCTCGGCGGCAAGCCGACCGATAACTCGGTGTTCATCTGCTATGCGCCGGCTGACCATCCGCAGGTCGCGGTGGCCGTGATGGCGCCCGGAGGTGGGTATGGCGCGCAGTTTTCGGCCGTGATCGCCCGGCAGATGCTGGATGCCTACTTCAACGAGCATCACGCGCCGTTCATGCCCAAGCGCGGGTGGACGGATACCTCCATCCCGGCGAACTGGAAGACGTCTCCCGCGTATCAGATCCCCGAACAAAGCCCGTAGGCGTTTGGATAGAGTTGGCATGGAACGGTGAGCATGAGGCCTCGCGTCCGTGGGACACTTCACCTGACGAAGTTTTGGCGGAGGTGTCCCGATGAACGCAAGGCGGCTTCTGCTCATCCAGGTGATCATCCTCGTGGTCATCCTCGCGGCCGGATTTGTGGCGTACTACGTGTACCACCAGTCGACCCTCTATCTGAAGACGGATGACGCCCAGGTGACGGGGCGGCAGATTGTCATCACGGCGCCGGCCTCCGGCGAACTCACGTCCTGGAACGGAACGGAAGGCGCGCAGTTTTCGGCCGGGGACGTGATTGGCACCATCAGCGTGCCTGGCGCGAAGGGCGCGTCGGTGAGCGTGACGGCTCCAGAGACGTCCACCATCGTGCAGAATCAGGCGGTGAACCACGAGTTCGTCGTGGCGGGGACGCCGCTCGCGTACGCGTACAACCTGAACGATCTGTGGGTCACGGCGAACATCAAGGAGACGGACATCAATGACGTGCACGTCGGGCAGAACGTGGATGTGTACGTGGATGCGTTCCCCGGCACCTCGTTTCAGGGCGTCGTGCAGCAAATAGGCCTCGCGACCGCGGCCACGTTCTCGCTGCTCCCGCAGACGAACAACAATGCGAACTTCACCAAGGTGACCCAAGTCATTCCGGTGCGCATCAGGCTTCAGACTTACACGGGGCAACTGGTGCCCGGGATGAGCGCGACGGTCCGCATCCACAAATGAGGGGGTGGGCGCATGAACGGCGGAGAGATGACGGCCGGCCGCCCGCCTGAGCCGGGGCCGGGCGGGCCGACGGGTGAGCCGGTGCTGCACAAGGGGCCCATCCTGTTTTCGCTCATTCTGGGCGCATTTGCGGCCATCCTCAATCAGACGCTCTTGAACGTGGCCGTGCCGAAGCTCATGGCTGACTTCAACGTATCGGCGAGCACGGTGCAGTGGCTGTCGACCGCCTACCTCTTGACCAACGGCATTGTCATCCCGCTCACGGCGTACCTCATCGGCACGTTCACCACGCGCCAGTTGTTCCTCGGAGCCATGCTCCTGTTCGGCGTTGGGACGCTTTTGTGTGCGCTGGCGCCGGATTTCCCCGTCATGCTCATCGGGCGGATCGTCCAGGCGGCCGGCGCGGGGATCATGATGCCGCTCATGATGACCGTGATTCTGAACCTGTATCCGCCCGAGACGCGCGGGCGCGCCATGGGCACCATCGGCATCGCGATGTTCTTTGCGCCCGCGGTCGGGCCGACGCTTTCCGGCTGGATTGTGCAGAACGCCTCGTGGCGCGTGCTGTTTTACATCGTGCTGCCTGTGGCCGTGATCGATCTCGTCGTGGCCTCCGTGTTCCTCAAAAACGTCACCGAGCGGACGTTTCCGAAGTTCGAGGTGTGGAGCTTCATCGCGTCCACCATCGGGCTCGGCTCGCTGTTGTATGGCTTCAGCGAGGCGGGCAACAAGGGCTGGGGCGCTGCGGAAGTGCTCGTGAGCATCGCGGTGGGGGTCGTCTTCCTCGTTTTATTCGTGGTGCGGGAGCTGACCTCGGCGCATCCGCTCTTGAACCTGCGAGTCTTTCGGTATGGCGGGTTCACCATTGCGGCCGCCGTGAGCTGCGTGGCGAACATGGCGATGTTCGGCGGATCGCTCCTCACGCCCATCTACGTGCAGGACGTGCGCGGCTATTCGGCGCTCGACTCGGGGCTCATCCTGTTGCCCGGCGCCATTCTCATGGGCATCATGTCGCCCATTTCTGGCGCATTGCTCGATAAGATCGGGATTCGGCCGCTCGCCATCGTGGGACTGGTCATCACGGTCATCACCACGTGGCAGCTGGGCCACGTCAACCTGCAGACGCCGCTTGCGGATATCATGTGGATCTACACCCTTCGCATGTTTGGGCTGAGTTTCATCATGATGACCATCATGACGGCGGGGCTCAACCACCTGCCGCGGCAGTACAACAGCCACGGCACGGCGGCGGCCAACACGGTGCGGACCATCGCGGCCTCGCTCGGGACATCGCTGCTCATCACCATCATGACGGATCGGTCCAACATGCACTATCAGCAGCTCGTCAACTCGGCGAACATGGGGAATCCGTTTCTCAACCTCACGCTGTCCCAGTTCGCAGAGGCGCTTCGCGCGATGGCCTCGATGACGGCCGAGCAGGCGCAGGCGATGGTCGCGTACCTGTTGTACGGCCAGGCGCAACTGCTCGCGACGGTGGAAGGCATCGACGACAGCTTTCTGGTCGCGGCGGGCATCGCGCTCGTGGCCCTCATCCTGTCCCTTTTCCTGCGCAACGTCAAACGGCAGGATGCCCTTGCCCCGAGGGCTGCGGCGTCCTCGCCACCCGCGGTGCTGGACGCGCCGCGCCGGAAGGCGGCCGTCGTCCGAAGGACGCTTCGCCCGCGGCCGGAATCCTGAGGCCGCGCGCGTGCAGCGCGGATCCTCAGGCACGCGTGAAGTCCGCAGGCGCTTTAAGCCGGCGGATGCGCGCGAGCGCCTGCGCAGCGCGCGCCCATCCGGCGGCGTTGCCGATGTCAAACCGCTCTCCGGCCACGTGCCGCGCGTAGACGCCGGTGGGAAGGAGGAGGCGTAGGGCGTCAGTGAGTTGAATCTCGCCCTTCGCACCGGGCTTCACGTCCGCCAAGGCGTCAAAGATGCGCGAGGTCAAGGCGGCCAAGAAGAGCTCGTCCGGCAACAGCACGTAAAATGCTTCTCCGAGGACGGCTTCCTTCGCGCGGCGCACCGCGTCACCCAGGCCGAGGGGCTCCTCTTGCACCACCCACTGCACGTGGACGCGCCGCTCGCCTGGAGCGCGCTCCCTCGCCCACGCCTCGAGAAAATCCCTGAGCAGCGCCTTGCGCGGGTGAATGACCACCACCAGGCGCTCGACGCCTGCGGCCAGCGCCTCTTCCAGGGCATAGGCGATGGCCGGCGTATCGAGCACGGGGAACATCTCTTTGGGGATCCACAGGGTGGCCGGCCGGAGCCTCGTGCCAAGCCCCGCTGCCGGAATCACGGCGCAACCGATGTCCATCGGACTCATCCTCTCCTCGCATTTCGGACACTCGCAATGTCCTCATCATGATGCTTCGCGAGCCTGAAGAGCACCTGAACGCACGCTGAAACTCCGCCCAACCCGCGCGACCCACCCCATCCTCAGGAACCTTTCAGCTTGTGCTCAAACGCACTTCAGCTTGTTCGCGCATGATGGGCCCGCAACCACATGTGGGACAGATGGGGAGTGGAGTGACATTGGAGACCAGGCGCCGATGGACTTGGGACAAGGGCGTGCTCGCGGCGATCGCGGCCGCAGCGCTGTTCCTCAATCTGTACGCGCTCAACAAGGAGGGTTACGCCAACGAGTACTACGCGGCCGCCGTGCGCAGCATGCTCGAGAGCTGGCACAACTTCTTCTTTGCCTCGTTCGATCCCGGCGGCTTCATCACGATTGACAAACCGCCGCTCGACTTCTGGATCCAGGCCGCGTTCGCGTACGTCCTTGGCTTTCACGGTTATGCGCTGATCTTGCCTCAGGCGCTCGCGGACGTCGGTTCGGTCCTCTTGATGTTTGCACTCGTCAAGCGCCACTTCGGCAAGGTCGCGGGGCTCATCGCGGCGGCGGTGATGGCCCTGACGCCCATCGCCGTGGCCGTGAGCCGCACCAACCAGGTGGACGGACTGCTCGTCTTTCTGATGCTCGTCGCCACCTGGTTCTTGTTCCGCGCCATCGAGACCCACAAGCTTCGCCACTTGATGGGCGTCGCCATCTTCGAGGGGCTCGCGTTCAACACGAAGATGATGGAGGCCTATCTCATCCTGCCCGCCATCTACGTGGGCTACTTTGTCGTGTCCAAGCTTCCGTGGCGCAAGAAGCTCGCCTATCTCGGCGCCATGACCGTCGTGTTGGGCGCCATTTCGTTCAGCTGGGCCACCGCGGTGCAGCTCACGCCGGCGAGCGAGCGGCCGTACGTGGGCAGCACCACGGACAACAACGAGTTCACGCTCATCTTCGGCTACAACGGCGTCAACCGGTTGACGGGCAACATGAGCGTGGGCGGGCGGAACTTTCGGATGGAGTTCGGCCGCTTCCCCGGCGCAGGCGAATTCTCGCGCCACTTCACCAACGGATCCGCCGGATTTCCCGGCGCCGCAGGATTCGGCGGCTCGGGCGGCTTCGGTCCCGGCGCGGGGACGGGAGGCGCGGGCGGCTTTGGTCCCGGCGCAAGTTCGGGAGGCGCGGGCTCCGGTTCCACCCGCGGCTTCCCCGGCGCAGGTCCAGGCGGCTCACCGCCGTTCCCGTTTGGCAGCGGCGAGTTCCGGCGCGCCTTTGGCACGGGTGGCTTTGGCGGTCGCTTCGGCGGCGGATTTGGCGGCGGTGGCATGTTTGACACTGGCACGCGCGGGGTCCTGCGCCTCTTCCAGGCGCAGCTTGGGCCGCAGATCGGCTGGCTGTTGCCCATCGCCTGCCTGTCGCTCGTGCCGCTTTTCCGCAACGTGCGCTGGAAGCGGCGGCATGAGCTCACCGAGCCCGAGCGCGCGGCCGTCTTCTGGACCGCGTGGCTCATCCCCGTCGGCGCGTTCTTCAGCATCGCGGGCTTTTTCCACCAGTACTACCTCATCACCCTGGCGCCCGCCATCGCGGCGCTCGTGGGCGCTGGCCTCACCACCATGTGGCGCGATTTTCGCGAGGGCGGCCGCTTCAAGTGGTATCTCGTCGGCGTGGTGCTGCTCGATCTCGTCTACGAGTGCCTGATGGTCCGGAGCTACCCGACCGTGCGCGACGCCCTCATCGCGGTGACGGCAGGGCTCGCCGTGATCGCCGCGGCGCTCGTCCTTCTGCCGCGCGTGTCCGGGCGCCTGCGGCGCGCAGGCGCGGTGGTGGGCCTGTTGGCGCTCCTCGCCGTGCCAGGGTACTGGTCGCTCACGCCCGCGCTCTACGGCGTCAACGGCACGATGCCTGCGGCGGGCCCTGCCGGATCGTCCATGGGCGGCATGGGTGCACGAGGCCGCACGAGCGAAAACGACAACGTCGCGCAGTACGAGAAGCTCATCCGGTACCTCGTGGCCCACTACGAGCCGTCGAAGGGCTCGTTCCTGGTGGCCACGCTGAATGCGCAGCCGGCCGAGCCCATCATCATCGCGACGGGGCTGCCCGTCATGGCCATGGGCGGTTTCTCGGGATCGGACGCGGCCATGACGGTGTCGAAGCTCGCCAAGCTATGCGAGGAGGGCAAGGTCAAGTACTTTCTCATCGACGGCGGGGGATTCGGCGGCCGCGGCAACAGCCAGCTCGTGGCGTGGATCGAAAAGCACTGCAAGCTCGTTCCGGCGAGCGCGTGGAGCGGCGTGTCGCAAAGCACGTCGAACCAGCGGGAGGGGTTCGGTGGCTTTGGCGGATTTGGCGGTACGGGAGGGCTTGAACTGTATGTCTACACAGGCCAGACCCAGTCGTGAGTGGCTCGTCCGGGCCGAGCGGAGCGCCCTCGCGCACCCGCGCGAGTGGGACCGCGGGGAGGGGCCGAGGCCGCGAGGCGGCCTCCTCTCCGTGGTGGTCCCGGTGTTCAACGAGGAGGACGTCCTCCTCGCGACGCACGAGCGGCTGACCGGCGTCCTCGACGCGCTTCCGCTCTCGTGGGAGATCCTGTACGTCGACGACGGCAGCCAGGATGCGTCGCCTCAACTTCTGGATCGGCTGGCGGACGCCGATCCGCGCGTGCGCGTGCTGCACTTCTCGCGCAACTTCGGCCATCAGCTGGCGATCACGGCGGGGATCGACGCCGCGCATGGCGACGCCGTCGTCGTGATCGACGCGGATCTGCAGGATCCGCCGGAGGTCATCCCAGAGCTCGTCGCGAAGTGGCGCGAGGGGTACGACGTCGTCTTCGCGCGGCGCGCGATGCGCGTTGGGGAGACGTGGTTCAAGCGCGCCACCGCGGCCGCCTTTTATCGGGTGCTCAATCGCTTGACCGAGGTCGAAATCCCTGTGGACGTGGGCGACTTTCGCCTCATGGACCGGAGGGTGTGCGACGTGCTCCGGGCGCTGCCCGAACACCACCGGTTTGTGCGGGGGCTCGTGGCCTGGATGGGCTTCCGGCAGGCCGAGGTGGAGTACATCCGCCAGCCGCGCCTTGCTGGCGAGTCCAAGTACCCCCTCCGCCGCATGATGCGCCTCGCCATGGATGCGGTGACGTCTTTCTCCACGCTCCCACTCCGTTGGCCGCTCTACGCCGGCGCCGTGGCCGTGGTGCTCGGCTTTGCGGCAATCGCGGCGTTTGCGGCGCTCACGGCCGTCCACGGCGACGTCCTCGATCTCCTGGGGCTCGCGCTCTCGGCCCTTTTGGTCTGCACCGGCGCCGTGCTCGCGGCGGTTGGGCTCTTGGGGCTCTACCTTGGCACCGTCCTCGACGAGGTGCGCGGCCGGCCGCTTTACCTTGTCGATCGCGCCGTCGGCCCCGGTGGGGAGGCGTCGCCGCGTGAGTGAGTCGCCTGTGCGCAGGTCCGGCAGATGGCCCGGGTGGGCGTGGTTTCTCGCGTGCGCCTTGGCGTCGCTCGCCATTCAGTTGCTGCTTGCCGCCACCACGCGCGGCTACGTGGCGGATCAGGCCATCTTTCTCCGCTGGGCCGAGGAGGTGCGCGCCTGGGGCTTGTCGCGCGCGTATGAGGCGGGCGGGATCGACTACCCGCCCCTGTACCTGTACGTGCTCGACGTCTACGCGCGGCTCGCGTCGGCCGGGCACCTGAACGTGCGCCCGGGGACGCTGTGGGCCAAGCTGCCTGGGGTGATCCTGTACGCGGCGTTCATGCCCCTCATCTGGCGCCTGTCGAGGGGGCTTAGCGAGGACAAGCGGCGGTGGGCCATCGCCACGTACTGCCTGAACCCGGTCCTCATCTTCGACACCGCGGTCTGGGGGCAGGTGGACGTCCTCGACGCGACGCTCGCGCTGGTCGCCGTGTGGCTGGTCGCGAGGCGGCCGCTTCTCGCGGGCGTCGCCTTGGGCCTCGGGCTCGCGGCGAAGTTCGAGACCATCGTCGTGCTGCCGGTCCTCGTGGGCGCCGCGCTTCTCGTGCCAAACCGCGTGCGGCGTGTGACCGCGATGGCGCTTGGCGCTCTGATGCCGCTCGCGCTCTCTGCCCTTCCGCTCGCGGGCGGCGGGCTGTGGCCCATGATTCGCTCCGCGTACATCGGCACCACCAGCGAGTATCCGTACCTCAGCATGAACGCCATGAACATCTGGTTTGACTTGTTGGACGCGTCGCCGTACGCCTCGGACCGCTCCACGGCGCTCTTGGGCCTCAGCTACAAGGACGTGGGGCTTTTGCTCCTCGCCGCGGCCTGCCTTGCGGCCCTCGCCTATCTGGCGCGATCCCGCCGGGCGCTTCCCGTGAGGCTGTTGATTGCCGCTGCTTTCGTCAGCTTCTCGTTTTTCATGCTGGCGACTGAGATGCACGAGCGGTACGTGGTGCTTGCGGTGGCGCTCATGGCCTGGCTCGGCGCCCTCGACAAGCGGTGGCGCGCCGTGGCCGCGGCCGTCGCGTTCAGCGCGTTCTGGAACCTGTGGGTGGTGTGCTTTGGCGCGGTGAACGCACAGCAGGACGCGTGGATGGTCTACCTGAACCTCGCCGCGTACGGGGCCACGGGGGTCATCATGGTGCGGGAGGTTCGCCGTCCGCGGACGGTGCGGCCTGCTCCCGAAGCAATCGAATGAACGAATCGCCGCCTGTCGCGAGGTCGTGTTCCAGCGCTTCGCGCAGGCGCTTGGCGAGGCCCGGATGGGCCCCGCCGGTTGCGATGGACAGCGAAATCGCGCCGAGCTGGACGACGCTTGCAAAGTCGAGATCGCTATCCGCGGCGTCGTCCGCCCGGTTGCACCAGATGCCGCGAGCTTGCGCCTCCTCGCGCACCTTCGCGTTGACCGCCGCATCGTTGGTCGCCGCGATGACGAGGGTGAAACCGGCGAGATCGCCCGGTTGGTAGGTGCGGGGGATCCAGGTTGCGAGGCCCATCTGCACGAGGCGCTCGGCTTCGGGGCAAAGCGCGGGGCTGATGATGGCGACCCGTGCGCCGGCTGCGGCCAGCCGACCGGCGCGCCTCGAGCCCACGCGCCCTCCGCCCACGACGGCGCACGGCATGCCGCGAGGCTTCAGCCAGATCCCACATTTCGCGCCCGTTTTTCGGGCTTGTGTTCATTTTCGACAGGAATTTCGAGTCCACACGTGGAATTGGATAGCCCGTCGTATCTTCGTGCGGGAGGCTTTCCAGTTGTTCGGTC
>Ga0167615_1000159_pt1 | contig 23935 bp, 20 predicted proteins | sample BED_Mat_host_9_1_FD_111800 | JGI IMG/M metagenome (GOLD analysis project Ga0167615, IMG submission 111800) | Extremophilic microbial mat communities from Yellowstone National Park, USA - BED_Mat_host_9_15 (v2) (version 2) | ecosystem: Environmental > Aquatic > Thermal springs > Hot (42-90C) >... | reverse complement strand
CAAAGCGACGTCTCAAACGCCACGAAGTCTCCTTGGCTCAACAAATTTGCGACTTGTTCAATCCAGGATGGGAGCAAATCGCGTGCTTGTTGCAGGATTTCGTCGGCGAGATGGCGAACGTCCTACAAGGGAGACCCCAGTCCTTTCAGCCGCATTGCCGTGCGGCGAGCTTTTTTGTGTCCGTGGGGTCTCTTCTCTTTTTTGCACGTCTACTCCTCTCGCCTGGAAGCCCCCTACCGAAGCTTTATACGCTCCAGAGCATGTTTCCAAACGACGAAGTTTTGCTGAAGATGCTGTACCTGGTGACGATGGAGGTGACGAGAAAATGGACGATGCGGGTGGCACACTGGGGCACCATTCTGGAGCAATTGTCCGTCTACTTCGGAGATCGCGTGGCGCCTTACCTTCCATGGCGACGTTAGGTGGCATACCCGCGGTGTGTGGTATGCCACGTCCGGCCAGGATGGCAGCCTCACACAGGTACGACATCCTGGTGCCGGCTACAGGAACGCAAGTAATCTCACGAAATGCAGCTTACCCAGAATGCTTGACACGCCCTCGCCGATCCAAACGGGAGAACTGCGATGAAAACAGTCTCGCTTCCAGCAGCCAGACGCGAGCCATGTCCGGGTGACATACATGCTGAGGGCACTGGTGCGCGGGCTAAGGTTTTGAAAAGGTATGAGGGGGTTCTTCCCGGTGCTCCTACAAACTTGACACGGACTCTGTAACAGATACTACTTGACAGCCGACAGCAGGTTAATTAGTATACAAGTATGTTAGTTCAAATCGATTCAGGGGGTAGTGGTGTTATGAGAGGTCGAAAGGCAGCTGTTGCATGCGCAAGTGCTAGTGTGCTGTGCGTAAGCGGTATCATTGCTGGATGTGGCACGCAAGGTTCAAATTTCTCTGCAACAAGCACAGCAATGACGAAGCCCGCGGCATCTCAACAGCAAGCGAATATCACCTTTGCGTTTTGGACGACGCCTATTCGCACTAAGTTGACCGAACAAGCCGTTGCGCTGTTTGAGAAGAAATACCCCAATATTCACGTGACCCTTGAGTATGAGCCTTGGAGCAACTATTGGACTAAGCTAGCGACCGAAGCTGCAAGCGGAACACTTCCCGACGTGATGCAAATGGATGCTTCGTATCTAGAGCAGTACGTAACAAACGGTTCACTGCTAAACCTTTCGGACCAGCATGTGATTGATCTGAGTCAGTTAAGCCCGCAAGTTGTAAACATGGGGAAGGTTAATGGAAGCCTTTATGCGATTCCTGTTGCCGTGAATACTTTCTGTGAGATACTGAATCCAAAGATTTTCAAGGAAGCTGGAATTGCTGTAGATCCAAATAAAAGCTATTCTTGGCAACAGTGGTTCAACATCATGGTTGATGTCCATAAGAAGCTTCCGTCCGTGTACGGAACAACAGATGACGTCTATCAGGGTGCCGTTCTGGCATATTGGGCGCGGTCGCACGGGCAATCGCTCTTTACGGCTGACGGGAAATCAATCGGCATATCTAAGCAAGTCCTAGCGTCGTGGTTCTCCTATTGGCTTAATCTACAAGAACAAGGGGGGTGCTTGCCGGCCCAGCAGACTGTCTCCATTAGTCCCTCGGCTCCTCCAGGTTACCCGCTCATTAAGGGGGAAGTTGCGGCGACTTATGCCTCAATTGGGCAGGATGGGGAGATACAAACGCTCTTGGGTAGTCCTATTGAGCGGATGATGTTTCCTGGATGGGCGTCGCCCAGCAAACCCAATATCCTGCATCCGGCCATGTACTGGACAATATGGTCGAAGACCAAATATCCACAAGCGGCAGAAGAGCTCGTAAACTTCCTAGAGAATAACCCCCAGGTAGCTGAGATTTTCAAGAACGACAGAGGTGTAATTGCGAATCAGGCCAACCGGAACCTGGATGCTAAGAAATTTGGAGGCCTCGTCGCTCAGCAGGATGAATTCATGGATAAGGTCGAGAAAGTCTCGAGCACAGTGCCACTCGATCCCCCTCAGGCGGGAGAAATTGAGGGTAACCTCCTAGAGACCATTGGTCAGGAGGTCATCTTTAAGAAGCTCACACCTGAACAAGCTGCTGAGCAGTTCATCCAGCAAGCAGATCAGATTTTGAAACAGGGCCAGTGAACCAGGGTTTAATCTATGACCAGGCGGGCGTGCAGCTCGCCTGGAAAGGAGATCGGATTTGCCGTGGCGACAACATCTCATGGTGTGCGAGGTTTATCCATGCGAACCACGTTGAACGTGACTTCGTCACCAGGTAAGCGTGATAACGTTGCATATGTATTTCTTCTGCCGTGGTTGATCGGCTTCGTAACTTTGACCCTGGGACCAGTGCTTGCTTCTTTTTATTTCTCGCTTACGAATTATGACTTATTAAGCGCACCGCGCTTCATAGGTGTAGCCAATTTCACAAATATATTCTCTGACCCCTACTTCTGGACTTCCCTAAAAGTCACCCTAACATACGTTGCTATCTCAGTTCCCTTGAGGTTGATTGTCGCACTGCTGGTCGCCGCCTTAGTGAATAAACCGATTCGCGGGATGTCCATCTACCGCGCGCTCATCTACCTGCCATCGCTGCTCGGTGGGAGTGTCGGAACAGCAATCGGATGGCAGGCCCTATTTAGTCAAAATGGACCTATCGATCAGGCACTTGGGTTAGTTGGCATACGAGGACCTATTTGGCTTGGAAATCCAAATACTGCGCTTCTCGTGATTATCTTGATGACAGTATGGCAATTCGGGTCAGAAATGGTCGTCTTCATGGCGGGAATGAAACAAATTCCGGTACACCTGTATGAGGCAAGCGTGATTGACGGTGCGGGGCTGTGGACCCGCTTTACAAAGATCACTCTTCCTATCCTGACACCGATTATTTTCTTCAACCTTGTGATGGGCACTATCAATTCGTTCATGGTATTCACGCAAGTGTATGTGATTACAGACGGAGGCCCATTAAACGCCACTCTGGTTTATGTGTTGTACTTGTACGAACAGGGATTCCAATATTTCCATATGGGATATGCAGCTGCGTTGGCTGTATTGCTATTCATCTTGATTGCAATCTTCACAGGGGTGTTTTTCTTAACATCCAGATGGTGGGTTAAGTACGATCTGTACTGAGTGTGGGGTGGCGATCGAGGACAATGAAATTCCATAGAACGCTTGTCAGGCATGTGGTGCTGATTATTGTGTCTTTTTTGATGGTATATCCCGTTTTATGGATGTTCTTTGCTTCGTTTAAGCCCGAGGATCAAATTTTTGCAAATCCAAATTTGTTGCCCGCCCATTGGACTGTTTCTCATTACACAGAAAGCATTTCCGGCAAGGCGGGGATCAACTTTGGCCCGATGTTCTTGCACTCGCTTGAGATTGCTTTGCTTGTGGTTGTTGGCTCGATCTTTAGTGGCTCCATCACGGGATTTGCATTCGCGAGGATGGAGTTCACTGCAAGGAAGTTTCTCTTTGGATTTATGCTAGGGACTATGATGCTTCCAGCACAGATTGTGATCATTCCGCAGTACATCATTTTTCATCGCCTGTCACTGGTAAACACATTTGTACCCCTTATTTTACCTAGTTTCTTGGGGACCGGATCTTTCTTCATCTATCTCATGGTCCAATTCATACGGGGAATTCCGAAGGATCTGGATGAGGCTGCGTCTATCGATGGCTGTGGACCTTTCAGGTTATTCCTGCATGTGATATTCCCATTAACCTTTCCTGCGATCATCACAATATCGATCTTTGCTTTTTACTGGACATGGAATGATCTGTTTAGTCAAGCTATTTATTTAACAAACCCCAATCTGTTTACTGTACCTATTGGCTTGAGTTCGTTCTTGGACAACATGGGCAACTCAATGTGGGGCGATCTATTTGCAATGTCTATCATATCACTGATACCCGTTCTCGTTGTGTTTGTGATTTTCCAAAGATATTTGGTGGAGGGAATTGCCACACAGGGTCTGAAATGACTTCTTGGTTTAGCAAGAAACACGTCTTTGTGACTCAGTTTCATATGGAGGGATTCCATGATCAACGTAGCTGTGATCGGAGCTGGGGCGATATGTCCGAGCCACATTGAGGCCTATATGACCTTTCCAGACCGATGCAGGATTCGGGCAGTGGTTGATGTTAACCAAGACAAAGCAGACGCGGTGATTCGCAGGTATCACCTCCAGGCTAAGGCGTTCAATGATTATCATTGGATTCTGGACGATCCTGACATTCACTTGGTTTCAGTCTGTACGCCTCCCTCTACGCATGCTGAGATCAGCATAGAATGCCTGCGGGCCGGCAAACACGTACTTGTGGAAAAACCTATGGCTGCCTCACTTGCTGAGTGCGATGAAATGATCCAGACAGCCGAGAGCGGCCAGAGAATCCTTTCGGTTGTCGCTCAAAACAGGTTTCGAACGCCGGTCGCGAAGGTTAGAAAAATATTGGAAACAGGGATCGTAGGCCGCATTTTGCATGCACAGGTGAATTCGTTCTGGTGGCGGGGGCGCGCATATTACGATCTGTGGTGGAGAGGTACGTGGCAAAGTGAGGGGGGTGGTTGCACGTTAAACCATGCGGTACATCACATCGACATGCTGATGTGGATGCTAGGGTTGCCGGAAGAGTTGACGGCGGTTATCGGTAATGTGGCGCACGATAACGCTGAAGTTGAGGATCTCTCGATGGCAATCCTTCGCTATCCAAATCGATGCTTCGCCCAGATTACAAGTTCAGTTGTACACCATGGGGAAGAACAAGAGATTGTGTTTCAAGGAGAGCGAGCTAGGGTTTCGATTCCGTGGAGGCTGTGTGCGTCCAGCGCCAAAGAAAATGGGTTTCCTGTTCGTGATGAAGAAACGGAGCGTGAGATTCAGCAGTTTTACGACCAACTGCCTGACTTGCAATATGAGCGTCACGCAGGACAGGTCCATGATGTGCTCACTGCCATCGAGTCTGGGCGTGAGGTTTTGATTAGTGGGCATGCCGGGCGACGCACACTTGAATTAATAACGGCAGTGTATAAGTCGGCCACATTAAGAGAGGCTGTTCGCTTACCACTACCTGCGAATGACCCTTTCTACACAAAGGAAGGGTTGTTGCAACAAATGCCTCGATTCTACCAAAAAGAGAGATCAGTAACTAGGTTTCATGATAATTCAATAACTACATAAGTAATGTCACTGCACTTGTTCCGCGTCTACTGGTCAGTTCCACTGCGTCGATACGGCGATAAGGGTCGGGAGGAATTGTGTCAATGGAAGATGGTATGAACTATGCACCACAGGGCAAGCCTGCACCCGTGTGTCAACCCGGTGAATTTGTTTTCGCCGCTGTAGGGCTAGATCATGGGCATATTTACGGCATGTGTAACGGGTTGATCGAGGCGGGGGGGCAGTTGAAATGGGTGTACGATCCGGACGCGGTCAAGGTTCAAGCATTTCGGGAACGTTATCCTGGAGTGCAAGTTGCGCGCTCCGAGGACGAAGTGTTGCAAGATCCCCACATTCATTTAGTCGCCTCAGCATGTGTGCCCGCAGACCGAGAACCTCTGGGTATTCGGGTCATGCTGCATGAGAAGGACTACTTTACTGACAAGCCTCCGATGACCACTCTGGCGCAACTGGAGGAAGCACGTCGTGTTGTATCGAGCACAGGGAGGAAATACGCTGTCTATTATAGCGAACGCTTACATGTCGAGTGTGCAGTTCATGCCGGAGACCTAATTGCCAGCGGTGCAGTTGGCGACGTGGTCCAGGTTATAGGGATGGGGCCGCATCGAATGAATCCTCAAAATCGGCCGGAATGGTTCTTCGACCCGGTAAGGTATGGTGGTATTCTCTGTGATATCGGCAGCCATCAAGTGGAGCAGATCCTCTATTACGGCAGCGCCAAAGATGCGACTGTGGTCACGAGTCGAGTTGGGAATTACGAACATCCAGAATATCCTGACTTTCAAGATTTCGGCGAAGCGATTTTGGCTTGCGATAATGGTGTTTCAGGGTACTTCCGGGTGGATTGGTTAACGCCAAATGGTCTTCGAACGTGGGGTGATGGTCGCACATTTATCCTTGGAACGAAGGGGTATATCGAATTAAGGAAATACATCGATGTTGCGCGGGAACCAGACGGTGACAAGGTGTATTTAGTAAATGATGAGGGCGAGTTCTTGATCGATGTGCGTGGGAAAGTAGGTTATCCGTATTTTGGTCGCCTGATTCGAGATGTGCTTGATCGTACGGAGACGGCGATGACACAAGAACATGCATTTAAAGCTGCGGAAGTGTGTCTACGTGCTCAGGCGATGGCAGTGCATATAGCGGGATAAGGAGGTTAAGTGCGCATTGACGTTCGGTTTTCAAGAGCAATTGGCTCAGAGGGTACGGCACGTAGTGGATTCAACACTGGTTGTCGATATGCATACCCACCTGTATACACCGGCGTTCAAGGATCTACTATTGTGCGGAGCAGACGAATTGATGTGTTTTCACTATCTCATATCTGAGAGTTTTCGTGTGCATCATTTGCCTTATGAGGAGTTCTGGCAGATGACGAAGCCTCAACAAGCAGAAGTAGTTTGGCGGTCCCTATTTGAGCAGTCGACGCCAATCAGTGAGGCGGCTTCAGGCGTGATTGAGATCGCACGGGCGTTCGGTTTGGGGCCTGGACGTTTTACATTATCTGAACTTCGAGAGGCGTTGTCTGATATCCCGACGGCTGACTACATCGAAAGGGTATTCCGTTTGGCTGGAGTGGATCAAGTGGTCATGACAAACGACCCTTTCGATCCTGTGGAGCGTAGTTACTGGATTCAGGGAATGGAGATTAATTCTAGATTCAGGGCTTCGTTGCGGCTAGATACTCTAGTGAATGAGTTTAAGGTAGCGTGTCAAGATCTTCGGGCTCAAGGATTTAGTGTTGGAACTGAGTTGTCGGAGGGTAGTTGTGCTGAAATCGAGCGGTGGCTAGAAGTTTGGGTTGAGCGGACGCACCCAGTATACATCGCCTTTTCAGTTGCGGACGATCTAGTATATCCCGAAGAAGGTGTTCGGGGGCAACTATTCGACAGGGTACTACTCCCAGTATGCAGACGTCACAGGCTTCTCCTTGCGATCATGATTGGTGTACGGCGACGTATAAATCCCTCGCTGCATTTGGCTGGAGATAGTGTGACAATGGTGTCAACGCGTGTTATCGAGCGGTTATGTGAAGCAAACCCAGATAACAAATTTCTTGTAACGATGCTTTCTAGGGAAAACCAGCATGAGTTAATTGTCACCGCGCGAAAGTTCCACAATCTTATGCCGTTTGGATGTTGGTGGTTTGTGAATACGGATACTTTAGTCGAAGAAATCACACGTTTACGTTTCGAACTTTTGGGTCCCACGTTTATCCCGCAGCACTCGGATGCACGCGTCTTGGAACATCTTATCTACAAATGGAAACGGGCACGCGATGTGGTGGTGCGTGTTTTTACACACAGGTACAGTATACTCGTTCAGGAGAGGTGGGAAGTCGGCGACGTTGACATAGAGCGAGATGTAAAACGTCTGTTTCGAGATAATTTCTTAGAATTTGTTTCTTTGTAATTTTATACATATATTAGTTAAATAATTTGTATTCTATGGAGTATTGTGAAGTCTGTAGGCCACCACTGTACAAAGGGAACACGTGGTCTCTGAGTTTTGTCTTCTATTGCCGTAATTGATGGATATTCCTTGTGGGTTCGGTCTATCTCGAGTTCGTAAGTCCATTAAGGCGTGTCTGGACGCGTTCTCGGCTTGCCTGATGCTTGAAGAAGAGGCCGCTCGACTCACGCCCATCTAGGCCGAAGTCGTGGATGGTCTCAAGTTCTCCGCGGAGAAAGCCACCGCCCTGCTCGGACAGGGCATTCGACAGGCAACCCGCATTGGCGGCGCCACAATGTGGACTAGCCAAATGTAGGGGGCTCGCCAAAGAGATTGAGCGCTACCTGCGCGCCTCGGCATTCCTGCGCTGATCCGCGAGGAGTCGTGCAACGGTTACATGGTCAATGGAGCCTCCCGCTTTCCGCAGACCATCGATATCGCGAGCACGGTGGGTGTCGCTCTCGCCCAGCGCATTGGCGCCATCATCCGCGAACAGATGCGGGCCGTAGGGTCGTGCTAGACCCTCGCGCCGGGGGAAAAGGCGCGGGTGCGGTTCCGGGTGTCCGCGCACCAGTTTGGCTTTTACAACCGGGAGATGCGGTATGTCGTGGAGCCGGGCGAGATCGAGTTCATGGTGGGCGGGTCGTCCGAGGACATTCGCCTGCGCGGGACGGTGCGGGTGGATGGCGCCGTGACGGAGATCGAGCGCGAGAAGGTGTACCGGAGTGGAGTCGACGTCGAGCGGATGTGAGGACGTCGGAAGGGGGCGCTCCGCGGGCGAACGCGGGGCGCCCCATTTGCGCTTGTGGGCAGCCAAATAAGGTACAATGAAGGCGAGGTTCATGGACGCCATCCATCATCACGCAGGGGAGACTCGTCTTGGAGAAAACGGCAGATCAGGCGCTGATGAAGGAAATCAACAAGTCGATTGTCTTAAACCGCATTCGGTTTCACAGCCCGATTTCGCGCAGCCAGATTTCGAGCGAGACGGGCTTAAACAAAGCGACGGTGTCCGCGCTCACGGATGAGCTCATTCGGGATGGCTTGGTGCTGGAGGTGGGGCAGGGGAGATCGCGCGTGGGGCGGCGTCCCATCATGCTATTGTTCAATGCCAGCGCGGGCAGCGTGCTTGGCGTGGAGCTCGGCGTGGAATACGTGCGCGTCGCCATCACCGACTTCGCTGCTCGCGCGCTCAGCGTGCGCGAGGAGCCGCTGCCGAAAAACCTGGGTGCCGAAGAGGTGCTCGAGCGGCTTCGGGGATCGATTGCGCGCGCGTTGGCCGAGGCTCCGGAGAGTCGCTACGGGGTCATCGGTATCGGCGTCGGCGTGCCAGGCCTTGTGGACTTCGCGCGCGGCGTGGTCCTGCGCGCACCGCATCTCAAGTGGGAGAACATCCCGCTCAAGGCCATGATGGAGAGTTGGTTCGGGAAGCCCGTGCTCGTCGACAACGAGGCCAACGCGGGCGCGCTGGGCGAGAAGCTGTACGGGGCGGCGACGCACGTGTCGAGCCTGGTGTACATCAGCGCGGGGACGGGCATCGGGACCGGAATTGTCATCGGGGACGAGCTCATCCGCGGCGCCGACGGCGTTGCCGGGGAATTTGGCCACATGAGCATCGATGTACACGGCGAAACCTGCCCCTGCGGCAATGTGGGGTGTTGGGAGCTGTACGCGTCGGAGCGGGCGCTGGTCGCCGTCTATGCCAAGCTGACCGGCGAGGAGCTTAACTTTGACGAGGTGCTCGCCCGGTTTCGAGCGTCCGATCCGGCCGCGCTCCAGGCGTTTCAGACGGTCGGGCGGTACCTCGGGGCGGGCGCGGTGAATCTGGTGAACGGCCTGAACCCGGCCATGATCATCCTCGGCAATCGCCTGGCCGAGGGCGGCCGCATGGTGACGGACGCGATGCAGCAGGCCATCGTGTCGCGGTGCCTCGTGAGCCCTTATGCGAAGGTCGTGGTGCAGGCGTCTCAGCTCGGGCGAGACGCGTGCGCCATCGGGTCCGCGGCGCTCGTTCTGCACGACTTCTTCGCAGGGCCCCGCGCCCGCGTCACGTCTCGCGCGACGGCGGGGCGATGAGGCCGCGCCATGTGCGGTGCGCGGCCCAGACCCCTTCAGGGCCCGTACGGGCTTCGGCTTGCAGACGGCCGCTGCTCGGCACCATGATTCTGTGTCCGCGTGAACAGCCGCTCGATGGAGTTGAACAGCGCGTCGCGGCTTTGCGGGATGCACAGGAGCGTCGCACCGAGTCCGACGCTGATCCCCCCGATGACGGGCCATCCCCAGCGGTTTTCCTCGCGGCGAACTCCAAACGCTCGATGACGTCGAGACATCGTCAGACCACCTCGCGGTTAACGTTCCTCAACCTGCGGAAATCATGCGACCGCTCTGCGGCGCCTCCCTGACCGCGCGGCGAGCCGGTCAAACACCCCTTTCGCCCATGACCTGCGCGATGCGCCGGCCTACATCGGCTGCAATTGGGCACACTGCACCAAGGACCATCCCGCGGGCGTTGGGCCTGAATGTGTCCAAGTCTCGAATGTTGTCGAACTTGGACGAGGTTTTACGGAAACTTAACAAAACCCTCACGACATCTTTACGCGAATCATGTAGTTTCTTAACGATTCGATTCAATGGGGGATGAGCCGTGTCGAAGCGCAGTGATCAGCTGTTTGCGTTTCTGGTCGAGATCGCAGAGAACATCGCGCAGGCGACCGAGACGTTCCAGCGGGAGCTAGAGCAGGGGGGCGATTTCGGCGCTCTTGCCAGCCGCATGAAGACCTACGAGGACAAGGGCGATGAACTGATTTCCAAACTCATCTCGCTCCTCAACAACACGTATATCACGCCGCTCGAGCGCGAGGACTACGTCATGCTCGCCACGACGCTCGACGACATCATCGACGGCATCCACGCCTGCAGCGTGCGCTTCACGCTGTACGACGTGACGGGATCCACGCCGACGATGATCGAGTTTGCCAAGGACATTCATCGCAGTGCCAAGGAGATTCAGGAAGCGATTCGCAAGCTGAACGAGCGCAAACTGCTTCAGATTCGCGAACACGTCAAGGAGTTGAACGTCCTGGAGAAGCACGGGGACCAGCTTTTGCACGCCGCGCTTCGGTCTCTGTTCGCGGAGAGCAAGGACGCCATTGAACTCATCAAGCTCAAGGAGATCTACGAGATTCTGGAGAGCGTGACGGATCGCTGCGAAGATGTGGCGGACGTGCTCGAGTCTGTGATCCTGAAAAACGCCTGAGGTGCGTCCGCATGCTGGTTGTCATTGTGCTCATTGTGATTCTGGGACTGGTGTTCGACTTTACCAACGGATTCCACGACACCGCAAATGCCATCGCGACGAGCGTCTCGACGCGGGCTCTGTCGCCTCGCGCGGCGGTGTTGCTCGCGGGCGCGATGAACCTGATTGGCGCCATGACCTTCACGGGCGTGGCCAAGACCATCGGCGGCAAGATTGCGGATCCCCTAAAGATCCCGCACGGGACCATCGTCGTCCTGTGTGCACTCGTGGCCGCGATCTTCTGGAATTTGTTCACATGGTATTTTGGCATTCCGAGTTCTTCATCCCACGCGCTCATCGGCGGTCTGACGGGGGCCGTGATCGGCGCGGCCGGATTTCACGCGGTGAATCCGGCCGGATTCACCTCGATCATCGAGGCGCTCATCACGTCGCCCATCTGCGCCTTCGCGCTGGGCTTTGCCATCATGGGCGCTTTTCGCGGCGTGTTCGGGTGGCGGTCGCCGCACAGGGTCAACCGCGTGTTCCGCGTGCTGCAGTGCTTTTCGGCGGCTGCGCAGGCGTTCATGCACGGCACGAACGATTCGCAGAAGACCATGGGCGTCATCACGTTTGCCCTCATTGCCGGAGGGTATCAGCATACGATGCACGTCCCTCTGTGGGTCAAGACGCTCTGCGCCATTGCCATGGGCGTCGGCACGGCCTCCGGCGGCTGGCGGATCATCAAGACCGTCGGATCCAAAATCATCAAAATTGAGCCCATCAACGGGTTTGCGTCCGACTTGACGAGCTCCATCATCATCTTCGGTTTCACGCTGTTCAAGCTGCCGGTGAGCTCGACGCACGTCATCTCGTCCGCCATCATGGGCTCGGGCGCGGCGAAGCGGGCGCGCGGCGTGCACTGGAACGTCGCCGGGCGCATCCTCGTCGCGTGGCTGGTCACGATTCCGATGTCCGGGCTCATCGCGGCGGGACTCACGAAATTGGCGCTCCTTTGAGGTGGGAAACGCGGAAGGGACAGGCCGCGGACGGGTCGTCCTTTTCGGGGGCTTCCCTCGCCGGCGGCGTTCGGCGGGTTGAAACATGACCCCGCGCGATCTCGTCTCCTTGGTAGGAGGTGGAGGTCGATGCGCGCCAAGTGGTTCGCCGCGGGATGCGTCGCACTCTTTCTGATTTCCGTCATCTCGGTGTGGATGTTTGCGGAGCAATACGTGCTCGCCGCGTACGCGAGCGCGGGCGTCCCGGAGGGGCAGGCCGCTTACCCGTGGGGCGTCTTGCTGGTGCTGGCCGTGTGCGTCGGCAGCATGTCGGCCGTTGCTGCGGCCATCCTGTTCGCGCGGATGGCGTGGAAGGATTGGCGGATGTGGCGTTGAGCCAGAGAAGCATCGCGCCTCGAGGAGAACCCGCCTGTGGACGGCACGTCCAAGCGGGTTTTTCTTTTGTGCCGAAAGGAATGCAAGATTGACATCTAAAATGTCATTATCTATTGTATGATCACATTGTCAGACAATAAGAGGAGGAGCGTTCCGCATGTAGGAATATGCGCGTTGATCCCGGTGCAGGGGTCCGGTACGTTCGAAGGCAGCGAGGCGGTTTAAGAGGCGGAGAGGGGGGAGACGAGGGGCGCAGCGCGTGTGAAACCGGTTGCAATGGAGTGTAGGCTTGTTGGTTAGACGAAGGTGTCGACAACATGTCATGGAAAGGGTGACCTTCGCGCATGGATCAGGGACCTCAGAAGCCGTTTTGGCGGTATGAGAATGGCGTCGTCCTCATGATGTTCTTCACGTTCGGCTTCGTCTTCATGGAGCGCCTGAGCGTGGTGTATCTGTTTCCCTATTTGGCGCCGGATCTCAAGCTGAACGACGCTCAGCTCGGCATGATCGTGTCCGTGCTCGCCATTTGTTGGGCGCTCTCCGGGTTCTTCTTCGGCACCATTTCAGACTTTTTGGGATCGCGCAAAAACGTGCTCGTCCCTATCACCTTGGCCTTTTCGCTGCTGTCCTTCCTGACAGGTGTAGCGAAGAATTTCGGGCAGATGCTCGGCATTCGCGCCCTGATGGGCGTGTCCGAAGGGCCGGTGCTGCCCATCGCGCAGGCCGCCGTGATGGCCGACTCCTCGGAGGCGAGGCGCGGGTTCAACATGGGCTTTGTCCAGAGCGCGCTCGGCCTGATTGGGTCGACATTTGGCCCGCTGATTCTCACCTGGGCGGCCACGAAGTACTCCTGGCACGCCGGCTTTTACGTCGCGGGAATTCCGGGACTCATCATGTTCTTCGTGCTCCTCTTCTTCATGAAAGAGCCGAACAAGCGCATGTCGAAAGAGGAGCTCGCCAAGAGCGAACACCGCCTGCGCAAGGAAGATTTTCCGGTTGTCTTCCGGACCTGGAACATCTGGTTCACGCTGCTCATCGCCATTCTCATGATGACCTGGCTGTTCGCCTTCACCTCGTTCGCGCCCACGTTCCTCGTCGAGTACGACCATTACACGGGTGAGCAGATGGGCGTCATCTCCGCGGCGATGGGCCTGGGGACATTCTTCTGGGGGTTCATGGGGCCGTACATCTCCGACAAGTGGGGGCGCCGGCCGACGCTGGTGTTGTTCTCCTTCATCGCGGTGCTGTCACCACTCGTGCTCATCTTCGTGCACGGTTCGGTCGCGCTGATGTGCGTGCTCGGGTTTTTGACCTGCGCTGGGCAGGCGTGCTTCCCGCTGTTCATGGTGGTCATTCCGGGCGAGTCGCTTTCGCCGAAGTACGTCGGCACCGCGGTGGGGTTGGTGCAGATGGTTGGCGAGCTGATTGGCGGCGCCGTGATGCCCACCGTCGCGGGCGTGGCCGCCGATCACTTCGGGCTTCCGGCGCCGATGTGGATTGCGGCGGCGGGGGCGTTTGTAAGCGGCATCATGGCGTTCTTCATCCGCGAGACCGCGCCCGTCCGCCTGCGCCGCCGCGGCCAGGTGGCGGCGAGCGAACCGGTCCAACTCTGATGCATCAGGAGCGCGGCGCAACCGGGCTGCCGTCGGCGACGTGCACGGCGGCTCGGATGGCCGCGCTTTCGATGGCCGCGTACATCATGCGAGCGCTTTCGACGTTGTCCGTCGATTCGGTCTCCGCCGGCCGCCCAGTCCTCAGGGCTTCGAGCATCTCGCGCAAGCACGCGGCGTGACCCTGTTCATCCATCGGTTCCACATCGATGCGCACGCGCCTTGACGGGCGCAGAAACCCTTCCGCTTCCTCCACCACCACGTCCGCTTCAGGACCGGTCGATCCGTCCCATACGACGGTGCCTTGGCTTCCCACGATGCGCCACGTCGACTCCCACGAGGTCCGGAATCCCTCCGCGGACCAACTGCCGCGATAGCTGAACACGGCCCCGTCCTCCATCTCGAACGCGCAGACGGCGCTCGCGTACCCATGGTACCAGGAGCTCGCCGGGTTGTAGGCCAGGCACAGGGCGGTCTCCGCCCTGGCGCCGCCCAGTAGGAACCGCGCCTGGTCAAACGTGTGGATGGCCATGTCCAAGATCAGCGGGTGTTCCATGTGCTCTCGGAACCCGCCGAAGTGAGCGCCGATGAAGAAGTCCGCGTGGATCTGTTCCACGCGGCCGATGAGACCCTGCTCGATGGCCCTCCGAATGGCGCGAAGGTGCGGTTCATATCGCCGGTTCTGCATCACGAGGTAGCGCCTGCCGGATCGCGCCACGGCGTCGAGAATGGCTTCCGCGTCCGCTCGGGTGGGAGCGAATGGCTTTTCGGCCATCACGTCGCAGCCCCGCTCGAGTGCCGCCACGCAGATCTCGCGCCGGGCCTCGGGAATAGCCGTATCGACGACGAGATTCGGACGGGCTTCGTCGAGCAGGTCCTCGACGGCCGCGAAGAGGGGCACCTCCAGCCCGTGCCTCACGCCCATCTCCCGCGCTCGCGCCAGATCAAGGTCGGCCAGCGCCACAATCTCCACGTCCGGTTCCCGTTGAAGACATGTCACCCACGTGTTTGCCATCTGTCCGCAGCCGACGATTCCGACCCGAAAAGGCCTTCCCATCTCGTTCCACCTCTCATCCCGTCGTGATGGACAGCGCTTCGAGATCCGACGGCGGGACGGGGCGGGCGAAGTAGAACCCCTGCGCCTCGTCGCACCCGAGGGACTCGATGACGGACAGCTGTTCTTTCGTCTCCACGCCTTCCGCGACGCACCGCATGCCGAGGTTGTGCGCGATGTCCACGATGCTCGCCACGAGCGCCCGCGCCCGCCCGCCGTCCACCGCGCGCTGCGTGAAGGCGCGATCGATCTTGACCACATTGAGCGGGAGGTGGGTCAGGCGGCTCAACGAGCTGTAGCCGGTGCCGAAGTCGTCGAGCGACACCTCGATGCCGAGCGCCTGGCAGCCGGCCAGAAATCGTTCAGCGCGCTCGGCGTCCATCATGGCGCTCTCGGTCACCTCGATTTCGAGGTATTCCGGCGGCAGGCCGGTCTCCGCGAGGACGTCCCGCACCACGTCGAGGAAGCCTTCGGTCAGCACCTGATACGGCGACAGGTTGACCGCCACGCGCAGCGGCCGTCCGGCGTCGAGCCACGCCTTGGCCTGGCGACACGCGGCCCTGAGGCACCACTCCCCGATGGGCGCGATGAGGCCCGTCTCTTCCGCGATGGGGATGAACTCAGACGGCGGCACGCACTCGCCGGTGGCGCGGCGCCAGCGAAGCAGAGCCTCCACGCCGACGACCGACTTTCGGCGCATGTCGATCTTCGGCTGGTAGTGAATCTCGAACTCGCCGCGCTCAGCCGCCGTCCGCAGCTCCTGTTCGAGCTCCAGCCGGCTCTTCGCGCTCGCGGCCGTCCGCTCCTCGAACAAGCGGTACGTGCTGCGGCCTTCGGCTTTCGCCGTGTACATGGCGAGATCGGCATGGCGCAGCAACATGTCGCGCGTGACGCCGTGGCGCGGGAAGCTCGCAATGCCGACACTCGCCGTCATGTACAGGGGGCGATCCTCCACGCGCACGGGTTTGCGCAGGCGGTGCAGGATGGCGTCCGCGACCGCGACAGCGCGCTCCATCGGTTGGCGGAAAAGCGTGATGGTGAACTCGTCGCCCCCCATGCGCGCCACGAGCGCGTCCTCGCCAGCAATCTCCTTCAGAATGCGGGCAATCTCCTGAAGCAGCTTGTCTCCGAACTCGTGTCCCAGGGTGTCGTTGACGGACTTGAACCGGTCGAGATCGACGAACAAAATCTGCATTTCGTCGTCCGGGCGGGCGGTGCGAATGAATTCGTCGACGCGCGCTTCGAAGTGGCGCCGGTTGGCGAGCTGCGTCAAGGTGTCGTGGAATGCGAGGTAGTTCATGCGCTCGGCCGCCGCCTTTTCCGCGGTCACGTCGCGCGCCACCAGAAACACGCCCTCGATCTCGTCGTCCAGCACGATGGGGATGTGCGTGGCGCTCATGAAAAGCGCTCTGCCGTCCGCTTGCAGCACGAACTCGCCGTTCGTGGTGCTGCCGGCCAGCGCTCGCCGGTAATCGGCAAACACCCGCGGCCGATCCCGCCGATCGATCATGCGCGCGAACGCCCGGGCGGATTTGCGCAATTGGTCCTCGGGCACGAGCTCCTTCGCGCGGGGATTCTGGTCGACGATGGCCCCGCGCGCGTCGAGCGTGAAGATGGCGTCCGAGTGATGCGTGTACAGGGAGCGAAAGCGCTCGTCCGCGAGCCGGAGGCGGCGCCGGTCCGCCTGCAGCCGCCGGTCGAGCATCACGGTGGCGATGGCGGCGAGCAGGATGAACACGCTGAACACGACGACGACCAGCGCGAGCGGGCCGCTGTACGCCATGGGGGCCGTGAGCCGCCGGGCCGGCAGCACGAACACGGTGGCCCACATGCCCGTGTAATGCATGCCGGCGATGGCGATGCCCATGACGAGCGCGCACGCGACCTTGGCCATCTGTGCCAGCCATCCTCGCGCCGTGGCCAGCCGGAACGAGAGCCAGAGCGCCACATAGGAGGCGCCGACCGCAATGACCACGGACAGGACGAAGGGTCCCGCGCGATAATAGAAGCCGCCGCCCTCGACCTTCATGGCGGCCATGCCCGTGTAGTGCATGAACACGATGCCAGCGCCCATGAAGAGGGCTCCGTAGGCGAGCTTCGCCCGCGAGGCGGATCTCGCCACCACGTACAGCGCGGCGCCTGGGCCGGCCATGGCGAAGAGCAGCGACAGGCCGACGACGGCCCAGTTGTACGTCATCTGTGCAGGAAGCATCAGCGCGAGCATCGCCACGAAGTGCATGGACCAAATCCCGATGCCCATGGCGACGCCGCCGAGCACCACCCAGACGAGCTGGCGATTCGCCCGGGTCTCGAGCACGCGGCGGCCGAGATCGAGCGAGGCGCAGGCAGCGAGCGACGCCACGACGTAGGAGAGGATCACGAGCGTCGGAATGTACGTTTGCGGAACAGGCTGCAAAATGCGTCATCATCCTTTGGGCTCAATTGAAACGCTGCCGCATCAATTCGCCGTCCGGCCCGCGAAATCCTCTGCTCACGCGCCAACAAACCGCGTGGGCGCAAAGGTGAAACTCACGCCCACCTGGCCGGCGAACGGGGAGGACTTGCCGCCAATCGGCACCCAATCGCCCCCAGAGGTCAGTTCCCAAAGTCCGCCGAGATCGCCGCCGTTCGTCACCAGCGCGCCTTGGGGCGACCACGCGAATTTCGGCGGCGTGGCGTTCCGGTCGGTCGCGTGGGTCTTGGTCCACACGGGCGTCCAGCGTCCGCCGATGAGTTCGAAGATCTGGCAGCGGGAGGCGTCGCTCACGGTCAGCACGCCTCGCGGAGACCAGCCGAATTGGTAGATCTTATCCGCACCGATGTTCGGGCCCGCGCCCTGCACCTGCTGCCAGCGTCCTCCGGAGAACTGCCACAGGCCGTTTTGCGATCCGGCCCTGCCGCTCACCGTGAGGACGCCCTGAGGGGACCAGCCGAATTGGCCCACATCGGTGACGGGGCACGGCACGCCGCCCGGTTGGACAAAGCGGCCCCCTTCGTCGATCCACACGCCGTGCGCGCTCGTGCCGACGGCGAGATCGCCGTTTGGGGCGAAGCCGACGGTCAGGGAGTCCGCGGCGAACGGTTCGTGCGCGCTGGTCACGGCGACAAAGCGGCCGCCTTCGAACTGCCAAACGGTCGTCGCGCCGTTCTCCGGCACCGACACCACCGTGAGCACGCCTTTCGGCGACCAGGCGAGCGAGGCGATGTAACCGAGTTGCGCGCTGCCAGGGAGTTGTTGCCATCCTCCCTGCGTCTGTTTCCAGATCCCCGGCAGGGTGCCGTCGTCCGGCACGACGTACAGCGTTCCATCCGGTCCGAAGGTGTGCAATTGAACGTCCGTGTCGTTGCGGATGGACACCAGATGCCAGCCCTTGTGGTACGTCCACAGCATGTTGGCCGAGGACATGCCCGGTGTGGACGCGTCGGGCGATCCGCTCGTCACCGCCGCCACCTCCCCGGTCGGCGACACGTCCACCGATTCGAACAGGGTCGACGGCGCGCTCAGAATGGACGACGCCGTGAAGTACACCCACTTTCCACCCGCGTATTCGGCCACTTCCGTCGATCCGCACGCCACGAGCGCGCCGGGGGACGCGCCCTCGGGAAGTTGGTCGTTTTGTGATGTCGAATGGGGCGGCGCAGGCGTGGCGGGCGCCGTCCCACACCCCGCGAGCGCTGCCGAGACGGCGAGCGTGGCGAGGGTCGCGCGAAGGCCTGGATGCACGAAGGATCACCTCGTCCTCATTATGCTCGCGCGGGGAACGGCGCCGCAAACGAAGGCACTCTTGCGCCACGAGCCGCTGCGAAATCGTCGAAAAAGATCCGATCTCGCCGCCTTTGTTCGACACGGGAGATCCGATCTCGCCAACCTTGTTCGACAACGGAGATCCGATCACGCCGACACGCACCGCGGTATGGCAGAATGGAAAGGAGGCAAAGCCGATTGAAGGTTGAAGGGGTGTTCGGATGAGAAAAGTTCGCTTTGGCATTCTCGGATGCGCGGATATCGCCATCCGCAAGGTGATTCCTGGGATCCTTTCGTCCGAGACAGGGGAGCTTTACGCCGTCGCGAGCCGCGATGGCGCCAAAGCCGAGGAGGTGGCGCGTCGGTTCGGGGCGCCGCGCGCGTACGGGAGCTACGAGGATCTCCTTCGGGACCCCGACGTCGACGCGGTGTACATCCCGCTGCCGAATCACCTGCACAAGCCCTGGACGATGCGCGCGGCCGAGGCGGGCAAGCACGTGTTGTGCGAAAAGCCCATCGCGCTTGACGCCCGCGAGGCGCAGGAGATGGTTGACGCATGCCGGGCGCAGGGCGTACATCTCGCCGAGGCGTTCATGTATCGCCACCACCCCCGCTACGACCGCGTGCTCCATCTCGTCCGTTCCGGGGCCATCGGGGCCGTGCGCGGAATTCGTGGCTCGTTTACGTTCAACAACGCGCACGACGTGGGCAACATCCGCTACCGCCGCGATTGGGGAGGCGGATCGCTCTACGACGTCGGCTGCTATCCCATTTCCGCCGCGAGGCTCATCCTGGGGGAGGAGCCGGTCGCGGCCACGGCGCACGCGTTTTTCTCAGATCAGCACGACGGCGTCGACATGTACCTCGCGGGCCTCGTCGAGTTCGAAGGCGGCGTCTCGCTCACCTTCGACTGTGGCATGTGGGCGGCGGAGCGCAACGAGGTCGAGGTGGTGGGCACAGACGGCCGCCTCATCTTGGAGCACGCCTTTCTCGGCGAGCCGGTGACCCTGCGCGTCGTGTCGCCCGACGGGGATCGCGTGGAGACGTTTGAGCCGCTCGACCCCTATGCGCTCGAAGTGGACGATCTCGGCCGCGCCATCCTGGAAGATAAGCCGCTTTGCTTTCCGCCCGAGGACGCCATCAAGAACATGCGCGTGATCGACGCCTGCCTCCGATCCGCGCGCACGAGGCAGCGCGTCGCCATCGAGCGGTGAAGCCGCAGGCTCGTCGCCACGCACAAAAAAGCCGCCCCGCGCGGGCGGCTCCGTTCAAACCATTTCCCACAGGCGATCCGGCTTCAGGTGCGCGGCCAACAACCGGCTCTGCTCGCGGTGTTTCCGGCGAGCCTCGGCGCGCGCCGGCGCGCTCTCGTGCAGCGCCTTCTCCTCCTGCGTCTCGGGAATGACGGGCGGCACGGGAATGGGTTTTCCGTCCGGCCCCAGCGCCACAAACGTCAGAAACGCCGTCGCGGCGATTTTCCGCTCTCCGGTTCGAAGGTGTTCAATCACGACCTTGACGAAGACCTCCATGGACGTGCGGCCCGTTGACGTCACGTACGACGTGAGGCAAACCGAATGTCCTTCGGTGATGGGCAGCAGGAAGTCGACGCTGTCGGTCGACGCCGTGACGGTCTGAGCTCGAGCGTGACGCTCCGCCGAGATGGAGGCCACGTCGTCGATATAGGCCATCAGTTTGCCGCCGAACATCGTGTGGTGGTCGTTGAGATCGCCCGGGAAGACCCGCAGGATCTTCGTCGCGCGCGACTCCTTGCACGTCTTCGGGCGAAGCCGCTCTTGTTCGTCCATCCTCTTCCCCCCTCGCCGAGAACGAACCCTCATGACGAGAACCATGCTATCAGACGCCTTGTGCGAGTGGCAAATCGTGTAAGCGCTCTCGGGATCGAAGGAGCAGCAGATGTCGAAAAACGGCCATCATCCGCTCAAGCGGCGCCAGCCTGGGCTTTGCGTCCGAGCGCGCGAGAGATGGCGCGCGCAGCCGCGTACGCGAGCGCGGACAGGCAAGCGACGAAGAACCCAACTGGCCACCCCAGGGCAAACGACAAAAAGAGCGACAGCCACGTGATGACAAGCGATAGCGCGATGCTCTGCGCAATTGCCTGCCAGGGCCTGCGGGCGAGATGGCGCGCGGCGAGCGCCGGGCCGACGAGCAGGCTGAAGGACAGGAGCGCGCCGACCACGGGCATCATGGCGCTCGTCGCAAGACCCAAGCTCGCGAGCAGCGCCCAATCGGCCGTTCGGTTGGACGCGCCGCGCACGAGGGCGGCTTCTCGAGCGACGGTGGTGAAGAGGAGCACGCGGTGAAAAGCCACGACCAGTGCGATGGCAGCGGCCGACACACACGCTGTCTCCATCACGCCGGACGAGCTCACGCCGAGCACCTGTCCAAACAGGAGCGACATGGCATCCGCCGCGTACAGGTTGCCGAGACTGAGAAACAGTGCGCCCGTGCCGAGTCCCAAGGCGAGCACCAGGGCCGTCGCCACATCGCGCCGGTCCCGTTCTGCCAGCGCACCGATGCCGAGCGCGGCGATGGCCGAATAGAGGCTCACGCCGAAAAGCGAATTCACGCCGAGAAGCAGGGCGCCGCTGGCGCCGGCGAAGCCGACTTTCGGGAGCGCGTGCGCCGCAAACGCGGTGCCCCGCAGCACGACGTAGAAGCCAATCCAGCCCGCCGCGACGGCCACGAAGCTCGCCGCCAGAAACGCGTGGCGGGCAAACGGGAAGGCAAACATCACGAACGGGTTCATGGCAGCTCGACCTCCGCTCGGCGCTGAAACGCCACCCGATGCGTGGCCGCCGCGATCGCGTACGCGAAGAAGGTGAACGCGGCCACGAAGAAGCTCACCGGCCAGCTCGTGTGCTGGGGCAGCCAGGTGTAGCTGTCGTACGACAAGAGCACGCTCGCGGCCACCAGCAGGGCGCCGAGCAGGCCGCCCGCAAGCCCGGCCCGAAGCGGGCTCGCGGTGAATCGCGCAGCGGTCGCCGCTGGCCCCACGATGAGCGCCGTGGCGAGGAGCGATCCGGCCACGAGGGCGTCCGTCTCCACGGCGACCGCGAGCACCACCATGAACGCGATGGATATGGCGCGCACCGGCACACCCCGCACGCGGGCCAGGTCCGGGTTGACGGACGCGAGGGCGAGCGGGCGCCAGATGAGGAGCATCGCCACAAGGCAGGCGGCCGCCGTCAGCGAGATCCACGGCACGAGGGCGGGATCGAGCGTGAACAGCGAGCCGAAGAGCACCGCCATGGATGCGTTGGCGTGCGCGAGCTGCGCGTCGAGGTACAGGAACAGGGCGCCGAAGCCGAGCGCGAGAGACAGCACCACGCCCGTCGCGAGATCGCGTTCGCCGCGCGTCCGGCCGCCCGCGAGCTCCATGCCGACAGACGCCAGGACGCCAAATGACAGAAATCCAAACCAACCGTTCATGCCCACGAGGTACGCGCCGGCCCCGCCGGTGGTGCCGACATCCGTCAACACGTGGCCCGCAAAGGACTGGCCGCGAATCATGACGAACGCGCCAACCAGGCCGGAGAGGAAGGCAATTTCGGTGCCGGCGATGAGCGCGTGCTGGACGGGCGCGCTCGCGAGCGCTTCGCCGATCCAACCGAGCGTCATGGCAGCATCACGCTCGCTTCTGGGCTGGCCGCTGAGACGGCGTGCGCGTGACCGTCCATCGCGCCAGCGGCCACGATGACGCGGCCTCCTGCGCGCAGCACCTCCACCGGGTACCCGTAGAGGCCGGAAAGCACCTCTGGGCGCAGCACGTCGTCCAAGGGGCCCTTGGCCATCCGTCCGTTGGCCAGATACAGGATCTCGTCGGCGCGGCCGATGAGCGGATTGACGTCGTGCGCCACGAGCAGCACGGCCATCTGGCCCTCGTGCGCGAGCCGCTTCACGAGTTCCACCACCTGGTGGGTGGAGGCGAGATCGAGGTTATTCAGCGGCTCGTCGAGCAGCAGGACGCGGGGCTTCGACACCACAGCCTGCGCAATCAGCAGCCGTTGGCGCTCGCCGCCCGACAGCCTGCCGATGCGCCGATCCGCCAGGTGGAGCGCGTTGACCTGTGCGAGCGCCGCGTCAATCGCCTCGCGGCGCTCCTTGGTCGGAAGGGGGAAGCCCAGGCGATGGCCGTCCAGGCCCAGTCCGACGAGATCGCGCCCCGTGAGCGGCACGTCCTCGTCCAGCTGCACCGACTGGGGCACGTAGCCGATGGCCTTGTTGCGCCGCCTGACGGGTTTCCCGTCGATCTCGACCGCGCCTGCAACGGGCCGGACGAGGCCCGCGATGGCCTTGAGCAGCGTCGATTTCCCGGCCCCGTTTGGCCCCAGCACGCCGACGAACTGTCCGGCGCGAATCTCACCCGTCAGGTGCGCAAACACGGTGCGGGAGCCGTATGATACGGTGAGATCGCGGAAGGAGATGGCGGGATTCACGAGATCGCCTCCAACGACGTGCCGTGCGCGAGGGCGTTGTAGATGGCGTTGGTCTCTTCAAGCATCCACCGCTGATACGTAAGCCCTGTTGGCTCCGTCTCGTACACGGCCACGGTCGGAATATGTTCGCGCTCGGCCAGGTGGAGAAACGTCTTGGTGACGTTGGTTACCACCTGCTTGTTGTAGCAGAAGACGCTCACCTCGTGGTGGGTGAAGAGCTGCGTCTGCAGCGCCACGTCCTGCGGCGACGGGTCTGTCCCGTTCATGATGGCGGCTTGGAACGCCCACGGGGTCTTGATGGTGAGCCCCGCTTCCTGAAGCAGGTAGTCCGACACCGGCTCGGTGACCGCCGCGCCGCGGCCGTGGTAAGCCGCTTTGAGGCGAGCCACCGCCTCGTCCCACGGTTTGAGCGATTGAATGAAGGCGCGCGCGCGGGCCTGGAAGTAGGCCGCGTGGCTGGGATCCAGTTTCCCCAAATCGGCCGCGACGATCTTCGCGAGCCGGGGCATGGTATTCAACTGATACCAAATATGAGGGTTCACCGTGTCGGCCTGATAGCCGAGCGCTTCTCCGGCGTCAATCACGAGACGTTTGGGGTTCGGAGACGCCTGTTCGAGCTTGTTCATAAACTCGTCGTAGCCGAGCCCGTTTTGTACAACGAGGTTGGCTTCGGCCACCGCGATGGCGTCTTTCGGATTGGCCTCATATTCATGCGGATCCACCGCGGGGTTGGACATGATGGCCGTCACGGACACGTACGGCCCGCCAATCTGCCGGATGAGGTCCGCGTAT
>Ga0167615_1000157_pt1 | contig 24076 bp, 23 predicted proteins | sample BED_Mat_host_9_1_FD_111800 | JGI IMG/M metagenome (GOLD analysis project Ga0167615, IMG submission 111800) | Extremophilic microbial mat communities from Yellowstone National Park, USA - BED_Mat_host_9_15 (v2) (version 2) | ecosystem: Environmental > Aquatic > Thermal springs > Hot (42-90C) >... | reverse complement strand
TGCCCGTGCTGCCCGTGCTGCCCGTGCTGCCCGTGCTGCCCGTGCTGCCCGTGCTGCCCGTGTTGCCCGTGCTACCCGTGCTACCCGTGCTACCCGTGCTGCCCGTGCTGCCTGTGCTGCCTGTGCTGCCTGTGCTGCCTGTGCCGATGGTCACGCTTCCACTGCCGCCAAGGTTCACGCCGATGCCGCCGAGCGAGCCCTGCGCCGCGACGTGTCCACCGGACGACCCCACGTTCACGCCGACACCCACCGCGCCGCTACCGCTCGCACTGCCGCCCGACGACCCCACGTTCACCCCGGCGCCCACCGCACCGCTCCCGCTTGCGCTGCCACCCGACGACGCCACGTTCACACCGGCGCCCACCGCGCCGCTACCACTCGCGCTGCCGCCCGACGACCCCACGTTCACCCCGGCGCCCACCGCGCCGCTACCGCTCGCGCTGCCACCCGACGACGCCACGTTCACCCCGGCGCCCACCGCGCCGCTACCGCTCGCACTGCCACCCGACGACCCCACATTCACACCGGCGCCCACCGCGCCGCTACCGCTCGCGCTGCCGCCCGACGACCCCACGTTCACGCCGGCGCCCACCGCGCCGCTACCGCTCGCGCTGCCACCGGACGAAAGCCCGTTGAGCGACAGCCCCAGCAAGCCGCTCGACGTTGCACTGCCTCCGGAGGACAGCGCATTCACGGCGATCCCGACCGGGCTTTGCGACGTTGCACTACCGCCGGTCGACAGCGCGTTAATCGACACCCCCACGGGTCCCGTCGCTTGCGCCTGCCCACCCGAAGCCAGCAGGTTCAAGTTGATCGATACCGCCTTCGGCGTTCCCGCGCCGGCGTCGGAAGAAGATGCTCCCCCGGATGCAGCCGTGTTCGCTCCGCTCGACGACCCTTCACCGCTTCCACCTCCACTGGACGACGCCCCTGTCGAGGTCCCCGAAGAGGCCGAACTTTCGTGAGGCGAACCAAGGGATACGCCGAGGCTCAACAGCCCGCCCGACCCAGGTGTCGAGCTGCCGGGAGCCTGCGGCAATAAGCTGAGACTCACGCCCACCCCCTGCGATCCGCCAAGATTCAACTGGACGCCCAACAGTCCCCCCTGCGACGTTGCGGGCGCCCCCGTCGAAGCGAAGGCCGAGTGACCGCCTACGGCGAACGCGGCCGCACCCATCGCCGTACCCAAAGCGACTGACCACGCCTTCTTCATCCAAACCCTTCCCTTCTTTTGGTATTCTCTCAATTCCCACAATTGTGGAGGTAAGTTGCATTGTACGCCGCCTCGGGCTTCGTCCCCATCCCAGACCTTCGGCATTTCACCTCCCCATCTTCAGGGGCCCGAAAGAAAGGGCCCAAAAGGAGAAAGCGGCTGCGTTCACAGCCGCTCGATGATGGTCCCAGTCGCCATGCCGAATCCGATACACATGAGCTGCAGCCCGTACCGCCCGCCGGTGTCTTCGAGCTCGTGCAAGAGCGTCGTCATGATGCGCGCGCCACTTGCGCCGAGCGGGTGACCCAGCGCGATGGCGCCGCCCCGCGGATTGACGCGCGACATATCCGGCTCAATCTCCCGCTTCCACGCCAAGACGACCGAGGCAAACGCTTCGTTGATCTCGATCACGTCGATGTCCTCGAGCCTGAGCCCCGCGCGATCAAGCGCCTTGTGCGTCGCCGGAATGACCCCCGTCAGCATGATGACGGGATCGACGCCCACGACGACGCGAGACACGATGCGCGCCCGCGGCGTCAAGCCGAGCTTCGCCGCCTTCTCGCCCGACATCAAGAGAACCGCCGCCGCGCCATCCGAGATCTGGCTCGCATTTCCCGCCGTCACGCGCCCGTCGGGCCGAAATGACGGTTTCAGCCCGGCCAGTTTCTCCAAGGACGTGTCGCGGCGGATGCCCTCGTCGCGCGTCACAGTCGCCTTCTCGGGGCCGACCCCTTCCACCGGCACGCGCTCGCGGTCAAACAGGCCCGCGTCTTCCGCCCGCGCCGCCTTCTGATGGCTCTCGAGCGAGAACGCGTCCATCTCCTCGCGGCTCACCTTCCACTTCTCCGCGATCATCTCGGCCGAGAAGCCCTGCGGCACAATCTGAAACCGCTTGGTGAGCGCCGTCGAAAACTTGCCGAGATCCGTGCCCATGGGGACTCGGCTCATGCTCTCCACGCCACACGCGATGACCACGTCCATGTCCCCTGCCAGAATCGCCTGCGCAGCGTTGTGAATGGCCTGCTGGCTGGAGCCGCACATGCGGTTGAGCGAGAACGACGGCACCTCGACGGGGAGTCCGGCGGCGAGCACCGCCATGCGGCCAATGTTGCCCCCCTGCTCGCCGGTCATCGTCACACACCCGGTGACCACGTCCTCAATCTCCATGGGATCGAGCTGATTCCGATCCACCAGCGCCTTGAGCAGGGGCGCCAAGAGATCGACCGGATGAACGGAGGACAGGCTCCCGTTCTTGCGTCCGATGGGCGTGCGAATGGCGTCCACAATCACCACTTCGCGCTGCACGAGCGCACCCCCTTTGTATTAGTGACTCCATCCGTCACTTGGTCAGAACGTGAACAGGTCGATCCCGCCGCACACCGGCAAGCCGATGCCCGTGATGTATCGCGCCTTGTCGGAGCACAGGAAGACGATGGCATTCGCCACGTCCTCGGGTTCACCGGGCTTGCGGAAGGCGGTGCGCTGAATCATCCGCTCGTTCATCTGCTTGTTGCCCATGCGGAACGCCTCGGTATTGATGATGCCCGGCACAATGGCGTTCACCGTGATGCCGTGCCGCGCCCCTTCGAGCGCCATGCTCTTGGTGAAGCTCAGGATGCCTCCTTTGGTCGTGGCGTAACTCGCCTGCCCGAAACCGCCCTGCAACCCCACGATGGACGACATGTTGATGATCCGGCCAAACCCCTGCTCCTTCATGTACGGCCACACGGCCTTCGTGCAGTTGTATGTGCCGGTGAGGTTCACACGCAGATCTCGCTCCCACAGGTCGTCGCGCTGATTCTCGATCTGCGAGACGTGATCGAGCGTACCCGCGTTGTTGATGAGAATGTCGATCCGGCCGAACTCCTCCTTCACGCGGGCGAAGACCTCGCGGACCTGATCCCGATCCGTCACGTCCATCTTGATGGCAAACGACCGCCGGCCCATCTGCCGGATTTCCTCGGCCGTCTTCTCGGCGTACACCACCTTCGTGCTCTGCATGACCTGCGCGAGCGGGCCGTACTGCTTGGCCGACTGCGCGCTCGACTCGTCGCTTTCGATGAGAATGTCGGTAATGACGACGTCGGCGCCGGCCTCAGCGAGCGCGAGCGCGTCCGCCCTTCCGAGCCCGCGCGAGGCCCCTGTCACCACTGCCACTTTCCCCTTCAGCAGTTCATTCCAAGACGACATCTCTCATTCCCCCTGTGATTCAAGCTTTGGCCGCCGCGTCCTTCAAGAACTTCGCGGGCCGCTTCTGCAGGAACGCCGCGATGCCCTCGAGCGGTTCGCCTGTGCTGAACGTGCGCTCGAAGTTTTCGGCTTCCACGCGGAGCCCGCTCTCGAGCGGCACCGCCGCGTCGATGGCCTGCTTCGCCAAGCCCATGGCGAACACCGCGCGCTCGCTCAGGCTCTCGGCGAACGCGAGCACCTCCTCGCGAAGCCGCTCGGGTTCGACCGCCTTGGTGATGAGCCCGATGGCCTCCGCCTCCTCTTTCGACAGCCGCTTGGCGAAAAAGATAAGCTCGGTCGCCTTGGCGCGGCCAAGGAGAAGCGTCATGCGCTGCGTGCCTCCCGCGCCTGGGATGAGGCCGAGCGACACCTCCGTCAAGCCGATGGTCCCGCCGCTCATGATGCGAAAGTCGCACGCGAGCGCCAGCTCACAGCCCCCGCCGAGGGCGTGGCCGTGGATGGCCGCAATGACCGGGCGCGGAAACTTTGCGACGCGATCGAACACGTGCTGCATGCGGCTCGCGGCGTCGCGGATGGCGCCGCCCTGGCCGGCGTATTTGCTGGCGTTTTGCGTCATCATCTTGATGTCCGCACCCGCGACGAAGTTCTTCGGATGCGCCGAGGCAAGCACGAGCACCCGCGCCGCTTGATCCGCTTCAAGCTCTGTCAGGAGCGCGTCGAGATCGTCGACGAGCGCATCCGAGATGGCGTTGGCGGGCGGGTTGTCCATCTCGACCCACACCACGCCTTTCTCGAGGCGCTCGACGCGGAGTGTGGAATACGCCATGCCTGTTCCCTCCCGTTCTTCGCCTCAGAGGCGCAGCCCGTAGGGCTCGTAGAGCCTGCGCGCCACGATGAGGTGCTGAATCTGATTGGTGCCCTCGAAGATGTCGAACACCTTGACGTCCCGGTACAGCTTCTCGACCAGGTGCCCGTCGAGGCCAATGGGCCCCATGATCTCGAGGCAGTCCGCGCACACCTCGAGCGAGATGCGGCCGGCGTGCGCCTTGCACATCGCCGCCTCCTTGGCGTTGGGCTGGCCGAGATCCGCCTTCCACGCCGCCTCCCACGTGAGCAGACGCGCCGCGTGGATCTTGGCGTCCATTTCACCGAGCTTCGCGAGGACGTCCGTCTGGAGCCTCCCCCCGCGCGGATACTCCTTTTTGACGAAGTCGAGCGTGTACTCGTACGCGGCGCGCGCGATGCCCACGGCCATCGCCGCCACAATCGGGCGCGTGCTGTCGAACGTCGACATGGCCACCCGGAATCCGGACGATCCGGCGCGATTCTCGTAATGCGCCTCGCCGCCGAGCAGGTTGTCGATGGGCACAAAGCAGTCCTCGAACACGAGTTCCGCCGTCTCCGAAGCGCGCAGGCCCATCTTGTGCGCGACGCGCGTGCACGTGAAGCCCGGCGTGCCCTTTTCGACCACAAAGGCGCGGTGGCCCGCCCGCCCGAGCGACGGATCGACCGTGGCAAACGCGACGACCCAGGACGCTCGTCCGCCGTTGGTGATGTACACCTTGTGGCCGTTCAGCACGTACCCCCCGTCCACCTTTTTGGCCGAGGTCCGGATGCCGGAGACGTCCGATCCGGCGCCGGGCTCTGTCAACGCGTACGCCCCCCAGCGCGGCTCGTCTTTCGTGAAGATGCCGAGGAACCGCTCCTTCTGCTCCGGCGTCCCCGTCGACATGACCGGCGGTCCGCCCAGGCCCGGCCCCGGCAGCGACAACGCAATGGCCGGATCGCCCCAAGCAAGCTCTTCAGCCGCGATGACGCCGAGCCGGTTGGCCTGTCGCTCGCGCGGCTCCTTCCGAGGCGCGTCATCCTTCTTCTTGCCGGCGTCCCCACCAAAGTTGGACATGCTGAGCGTAATGCCCATGCGGTTCACCTTGCGCAGCCATTCGTCCGGCACGCGCTCTTCCTTGTCGGCCAAGAGCGAAATGGGCCGCATCTCATGCTCTGCAAACCAGTGCACCATGTCGCGAACCTGCTTTTGCTGGGGGCTCAGTTCGAAGTCAATCACACGAGCACACCTTCCTTCTCCTCGAGCCCAAGCGCCCGGGCCCCAGCGCGTTCATACCAATCCATCTCGCGGCCGTAGAGCACCGCCTGCGCCTGAACGTCCCGCATCCATTTCTCCACCGGGTACTCCTGGAGGTAGCCCGCTCCCCCCAGCATTTGTACGCCCTGGTTGGTGACGAATCGCGCGCTCCGAAGCGCGTAAGCCAATGCGCGCGCCGCAGCTTGGAGCGCGCCTGCGCCCTGTTGATCCACCGCGTGCGCCGCTTGCCACACCAAATTCCTCGCAGCCTCGGTTTCAATGGCCATGTCGGCCACTGTGAAGGAAACCCCCTGGAACTTTGGGATCTCCTGGCCGAACGCCTTGCGCTGGCTGGTGTATTCGATGGTGTACTCAAGCGAAGCCCGCATCGCACCCACGCACTTCGCCGCCTCCAACACGGCCACGCGCGCCTGCGCCTCTCGAATCACGCGTTCTGCCTCATCCCCGCGCAGCAGCACGTCCTCCGGCCGGACGATGGTCCCCTCGAACCCAATTCTGCCGATGTGCGCGGCGAGCAGCCCGAGCCGCACATCTCCCGCGTCCTCCGACCACTCGGCCGCCGTCCGGTCGAGCCAGGCGACAATCGCCTCGCCCCCCGGCGCCAGGAAGCTCACGAGCAACTGATCCGCCCCGAGTGTCGAGCGCCGCGGAAACGCCACACCTTCAAGGCGGAATCCGCTTCGCTCGACAATCACGGCCACCTCGTTTGGCGAGAGATGGAGCCACGGCACGCGCTGGGCCGCTCCGTCGGCGAGCTCCAGGCGCTCGGGCTGAGGAAGGACGCGCATGACGGACGCGCTGTCGCACAGACCGGGGAGCCCTTGGACAATGCCGAGATCGCCATGGGCGAGCGCCTCGAGCACCTGGACCTGCGAAATGAGCGGGAGCTCGGCGCCTGCGAGCGACTCCGGAATTTCGAGCGACAGAAGCCCCAGCTCGTGCGCGGCCGAGACGAGATCGTCCCCCGGCGTCCTCGCCTTCTCCGCCTCGCGAGCGCTTTCGCGCAGCCGCTCGCGCGCAAACTGTTGGGCGACTTCCACAAACGCCCGCTCTTCGTCGGACGGGAGAAACGAAAGCATACCTTTCCCTCCCAGGTTTCAAACAAACTGAATGGCCTTCGCCATCTCGCGCAACTTCTTTTTGTCCACTTTCCCAATCAGATTCTTCGGAAGATACGGGACGAACTGGACGACGCGAGGCGTCTTGTATTTGGCGAGGTGCTCCTGACAGTAGGCAATGAGCTCCTCTTCCGTCACCTCGGCGCCCTTTTTCCGCACCACGTACGCCACGACTTCCTCGCCCATCCGCTCGGAAGGTGCCCCCACCACCGCCACCTCCGCGACTGCGGGGTGCTGGCTCAAAAGCTCCTCGAGATCGCTCGGATAGATGTTGAACCCGCCGCGGATGATGACGTCCTTCTTGCGATCGACGATGTACACGTAGCCCTCCTCGTCGATGCGCGCCATGTCTCCCGTCAGGAGCCAACCATTTCGAAACGCCTTTTGGGTCTCCTCAGGCAAGTTGTGATACCCTGGCGAGACATTCGGGCCGCGGACGGCCAGTTCCCCAATCTCGCCGGGCGGGAGCGGATTGCCCTGCTCGTCGAGGACGGCCACTTCCACGCCCGGAAGCGGAAGACCCACAGAGCCAGGCTTCGCCGGCTTGTCGAACCGGGGCGCCGTGACGACGGGTGCCGCCTCGGACAGACCGTAGCCCTGGAACACAAGGCAGTGAAACTTTTCTTCAAACGCCTTGCGCACAGACTCGGGCAACGGTGCGGAGCCCGAGATGCAGACGGAGAGCGACGACAGGTCGTATCGGTCCGCGTCCGGATGGTGGAGCATGGCGTGAAACATCGCCGGGACCGCCGTGAAATGCGTCACCCGGTACCGCTCGATGGCCTGAAACACGAGCACAGGATCGAAATAGGGCAGAAGCACGTCGAGCTCGCCCAGGCAGAGCGCGGTGTTCATCATGGTGAAGCCGAAGGCGTGAGAGAGCGGCAGGATGCCAAGGCCCACGCGTTTTTCCACCTTGAGCACGTATTGCTCGGCGAGATCGGCCGCGGCGCGCGCGTTGGCGCACAGGTTGTGGTGCGTGAGGATCACGCCCTTCGGCTTGCCGGTGGTGCCGCTCGTGTACAGGATGACGGCTGGCTGATGATCCTCCACCTGCACGTCGGGACGCTCCGCGGGATAGTGGGACAAAACGGTCTCGAATCCCTCCACACCCGCGTCGTCGACGGACCGGACGACCGGAGGGCGGTCAAGATCCTGAATCGCCTGGAGGATCTTTGGCTTCAAGATCTCGCACGTGATGATGAGCTTCGGCTCCGCGTCCTGTACGATGTAGCGCACCTCGGAAGCTTGTAAGAGCGGCATGACGGGCACGGCAACCGCTCCCGCCTTGGCAATGGCGTAGAAGGAGATGACGACTTCGGGCCGGTTCGGCATGGTGACGAGGACCGTATCCCCTGGGCTGACGCCGAGCGCGCGGATGTGATGGGCCAGCTGCGAAGAAAGCGTCGCGAGTTCGGCGTTCGTGTACACGCGGCCCTCGTACACAAGGGATTCATAGGTCCCGAACCGCCGCTGATTGTCCTCTAACAATTGAACGAGATTCATATCTCATCTCGCCCTTCCGAATATTTCTCTCGACGCCGCAGCCAGGCTGGGCCGCCGGCTTCGCACGGCCCAGCTCGCCACCGGCGCCGTCAGTTGTTCGCCGCGGTGTAGGCGCTGAGCACCGTCTCCAACTGCATCGCGAGGCCGAGATCGCCCTCGACGCGGAGTTTGCCGCTCATGAACGCGGCCGTGCCGTTCAGATTGCCCTGGAGCATGTCTTTGAAGTCGTTCGAATCCATCTCGAGCGTGCAGTTCGGCACTTCCTGCTCACCTTCGACGGCATACGCCTTGTCGGGCTTCAGGATGAGCTGATACGTGCCGGGATCCTCGCCGGTGATGTTGAATTGATACACGGCTTCCAGGCCGCCCGTGCGGGAAGGATCCGCGGACAGCGCCTGGTTGATGAGATCGAAAATCTCCTTCGTGGATGGCGTGGTGGTCATCATGCATCGCCTCCTCAATGATTCGGAAGATGCGGGAAGTAAGCCTATGGCTTTGGCGTCCCGTCCGCCTGTTGATGCCATTGTATCCCCCCGCAAGCGCTTTCCCATCCCGAGGAATCCGGGGAAGTGGGGGTTCCCCTCCCCAGAAGTCGGGGTCCGGCGGCCATCGGTCAGATCTCCGTGTAGATGGGCTCATCGTCGAGCGGGACCTTCGCTGGAAGCGTGGCGACGCCGGTTTTGACCGCCGCGCGCTGCACTGCGGCGCTCACGGCCGGGACGACGTTCGGATCGAACGGGCTTGGGATGATGTAATCTTCGGCGAGCTGATCCTCCGGCACGCAGGCGGCGATGGCTTCCGCGGCGGCCATCTTCATCTCCTCGTTGATGTCGCGCGCCCGCACGTCCAGCGCACCGCGGAACATGCCTGGGAAGCACAGCACGTTGTTGATCTGGTTGGGATAGTCGGATCTCCCCGTCGCCATGACCCGCACGTGCCCAGCCGCAACTTCCGGCAGGATCTCGGGGATGGGATTGGCCATGGCAAAGACGATGGGATCGCGCGCCATCTGCTTGACGTGATCGACCGTGAGGATCCCGGGGCCGGACACGCCGATGAAGACGTCGGCGCCGCGAATGGCGTCTTCCAAGGTCCCGCGCCGATTCTCGAAGTTCGTGTTCTCCGCGTACCACATCTTCACGGGATTGTCGTAGTGACGACCGCGCTCGATGATGCCGACGCGGTCCACGCCGACGATATGCCCGACGCCCGCCGCGAGCAGGATCTTGGTGCACGCCACGCCCGCCGCGCCGACGCCCGCCATCACCACGGAGATGTCCTCCATGCGCTTGCCGACGATCTTCAGCGCGTTCAGGAGCCCCGCCATCATGACCACCGCTGTGCCGTGCTGATCGTCGTGGAAGACCGGGATGTCCAGGCGGCGGCGAAGCCGCTCCTCAATCTCAAAGCAGCGGGGCGACGAGATGTCCTCGAGATTGATGCCGCCGAAGGACGGCGCGATGCGCTCCACGGTCTCGACGATCTCGTCGACGTCCTGCGTGGCCAGGCAGATGGGGAACGCGTCCACGTCGGCAAATCGCTTGAAGAGCATCGCCTTGCCCTCCATGACGGGCAGGGCGGCCTGTGGACCGATGTTCCCGAGCCCGAGCACGGCGGAGCCGTCGCTCACGACCGCGACGGTGTTGGTGCGCACCGTGAATTCGAAGGCTCGCTCCGGCCGGTCGCGAATCGCTTCGCACACGCGCGCCACCCCGGGCGTGTAGACCACGCTGAGATCCGCGCGATCCACCACCGGCACCTTCAGATGTGTCGCGATCTTCCCTCCGAGATGCGCCAGGAACACCCGGTCCAGCGTCTCGATCACGTCCACACCCGGAACCTGCCGCAGGGCCGCCGCCGCCGCGGCGACGTCCGCGCCCGGCTCCATGCTGACGGTGATATCGCGGATGCTGTACGCCTCGGCTGTCGCCCGCGTCTCAACCGCGACCACCTCACCACCCGCGCTCACGACGGCCCCATGCACCTCTCCCATGGAGGCGTTCTTGTGCAGGCGAATGCGAAACATCGCCTGAACCTGATCTGCACGCGTCAATGTCATGCGCCACTCCCCCTGGGCTGTTGGCGGACCCGCCATGCGTTCGCTTTCTCCTCTGGAACACAAGTCCGCATCCGCCCATCTGATATATAACAGTTTAAAGTCGATTGTACCGCATCTCCGCGGCTTGAGACCCCCACATTTCAGGGGTGTTCTCGACTGCACAGCCCCATGTATTCAGAATTCTCTTTTTCATTCCGAGGATCTTCGAGAGGAGACGCCGAGGGAGACGCGCTCCCTCGTTCAGTGGATGATGCGCTCGCGCATGGCCTTGGCCACCGCTTCCGTGCGGTTTTTCGCGCCGAGCTTGCGCAAAATCGAGCTCACGTGTTCCGTCACCGTGTAATCGCTGATGTGGAGCGCCTTGCCAATTTCCTTCGTGTCGATCCCGTCCGCGATGAGCTGCAGGATCTCTCGCTCGCGCTTGGTCAGCGTCGTGAGCGGGGTGATGGGCGCGGCGCCCGCCTGGCGATACATCTGGGTGACAATCATGCGCCCGGCGCGAGCCAGCATGGCTTCCACCATGCGAATGGTCGTGTTGTCTGGCGTAAAGGGCTTTCCGCCGTGATCGAGCAGCATGATCCCGAGCAGGCGGCGATTGTCAATGACCGGACACACGAGGAGCGAGGAGAGATGGAACTTGTTCACATAGGGTTGAGGCAGGATATTGCCAACATCCTTCAAAAAGACGGGTTTTGCAATCTGCACGAACTGCGCGAGCGAGGGAATGTCGCGATCCGTCTGGCGGATGCGCATGATCTCCTCGACGTTCACGTTGTACCCGTGCACGCCCTCGACGGTCTGCGTGATGGGATTGTAGAGGAAGAGAGCGCTGCGCTTGAAACCGCTCCGGCGGCACACGTGCTCGACGACAGCGGTCAGCAGCTCGTTCATGTCGCCCGCGCTGGCGAGGAGGTCGTCGAATTCCAGGAGAACCTCCAGCATCTCCGCGCGACCGCTGCCGTGCCCGCCCCGGACATACACCGCGAGCTGAAGCGCGTTTTGGATCCACTGGGCCGTCTGGCGGAAGCGGCGGACGGTGAGGGGATCTTGGCGCGCAGAGGCCACGGCGTACAGATTGTCCCCGACCGCAGCGACGAAGGGCGATCCCTCGGAAAGGGCGCGCCGCACCTGTTCCGTCCGCTCGGGATGAGGCGCTTCCGCCGTCCACATGCGCGTCTCGGGCACGTATACCGCGGACTCCTCCACGTTGATCTGCGGTCGCGTGCGAACGAGCGCAAACCACTTCCAATCGCACTCCGCGCTGATGACGTTCAGCCAGTTGACGAGAGGCGCGTCGCACATGTACTGCGTCCGAGCGGCCAGCTTGGCCGGGAAGTACCCTTCTGACAGCGCCTCGCGGGCGAGATCGAAACACAGCCGATGCGCGAACCGCACGAATTGCTCCATGTGCGCGGGCTCGACCAGGCGCCAGCCGATGGAGAGCAGGAGCTCCTCGAGGAAGCCCACCACGACGAGCACGTCGGACGCCATGACGCTCGGCTGGGCGCGCATGACCTCGGCCTGGAAGGCGCGAACCAAGGCCTCCTCGTCGTTGATAGCGCTTTCAATATTTCTCAGAAGAAACTGAAAAAGGTGCGTGAGGATAGGCTGTGTGACTTCGGGTATCTCCAGTCTCGCCATGCGCAGGCTCCAATTCATGCGGCATTCGGCCTCCTGCGCTTGCAGCGTCTGGAACACAGCCTGCACCGCCTTCTTTGGCAGCGGTTCGCTGGACGGTGGCAGCGGCGACGGACGACTCATCGTGCATCCCCCTTTGGGTCGGCGAGCGCCACGACCTCTGCGCTTCAATCCGAATGTCGTTTTGGATCCTACGTCGCCCTGGGGCCAGTCAGTACACGAGACGCGCGAGTCAGGTGGGCGATCGCGTAACCTCCGAACGCTGGTGAAGTGTTAGCGTCATTATAGGGGAATTCACGCGAGGAAACAAGAATTTAGGATATAGGGGTGGAACAGCACGGGCCCGCGCCGCCGTTGCCCGCAGGTCTCTCGCCGCGCGGGACCGGCCGCGCCGTTTCGCGCACCGGGCAACGGCCTCAGGAGCCACATCACACCACGTCGAGCCGCATTCCGGGGATCTCGGCGTACGACGTCGTCAGATAACCATCGATGACGAGTTCGACGCGGGCGAGTTCCAGCTTGGGGACGGAGCCTCCCGCCAAGAGAACGAGGACGTCGCGCTTGCTCTTGAAACTCCCGATGCTCGCCAGATTGCGAAGCACCGTCGCCTGAATCTTGGTCTCGCCGATGGTCACGCGCCCGTCCGAGCGGATGCGCAACGTAACGCCTTCGGCGCTCCGGCTGATCCGCATGCCTTCGATGACCGCGCCGCGGAAGGCCAGGGTGTTCGCCAAGACGTTCATGCGCGCGTGCTCGGCCACGATGCGGTCCGCCGTCAGCACGAAGGGCGCCTGTGAGCTCATACGTTCACTCCTCCACTGGGGATTTCGCCCGGCAGGCGCCGCGTCAGTTCACGGTAAGGGACATTCCCGGCATTTGAATGGACTGCGACGTCATGGAGGTGTCAATCGTCAGGTTGACGTTCGTCAACACGAGCGTCGGAATGGGCTTTTGAATCAGTGCGTCGGCGAGCACCGTTGCCACGCTTGGCGACTGCACGTGGAAGAGCGATCCGATGTCATCCTTCAACGTGCTGAACAGCGAGGTTTTAATGACCGTCGCCCCCGCGGACGACGTCCCGTTCACCGCGATGGTGAACGTGTGCCCGCCCGCCGAGTAGGTGATGCTCATGCCCTGGATGGACGCCGAGGAGAACGACATCGATTCGCCCAAGATGCTGATGACCGCATTTTGCGCGATGATCTCAGACGCTCGAAGCGTAAACGGCACCCGGCCCGGCAGAATGGTGCCAGCGCGCGGAACAGGGGCGGGCAGGAGCGTCAACGCCGAAGCCGCCGCCGCAAACGACAAGCCGAGCGCGCGCGTCAGGCGCCAGGGTCGAAAGGCCGGCCTGCGGGCCCAACGAAGCGTGCGGAACATGCCAACCCCTCCCCGTGAAGGCGAGGCGCAGCGGGGAAGATTACGCCCGCTGCGCTCCCTCGCTTGTCATTGCCCGCTGGACGACGAGCTGCTCGAGCTCGACACCGGCTGGATGGAGAGCGACATGCCCGGCAGGGTGATGCTCTGCGTGCTGAGATACGGCACCTGAAGCGTGGCGTTGTTCATCTGGAGCTGGCTCGCGCCCATGCTGCCGTTCGACGCGTCCATCGTGAGTCCGCTCGGGAAGCTCGTGTCACCGCCCAGGCTCGACGCGTACACGGTCATGCCCGTCGCCTGCACTGGCGTGCTGCCGGAGCCCGCGCTGATGCTGATCTGGAACGTGCCGAGCGGCGTGTTCACGGTCTTCGTGATTTGCATGTTCTGCAGCGTGCCGTTCATCTGAATTTGCGCAGCGCCCTGCTGTTGATTCGGCACCTGACCGGGCGCCAAGCTGAACGACGAACCTTGGATGCTCGAGGCCTGCACCGTGAACGGAACCGGGAGATTCACAGCAGCGGACACCACCCCGTTCATCAGCATGCCGGTCAGCGCGCCAATGCCGGCCACGCCGCCTGCCATCACACCCGCGAAAACCTTCCAATTCGTGCGCCCTTCCATGGGCATTGCCATCTCAGGATACATGTGAACCCCTCCCCTTGAAATCGCTTACCCAAGGGCTTGAACGCCCTTCGGTTTATGCAGAAGCGGACGGCGTGTTTGGAAGGTTCGGCGCCTTGGGCTTCCTGGACTTGTTCTGCGCTTTGGGCTTCGCCGGGCGCCACGCCACCGCCATTGCACCACCGACGAGACTCAGGATCATGCCGATAAAGAGCCCGCCAAACGACGACGAGATGAGCGACACGAGCGCCAGCACCACCGTAATGGCGCCGGTCAACACGGCGTAGAACGGAAAGATCCACTCCAAGAGTCCCATGAGGAAGATCAGGATGCCGACCGCGGCGCCAATCGGCACGCTCGACTGCGTGAACGCCACCACGTGAATGAGACTCGCAGGTCCCGCCGCGACGGCCGCGCCGCCAAGCATCGTCAACAGCCCCGCCCAGAAGGGACGCGTGCGCCGCCATCGCTTGAACCCTTTGCTTGTGGGGCCGGCGGGCACAGCCTCCGTGGCCTCCACGTCGACGACAATCCCCTGCGGCCGCTTGCCAGCCGCTTCTTGCGGAGGCGAGACGGATACGGTCTCCGGATCCACTGCCATCACCCCTTTTCCCCGGTCTTGCGCGCGAACTTTCGCCCTCCGCCGCTCTGTGCCTTCATCCGGCAAGCGAAGCGGATCTCCCCGTACGATTTGGCTCGGCGTCAGTGCGCCCGGAGGCACCTCGTCCGCGGAAGCGCTTTCTGCAGCCGAAGGCGATGGAAGCGTCTCCCCTGCCCCCTCGGCGGCATCGCCGCCCTCGCCCTCCGATTCCGCCGCGGCCGATTCGGCCGGCACCAACAGCGCGAAGTCCACGGCCTCGTGCCGGCGGCGGCGCGCTCTGCGCTCCCCTGCGGCCATCTCCGGATGCGGACCATCTTGCTCCGCGGGTTCCGCCACGTGCGGCTGCGGTTCAGGGGCTGACGCGTTTGCTTCAGCCTCCTCACGCCCTGCCTCTCGCGACACCTCGCTCGCCAGGTCGGTGGTTGCGGCACGCGGCGTGTCATTCTCCCCTCGCGAGCCCTCCGCGCTTTCCGTCACCTTCTTCGCGCCGAGTTGCAGGAAGACGTTTTCACGCCACTCGGAGAGAATGGTCGGATCCGGCGTCGGCCAACGGGTCGGCGTGATGGCGTACTGGAACACGTGCGGCCGTCCGTTCGCTGCTCTCGCCTCGGAATCGGGCTGCGGATCACGCGCACCTTCCTGCGTGTTCGCGGTCGTCACTGTGATCAACCCCCCGATGGATTTCATCCCGAAAACCGGGGGCCCCTCGTTCGACGTCGCTTCGCCGTGTGCGAGTCGCCGGGTTTGAGCTTATCGTAAGCCGTCCCCGCGTTTCGCCCTATCCCACCGGCGTGGGTAATTGACTCCGAAAAACGAGGGGTTGCCCCGATTCGACACATCCTGACAATAGTGTAGAGAGGAGGGATTCATAGTGACACTATCGCTCCAATCTTCTGAATCTGTCAAGACAAAGACGGCCAAGGCGCACCCGCTTGTGCTCATCCACGGCCTGCGCAACGCTCACCGATGGACGGACGATTTTTTGCGTCGCGCCGTTTCGATATGGGGATCTCAGCGCGTCTACGTGATCCACCTCAACGAGAGCGAACGCCTCTGGAGCGCGGACTACCCCGAAGGGCGGGTGCACCTCGCAGGGGATGTGCATCGGGGCGCCGGATGCGACACGGTCGAGCGCCAGTGCGCATACCTGGAGACCAAGCTCGGGCTGCTCGAAGAACTGCGCGGGCTCACGAAGCCTTTCGACGTGATCGCCCACAGCATGGGGGGACTTGTGCTGCGGCGCTACGTCAACCGTCACCCGGACGACGTCGCCGCGGCCGTGACCCTGGGGACGCCGCATCAAGGCGCGCCCATGGCGCGGGATTTTCTGTGGTTTGGTTACCTGGTCGGTGCGGGGCGAGCGTTCGGCAGCCTGACGCCGCGGCGCGTCCGGGCGCTCGTCGAACAACACCCGTGGCCGGCGCACATCCCCCTGTACACCGTGCGCGCCATTCAGCGCGGCGTGAGCTGGGGCGTCGGAGGAGAGCTGTTCATCGGGACGGTGTACCACGCCATCCTCCGGCGAGCGTCGGACGGTTTGGTACCGGCCGATCTCGCCCTGTGCCGCGAGGGGCAGCATCTCGCGGATCTGCCGGGCTACAACCACCTCCGCCTGGTGTCGGATCCATCGGTTCTGGACCTGTGCGCGTCGGTGCTCCCATGACCCCGATGTTCAGGGGAGGAGAGGCGAGATTCCCCGGAAGCTGGGGGATGGCGAGCCGACTTCGCCGCCAGTAAGGTGAGACGTAGAATTTGAGCACTGGAGGCGACATCCATGGCACTCACGGAAACGCCGCGCGTCTTTCAGACAACCAGTGAAAAGCGCTTGAACCACAGCATCTTGCCGATGCGGCTATATCACAAGGCGAAAAAGCTCGGGACCTGGGATCCCCGAGACATCGATTTTTCGAAGGATCGCGAGGATTGGCAGGGCATGAACGAAGCGGAGCGCCGCGTCATCCTGCGCCTGTGCTCGCTCTTTGTGGCCGGTGAGGAAGCGGTTACACTCGACCTTCTCCCGCTCATCATGGCCGTGGCGCGGGAAGGGCGCTTGGAGGAGGAAATGTACCTCACGACGTTCCTCTTCGAAGAGGCGAAACACACGGAGGTCTTCCGCCGCTTCCTCGACGAAGTGGCAGGAGAAACATCCGACTTGTCGGTCTTCCACAAGGACCACTACCGCAAGATCTTTTACGAGTACCTGCCCCAAGCCATGGGACGCCTTGTGCACGATCCGTCCCCAGAGGCGCAGGCGGAAGCGTCCGTGACCTACAACATGGTGGTGGAGGGCGTGCTCGCCGAAACGGGCTACTACGCCTTTTACACGGCGCTGCAGAAGGAAAACAAGCTGCCCGGGCTCATCCAGGCCATTCGCCTCTTGCAGCGGGACGAATCGCGGCACATCGGCTATGGCACGTACCTCTTGTCCCGGCTCATCAGCGAGAACGAGCACATCTGGGATGTAGTCAACCGGCGGATCAACCTGCTGTTGCCGCACGCCATCGGCGTTGTGCAGGATTTGAATGCGGAACTTGACACCGAGGAAGCCCAGAAACTCGCAGAGGAACTCGGCATCACCGATGTGCCCTTCGGGCTGAACCCCGACGAGTTCGTGGCCTACGCGCAGAAGCAGTTCGCGACGCGCCTTGGCGTCTTACAGCGCGCTCGCGGCAAATCCGTGGACGAAATCTATTACTACACCGAGGAGACGGTCGGCGTCGTGCAATGATCTCCAGGCCGCGCCGGCGACGCCCAGCGCGGCCTTCCCCCTACCACGGCCGTGGAGCGCACGGCCTGTGCTCCATCCCCATGTCGGAGCTGAACGGACATCGTTCAGCTCCCCCTTTTCCTCGCGCTCTCTGCCCGCCGGCGCTCCGCGCGCTGGGTGGCGCACCGCGGAAGCCCGCGCCCGAGCCGACTCCGGCCCCCGGCCGCGACAGGCCGCATCGACCTTCCCTACTGGGCGAACTCGTCCGCGAGCCGCACGAAATCCGCGAGCGACAGCCGCTCCGCGCGCGTCCCGGGGTCTATCCCTGCGGCCGTCACCTTGTGGCGCACCGCCTCCTTCGGCTCGCCGAGACCCGCGGCCAAGGCGTTCTCCAGCGTCTTGCGCCGGGTCCCGAACGCCGCCCGGACGACGCGAAAGAGGACCGCCTCATCCGCCGCGCGCACCGCAGGGCGCATCTCGCAGTCGATCTCGACCACGGCCGATTCCACCCCGGGCTGCGGCAAAAACGCGCTCGGCGGCACGTTTGCGACGCGCCGCACCCGCCCGCGATACTGCACCCCCACCGACAGGACGCCGTAGTCCTTCCCGCCCGGCTCGGCCACCATCCGATCCGCCACTTCGCGCTGCACCATGACCACGGCGCGCGACACCGGCAGCTCGGACTCGAGCACCTGAAAGAGAATGGGCGTCGTCACGTAGTACGGCAGATTCGCCGCGAAGACCAGCCGCTCGCCTTGCGCCATCCGCGGCGCCATGAGCGCCCGCAGGTCCACCTTGAGACAATCCTCGTACACGATCTCGACGTTCCCATGCCTCGAGAGCACCTCGTCGAGCACCGGGCGCAGGCTCGCGTCCTTCTCAATCGCCACCACGCGCTTCGCCCGCTCGGCGAGCGCCGACGTCAACGCGCCGAGCCCCGGGCCGACCTCGAGCACCACCGTGTGAGCATCCGGCGCCACCGCGCGAACGATGATCTCCAGCACGCGCCCGTCGACGAGAAAGTTCTGCCCATATCCCTTTTTGGCGATCACGCCATGCCGGCGCAAAAGCTCCTTCACCTCGCGCGCGGACACCGGGGTCATCCGTCCAACCTCCTGACGGCCTCCTCGAACGCTTCGCGCGTGACGCGGTACGCGTTCAGCTTGTGCAAAAACGCCTTCGCGTTGCCGTAGCCGATGCCGAGCCGCTCGCCGAGCTTCTCGCGCCGCCTGGCCGCGTCGGGGTGGTGGGCGAGCCGATGGCGGGCGAGATCGTCCAACGTGAACGGAGGCGGCTCATCGCGCGCCGTATCGCTTGCGGCGGGCTCACCGCTCTGCGCCGCCAGGAGCGCCCGGCGCACGTCCTCGGCGCTCGCGTGCTCGATCCCGACGCCGCGACTGGACACCGCGCGCCCCTTGCGGAGATACGCGTGCCGAAGACCGGGCACAAGCTGGTCCAGCCGGCGCCGGATGCGCTCCCCCGCGCCGTCCGGGTCCGTCAGCACAATGGCACCCCGCACCGCGACGGCGCGCCGCAGCAGGTCCAGCGTGCGGCGGCTGACGCGATCGCCGCCCAAGACGAGCACCTCGGCGTCGACCGCCTCGTCCACCCGCTGCTTGTCGTGCAGCCCTTCCACCACCACCACTTCGCGCAGCTTCGGGCGCGAACCGGTCATGCTTCCACCTTCCTGAACAGGCGATGCGCGTTTTGCCACGCGATCTCGGCCAACGCATGAGGCGGCACGCCGCGGCTTGCGGCGACCGCTTCGGCGACGAGCGCCACGCGCGCGGGCTCGTTGCGCTTGCCGCGAAACGGGTGCGGCGACAGATACGGGCTGTCCGTCTCGATGAGCAGCCTGTCCTCCGGCACGACGGCCGCCACGGCGCGGAGATCGTCCGACTTTTTGTAGGTGACGGGGCCGGCGAAGGAGATGTACATGCCGAGCGCCACGGCCCGGCGCATGACGTCCTCGCGCTCGTTGAAGCAGTGCATCACGCCGCCCGCCGCATCTCCCGGGCGCGTGCGAGCCAAGAGCGCGAGCACGTCCTCGGCCGACTCGCGGTTGTGCACGATAATGGGAAGACCCACGCGCTTTGCCAGCTCGATCTGCTTCTCCATCACTTCCTGCTGCACCGGGCGCGGCGCCGAGTCCCAGTAATAATCGAGGCCTATCTCGCCGATGGCCACCACCTTCGGGTGCACGGCCATGCGCTCGATCTCGTCGTACGCGCCTTCAGGCACGTCTCCCGCCGACTCGGGATGGATGCCGACGGCGGCGTACACGCCGTCGTGGGACTCCGCGATGCGGATGACCTCGCGCGAGGTGGCGAGATCCACCGCCGGCACCACGATGCGCTCGACGCCCGCCTCGCGGGCGCGGGCGAGCACCTCGTCGAGATCGTCCGCGAAGCGCGCGTCCATCAGGTGGCAGTGCGTGTCAAACAGCCTCACTTCACAATCGCTCCGTTCGGCATGCTGTCGGGCACGGTGACGATGGAGAGCGCATCCCCCTCCGACGCGCAGAGAATCATGCCCAGCGACTCCTGGCCGCGCAGCTTCACGGGCTTCAGGTTGGCCACGACGACCACCTTTTTGCCCACGAGCTCCTCGGGCTGATAGTACTTCGCAATGCCGGACACAATCTGACGTCGCTCCGCGCCGAGATCGACCTGCAGCACGAGCAGCTTGTCCGCGTTCGGGTGCTTTTCGCACGCGAGCACCTGCCCGACGCGCAGCTCCACCTTGTCGAACACGTCGATGCCGATCTCGTCCTTGTGCACCACGGCCTTTGGCTCGTGGCTTGTCTCCGGCGCGTTCGCCGCCTCTGCGGAACCTGTCATTTCAGCCAAGATCTCAATCTCCTTTTCCACATCGAGTCTCGGGAACAAGGGCTCGCGCTCGGCCACCTGCTGGCCGCTCGGCCCGCGTCCCATCTCCGCGCTGTCCCACGCGAACGCCTCGTCGGACCAGCCAAACTGCTCGCGGATGGCCTTCGGCGCGTCCGTCATGAACGGCTGCACGAGGATGGCGGACACGCGAATGGCCTCGACCATATGGTACAACACCGTCGAAAGCCGCTCCCTCTCGCCGTCCTTGTTCAGCTTCCACGGCTGGCAGTCGTCGATGTACTTGTTGGCCGCGCGCACGAGGTTCCAGAGCTCCGCGAGCGCCACGGAGAACTGGAGCTGGTCCATGTTCTCCTCGACCTTCGCCTTGACCTCCGCCGCGAGATCCCGCAGGGCGCCATCCACGTCCGCGAGCGATCCCGGCGCGGGCACCACGCCGCCGTTGAACCGGTTGAGCATGGCGGCGGTGCGGTGGACGAGGTTGCCGAAGTCGTTGGCGAGATCGTAATTCAGCCGCTCCACCATGCCCTCGGGCGTGAACGTCCCGTCCTGCCCGAACGGGATCTCGCGCAACAGGAAGTAACGGAATGCGTCGCGGCCGTAGCGGTCCACGAGGGTGAGCGGATCGATGACGTTGCCCTTCGACTTCGACATTTTGCCGCCCTTGACAAGGAAAAATCCGTGGCCAAACACCTTCTTCGGCAAGGGCAGGCCGAGCGCCATCAGGATGATGGGCCAATAGACCGCGTGGAACCGGACGATGTCCTTGCCGACGACGTGCACGTCCGCGGGCCAGTAGCGCTCGAACTTGGCGCGCTCGGCCGGATCGTCCGAGAGGTAGCCGATGGCCGAGATGTAGTTGACGAGCGCGTCGAGCCACACGTACACCACGTGCTTCGGGTTGGACGGCACGTGGACGCCCCAGTCGAAGGAGGTGCGGGAGACGCAGAGGTCCTGGAGCCCCGGCTCGATGAAGTTCTTGATCATCTCCGTCTTGCGCGAGACCGGCTCGATGAAGCCCGGGTTCTCCTCGTAGTACTGCAGCAGGCGATCCACGTATTTGCTCATGCGGAAGAAATACGACTCTTCCCGGACGAACTGCACCTCGCGCCCGCACTGGGGACACTTGCCGGCCACCAGCTCCCGCTCGGCCCAGTACGACTCGCAGGGCGTGCAGTACCAGCCCTGGTACTCGGAGAGGTAGATGTCCCCCTGTTGGAGCAGTCGCTCGAAGATCTGCTCGACCACGCGCTCGTGGCGCGGCTCGGTGGTGCGGATGAAATCGTCGTACGAGATGTCGAGCTTCTTCCACAGATCCTGAATCCAGGCGATGATGGGGTCCAGAAACGCCTTCGGCGCGAGCCCCGCCTGCTCCGCGCGCTGCTGGATCTTCAAGCCGTGCTCGTCGGTGCCGGTGAGGAAGAACACGTCGTATCCCCGAAGCCGCTTGTAGCGCGCGATGGCGTCGGCGGCCACCGTGGTGTACGCGTGGCCAATGTGGAGCTTGTCGTTCGGATAGTAGATGGGCGTCGTGACGTAGAAGGTCGGTTTCACACACATCCCGCCTTTCCCTCGCGTGTTGGCGCGGGCGGTGTTGCGCCGCGCGGTTCATAAAAAAACCCCGTCCCCCATTGGGACGAGGATTGCTCGTGGTACCACCCAACTTCGCGCGCAAACGCGCGCCTCGTTGCGGCCGAGCGCGACGTGGCCCAGCCTGTTCGATAACGGGAACTCCCGCGCTCGCCTCACCGGATAACTCCGCGGCTCGACGAGCGGCGCTCCAGAATCATACTCCCCAGGCGCTCTGTTGCCGGCTCCCACCCTCCCGGCTCGCTGCAAACCGCGTCCCTGGGTACCCTTCCTTCACCGCGCCCGATGGACTTGTCACGGAACGAACATGATGTCTGATCTTACGCGATGGCCCCGCAAAACGCAAATGTGGAACAGCGCGCACAAAAAAATTTTTTGTTCGCCAAAAACCGCATCATCTCGCGGATTTTTAGCAATCGGAATCGTGGAACAGCCAGGATCAGAACTGTAAGGTCTTGCAAAACTCCGCACATCCATTATAGTAAGAGTATAGAAGTATTTGCATGGCGTGATAGCGACGAAGCGGGCGTTTGACGCAGGCTGTCTCGCTGGTTGGCCGTGCGGATATTTCTATGAGACATACAGAAAAATTTTAAAGAAACGGGGATGGTACAGTGAAGTCTACAGGTATTGTCCGCAAGGTGGACGAACTCGGCAGGGTCGTGATTCCCATCGAGTTGCGCCGCACGCTTGGCATCGGCGAGAAGGATGCGCTCGAGATCTACGTCGATGGAGATCGCATCATTCTCAAGAAGTATGAGCCAGCTTGCATCTTCTGCGGTCAGGCGGACGAGATCATCCACTTCAAGGGCAAGAACATCTGCCCGTCCTGCATCGCCGAGATGCAGCACGCGTAAATCGTCGACAAGGTGAGGCCGCAGCGGCAGAGGAGCTCCTTCGCGCTGCGGCTTGTTTCGTTTCTTTGGACGCTCCCTCGCTGTTCGAGGCTCATCCGCGGAGCGTGCGGTTGTACAGCTCCCGCCGCTTGACGCCGTGCGCGTCGCTCGCCCGCTTGACGGCCTCCTTGTGTGAGAGTCCCTCCTCCATCAGCCGCTCCACCTCGCGCACCGCTTCCGCAAAGCGCGCCTCCTCGCGCTCGTGCGCATCGTCCTCCGCCTGTGCCCCGCGGTTGTCGATCACGACGACGTACTCGCCGCGCGCGCCCTCCTCCGCCAACCGGCGCTCGAGCTCCGCGAGCGTCCCGCGCCAGAACGCCTCGTGCAACTTCGTGATCTCCTTCGCGAGGACCGCCCTGCGATCCCCCAGCTCCTCTGCGAGCCAGTGCAGCAGGTTCGCCACGCGGTGCGGCGCCTCGTACATCACGAGGGTGGCCGGGAGGTGGCGGTACGGCGCCAGAAAGCGCGCGAAGTCCGAGCGCGATCGCGGCGGAAAACCGAGATACACAAACGGCGTGGCGGGCAGCCCGCTCGCGACAAGCGCGGCCAACAACGCGCTCGGGCCAGGCACCGGCACGATGGGCACGCCCGCCTCAAGGGCGGCGGCGACCGCCGCATCGCCCGGATCCGAGATGATGGGCGTGCCGGCGTCCGTGACGAGCGCCACCCGCCTTCCTTCGCGCAGTTGCCCGACGAGCCACTCGACCCGCGCCGCCTCGTTGTGTTCGTGAAAACTCACGAGGCGCTCGCCGCTCGGAATCTCGTAGCGCGCCAGGAGCTTGCGCGTCTGCCGCGTGTCCTCGCAAAGGATGAGGTCCACCTCGCGGAGCACGTCCAAGAGCCGCAGCGAGACGTCGCGCAGATTGCCGATGGGCGTGCTGCAGACGTAGAGACATCCGCCCGCCGATTTCACCTGTTCCTCCAACACCTGTTCTCCTCCATGCGCCGTGGTGCGAAAAAGCCCGCTCGATCGCGCCCTGAGGCGCGCCGAACGGGCCCTTGCCGTCAAGCGCGTTCGATGAACGCCAAACAAAACAGACATTCCCCGTCTGTGCGCAGGCTCCCATATTTCACGTTGCAGATGTGGAATCCTTCTCGATAAATGCGGCGCAGGTTTTCCTGCGCCGAGCCCGACTCCGCAAGGCCCTTTCCCATCGTCAGCGCCTGGTAATGTTCGTTTTCTCGCCGCAGGCGCTGATTCTCCTCGATGAGCTCCTGAATCTGATGTTTGAGCGATCCGAGCTCTTCGTACAGCTCGCCGATGCGCGCCTCCAAATTCGCAACCTGCACAAACAGCGATTGTTTGTCCATGGCTGGACACCAACCTCTTTACGCCATCGCGTCCTGGTCGTGGTATGCGTCGTTCTCAAACTTCAAGCAACACATCAGGCGGCCGCACAGGCCCGAGATTTTGGACGGATTGAGCGACAGGCTCTGGTCCTTCGCCATCCGGATCGAGACGGGATCGAACTCGCCCATCCAGGTGGAACAACAAAGCAGGCGCCCACACGGGCCAATTCCGCCGAGGATCTTCGCCTCGTCCCGCACGCCAATCTGCCGGAGCTCGATCCGCACGCGGAACACGCTGGCCAAATCTTTCACCAGTTCGC
>Ga0167615_1000155_pt1 | contig 24242 bp, 22 predicted proteins | sample BED_Mat_host_9_1_FD_111800 | JGI IMG/M metagenome (GOLD analysis project Ga0167615, IMG submission 111800) | Extremophilic microbial mat communities from Yellowstone National Park, USA - BED_Mat_host_9_15 (v2) (version 2) | ecosystem: Environmental > Aquatic > Thermal springs > Hot (42-90C) >... | reverse complement strand
TAACCGTATATGATCTTCGAAACTGGATTCTATGTTTATGCGTCTACATTGATAGTGTCTTAATAGATAAATCGTGCCTGAATTTTTGGGTCTCATCCGTCGAGGCCACAGTTCAACAAACTGATGATGATTCTTTGCGTAGAAAATGATATAAATGGCTTAACGATGCAATTTGCTGGATTAACCGACATGCCGATAACCAAATTGACTAACCTTCTATACATAAAGATTTATTGTTCATTGTAGAAAATGGGGAGCTAAACATTTCAGTACTCGACCCAATGTTATAGCATTTTTCTATGGCAATAGATATTGGCTTTAGACAGGCCGTTTGAGCAGCTAGCATAGTTGGTACTACGCAAAATCCCTTGCAGATCCCGTTAGATGTAATATTGACTCTGGCGTCCAATAAATTGTCATAATGTGAATGTCATCTGAGTATAAGGACACCAACATTTCCTACTAAGAGCAGACAACTGGTTGCCTGCTCTTACTCAGTATTAATAAAACTATCGAGTAAATTACATAGCACGTGAGACATTAATCCTAAGCAAGCGATATTCTTATGCGACCAGCATAAGTCTTACTGTACTCTATTAGCCTCCGCATATTATCAACATTAGTCACTAAACTTCCTTTTTGATCCACGTGATCTGATTGGTCTAGCAAAACTTAGTAACCGTTACACAAGCACTTTGAGTGAATTGACCGCACTGTCTATGTCATCAACAATATCAACAGGGACATCTGGGTCGTCTGATAGCATCTTGGCTAAGCGTTTTTCGGGCACATCATCCTTTAGCTTGTTTCATATGACCCATAAGTGGCAAACCTCCATGTGTTCGGCCCTAAAGCCCTCTTCTGGCTGCAATGCTAGTCTCCCGTATTCCTTGGACCAAGGCAGCCAACGTGCCATTTTAAATGTATCCTCAACCGTTAGAAGCCTATCTCGATCTATCCACGCACAAAAAATCCAGACCTATTTTCTATTTCAGGTACCTCACTTGCCTGATTCAGTCCAGGTCGCCAAACACATTCGTTAAACATACTTGTGATACGCCAGCGATATCCAAGAGCTGGCGTACCACCATAAATGAAGCAATAATCAAAGTATCTTATCCCCAAGCAATGCCCGCCCCACCTTCTAGGGTTCTTTCTGTCGAGTTAATTCAGGCTCTGTCTTTGGTGTCTTTTCTGACTCCTGTTTTTTGCAGTTATTCTGGTGTAAACGCTGCCACAGGTTTACCTATAATCTCTTTTAATGAGATCTCAAAGCCATATCTTCTCACCTACCAAAGCTGATTATTTACCTATAAGACCAAACTGCATCTAGTTAAACAGAAACGTTGCAGATGCCGCATGGCAAGAAAATACTGTATCACTTTTTATAAAGGAACTTTGGATTAGAACCTGATAAAAGACTTAAGAAAGTCTTGCTCCTATAATGCAACTAATGCGACCAGTACATCAGGTCTAAGCACTATATATAATCTTGGACGTATTTAAAGGTTAAGGTATAATGCCTTGTTACACAGAATTTCCACCAATGTGGAGTAAACACTAAGGTTTAGATTTTCTGCCCCAAATTATCTATGTCAGAAGCTGCTTATTTTCTTAGATAAGATCGCTAGAGTACAGGTTCGTCTTGTATACCAGCCATATATAGAGATGTTGCGATAGCCTTATCTACGTCGTAACCTCTAGTTATAGCTATTTTCTCGGCTTCAATTGATCCTTCTGCATGAACAGCTAACACCGAATGATAGCCAGAAAGATCTGAAGCTGTGAGCTCAGATATTAGGTTAATTAGCTGCATACGCTCTTTTGCACTCGAGTATGATGTTGCAAGATACTTATTCAGAAGTTCGCCTACAATGTTATCCTCAAAATCCTGCGGCGATGGATAAGTTACCAATAGGCCGCCAGTCAGGTCTTGGAGATCTCGTAGTGCTGTATGGAAATTTGTAGCGAAATGATATTTAGCTAAATTGACGCTAACAGAATCTGGCACAAATATGCCAGGATCTTCCATATGGCCAGCCCTAGCGCCTGCCTCAAGTAGACTTTTGACAGTTTGTACGTATACTATAAGCCTAGCTATTTTTTCTCGCACATGCGCTGCATTTGATATTCCGTTGTATCTAGCAATCAAATTAGCACAGCCAAGTATTGCATCAAGTAGCGGAAGTTTATAACTAACCGCAGTGAATCTATGAAAATCTACAAATGCTAATGCAAGCAGTCCTGCAAATTCAGTTTCCCCTGCCAAAAACACCTGCTCCCAAGGCACGAACACGTCGTCAAAGATTGTAACAGTCTCAAACATTTTGTGCTTTGAACTAATAGGGTATTCGTTTCCATTTCTATCGCCAGAAAGGTAAGGGCTTGCAACTAAAGTTAGCCCAGGCGAATTTGCCCAGAGCCAAAATGAGACCGCATAAGCCGATTCTCCGTCTTTCATTGCTCGTGTCGGCAAAACTATTATCGCGTTAGAGTTAACTGAAACCGATGTATGAACCTTAGCACCACGAACAACTATTCCCTCATTAGTTCTTTTTACTATTTTCAAATAATGGTATTCGAAGGGCTGTTCTTTTGGGGATTTGTCTCTATCACCTTTGGCGTCAGTCTGCGCAACCGCAATAGCAAGATCTTGATCACGCGCAAGGTCGTAAAACTGTTTGACACGCTCAAAATAACTAGTACCGTTTTTTCTATCGCACAAGTATGCTATGCGCAATAGCGCAAATATTGCATCGCTCCCTATTTCGTGTATCAAGGTGACAATAGTTTTTCCGTAAGTTGTAGCAACTTCAATTGCTCTTTTGCGTTGTAAAAGATCACTTGCAGAACTCGGGACTTTATAAAACACACTGTATATGTTGCCGTCTTCCGCATATGTAAAAAGATCTTTCCATCTGGGATCATCCGACAGCTTAAAGTCGATAGACGCATGATCTATCGCCTTTCTTATCTCTGGGTGCAAAGTTACATCATCCACCCATTTACCTCGAAACATAACTTTTCTACCATCTCGTAGACTGTCTATGTACTCTTCAGCTGTTCTTATGCCCATAGAATTCCACCCGCCTTTTGAAACCAGACCATAAACAGCTCTTAACCCAAACCATGTCAACAACCTACTAATCGACCGCTCGGTCGCCTGAGTTACTTTAATTCTATTCTTTTCTACCGACACCTTCTATAAAAATTTGGCAGAAAATATTTGCTAGCTGCTGTGGCTCAAGTTCACCACCGTCGTGATACCAGAAAATCGTCCAGTTCAAAAGGTTAAGAAGCGCAAGTGCAATATATTTGGAGGGAATGTCTAAACTAATGTAGCCTTCTCTTTGAGCCTGATCAATTACATCTTCTACTACCCTTTGGTATCTATCTCGAAGTTCTAATACTCGTAACCGATTAGCATAACTCAAGCTACGCATCTCGGTTAGCATTGTTGCATGCTTATTTTTGTCTTTTAACATAGTTTCCACATGTACTCTTATTAGGTGCTCTATTTTTTTAATTCCAGAAAGTGGTGATTCTGCTACTGTTTCTGCCGCATCCAACATATGACGCAAAGAATCTAAAGATAGTTCCACAAGTAGATATTCCTTGCTAGGCATGTGATAATAAAGAGTTGCTTTTCCGATACCGAGCCGACTTGCAATTTCTCTTGTTGTAGCTTTGCTGTAGCCTTTTTCCCAAAAAAGATCCGCAGCTACACGGAGTAAATCATCCCATTTCTTGGATTTAACTTGCTCTTCATCGGGATTCTTATATGACACTAGGACATCCTCATGCGTACGACAACCAAAAAAATAATCTTTTCAAGCTATAGGTTATATCAATTTTTTGCCTTGTTGGGTATAAATAAAACCAAAACGCTGTGCCTAAGGGTCTTTGGTAACTTCGCTAAAGCCAAAAAGGCTAAGTAGCTCGTATATAGTGATGAAATTTTAGGGATTTTTGTATAGTTCTAGTGTTCTAGTGAGATACGAGTATGGATACGCAACATCTAGCCCATCGGGATTATTTAGATATCCCGGCAAAATTCCAGGTATCCCTGTGTGCCCATACTGCCATACTATTTTGTCGCTTTTTGGATCGATAACAATGACTCTATCATTTCTATCATCTGTAGCTAGCACATATCCATTTGGTAACATCACCGCAAGCGAAGGGTGTAATGCATCTTTACCCAACGTCTAAAACGCCATATAACCTTGCCAGTGTTAGTAAATATAAGAATCTGTCCTGGATAACTATAGTCGGTCGTAATTAACTCGTTTAGGCCAGCCTGGTTTGTGTCTGATGGGTAGGCTATGCCAGGTGGGTGTATGCTCCAATAAACGTGCCCTGAAAGGTCCATTTCTGTAACCCATGAGCCGTTTATTTCAGTCACTATGAATCTTCCAGTCCTTTCAGGAAAAGCACTGTTTGGGCTGCCAAAAAGGTATGGTGGCTTGTGCAGGCATACTTTTGTCCTCCCATATTGCATTTCTATTGGCTTTACGGAACGCATATTCAAAAGAAGTATCCTACAGTTTTTGATGTCAGATACCAAAATTTTTGAATGACTTATTAGCATGGCATCATCAGGATTAGATAAATATTCCGGCAGAAATCCAGGGTGTCCTGCAATTCCGTAATGCCAAATGCGTTTGCCAGAGCCAAAGTCGATTAACGAAATGGTTGAATTAAGCTCTTGCGTAGCGATTATATATTTATCTTCGTAAGCAAAAAAGCATCGTCAGGCAATGTGATTTTTATTTGTCAAAGAATATTTACATAAAGGTCAATTAATAAAAGCCTATTGTTTGCCTCATCGGCTTACCAAAATCGGCCCCGGTAAGACATCAGGATTAGATCCTGGCGCAAGACTAGATGTGTTTTCGTTCTTATTAGGTATCACCACGATATTGCTGCTTCCAAAGTTAAGGTGAGCTGTATGCTTTACCGTTCGAGTGGATAAAGCGACTCTTCTTGCTGGCTGCTTGAACTTGTAATAGAAAACTAAACTTAAACCTGCTAAGATCATTAGGCTAGCCACCAATACATATGTATATGCTTTATTCGACGTGCACTAATATCCACTAGCTAGAACATTTCGTAAAGCAAAATGATGGCCACTACAGCTTAAATACGACAAGCAATTATACCAGATTCTCCACAAGTTCGGACAATAGTTATATAACGCCACGGGCTAGTACGTTTTTGCCACAAACCGCATCAAAAAGATAAAGATGCACAGGTTATTTACTATGCTGTATCTATTAACGCAATTATTTCACCTACCTTCACTACGCTTCCTTCTTTTGTGATTATTTGCTTTAGTACCCCGCCTTTGGGACAAGGAAGCGTTGTAACCGCCTTCGCTGTATCTATTTCTACAAGCGGCTCACCCTCTTCAACATTATCCCCCTCATTCTTGAGCCACTTTACTATCTCGGCATCAACCATTGATGACCCTAGTTGCGGCAATTTTACTTCCCACATCACCTAGCAACACCTAAAAGAGAACCAACAGTTTGAGTGATATGCGTTGCACTAGGACTTACCTCTTGAAGTAGCGGGATACTATGGGGCACTGGAACCATTGGCCTTGTGATCCTTCTTATGGGTGCTTTAAGAAAGCTAAATCCCTCTTCAGCTACTGTAGCTGCAATCTCAGACGCCATACTGCAGAATCTATATCCATCATCGGCAACAACAAGACGCCCAGTCTTGGCTACAGACTGCAAGATGGTTTGTTTATCTAAAGGATATAGGGTTCTTGGATCCACCACCTCAATTGAGATCCCCATTTTCTCAAGCTGGCTAGCTGCATCTAGTGCTTGCGCCACCAGGTGCCCTACAGCAACTATCGTTACATCGTTACCTTCTTTTTTAACGTCGGCTACCCCAAGCGGAATAGTGTAATCTTCTTCAGGCACCTCACCTCTTACACCATACAACTGAACTGGTTCATACACAATAACTGGATCATCTTCGCGTATAGCACTTTTCAAAAGACCCTTGGCATCATACGGTGTAGATGGTACAACGACTTTCAAGCCAACATGAACCAGTTGAGCCCACCCCGACTCCGAATGTTGAGCTGCAAAGCCGCTAGACCCACTACCAACAACCCTTACGGTTATTGGAAGATTCACCTGACCTCCAACCATGTACCGGAGTCGTCCCATCTGGTTAACCAATTGATCCATCGCAACGAATTGCAGTGTATTTATTTCATATTCGACAACAGGCCTTAGCCCACTCATAGCAGCTCCAATTGCCATGCCGGTAAAGCCAGCCTCAGATATAGGGGTATCTATTACACGTTTTTCGCCAAACTCTTCAACAAGCCCTGTTGTTGTACCCATTAACGCATGTCTTACATCTTCACCAAGTACAAAGACCTTTGGATCTCTTTGCATCTCTTCAAAAAGCGCCTCGTTGATAGCTTGTACGTATCTAATATTCTTCACTTTTTACCACCCCCGCACCGGTAGTTGGGACTCATATACTGCATACGCATCCGAATACGCTTCTTGTGGATCAGGAAGAGGACTGGTTCTTGCAAATTCAACAGCTTGATCTATAGCACTTTTCACCTTTATGTTTATTTGCAAAAGATCATCTTGACTTGCACCATGTTCAAGAAGCCAGTTTTCAAGCCTATGAATTGGATCTTTTTGTCTCCAAGCGCTAACTTCTTTGTCACTTCGATACTTCCTTCCAGCTAGCATCGCTTCTTCTGCAGAGAAATGGCCATAGTATCTGTATGTGTCGGCAACAATAAAGCTTGGTCCTTTACCGGAACGAGCATTGGTAATAGCCTCTAAAGCTGCATTGTGTACGGAAAACACGTCCATTCCGTCAACTGTATAACCTGCCATATCATAGGCTTGCGCTCGCTTTACTATGTCTTTACATGCTGTCGAGGCTTCAACGGGAAAACTTACAGCGTAATGGTTGTTCTCGCAAACAAATATCACCGGGAGCTTATAGATGCCAGCTAAATTCATAGCTTCATGAACAACACCTTGATTTAGAGCGCCGTCTCCAAAGAAGCATACAGCCACCCTGTTTGTTCCGTTATATATAGATGCGAAAGCTGCACCAACTGCAATTGGAGCGCCAGCACCTACGATTCCATTTGCACCATAAATGCCAAGTTCTATCGAAGCTATATGCATAGAACCACCTTTACCTTTACAGTAGCCTGTCTTCTTTCCGGCAAGCTCCGCCATCATGTATTTAACATCTCCGCCCTTGGCAATTATGTGTCCGTGACCTCTGTGATTGCTTGTTATAATGTCATCTGGCCTAAGTGCTGAACATACACCAACTGCTACAGCTTCTTGGCCAATGTACTGGTGTACTTCTCCCATTACATCACCAGTTTCAATTAGCTTTTTTGCTCTTTCATCAAACTCTCGGATTAAAAGCATCTTTTCATACATTTCCATAGCCTGGGGCAAAGATACCTCCATTAAGCCTCTCCTCCTGTTACTACTGTAAGTAGGGTATGCAATAGATCATAACTAGGGTTTTTGGGAGTTGTTGTAAACCGCATACATATCACATCACCTTCTTGAAAATAGGCCCCTACTTCTGAGTAAATGCTAGTACGCCAATAGCACGATGTCAATAAGCATTTAACCCTATAGAAAACTAGTGCTACCTTAAGTGATATTACCCATACGAAAACAAAAAAGAAAGGCAAAGTAAAAAGCATACAATTAGGTAAAGCAAGCTTTTTGTTTGAATAATTTTCAAGGCTAATACGCAGCTATTTAGATAATTCGGGAGAGTTGCAAATGAAAAAAATTGATGCATTTACACACATTATTCCGGAAAAATTATTGCCAATCATGGAAGAGCGAGTTAGACAATTTCTAGCCCAGCCATATGTAAAAGCAAGACCGTCTTTGGTCAATCTTTCTCAAAGGCTTGAAACTATTGCAAATTGGGGTGATTATAGCCAAATAATTACTCTTTCTACACCTCCACTAGAGCTTTGGACAAGTCCTGATGAAGAACAAAAGATAGCCAGGCTTGCAAATGAGGCAATGGCTGAAATTGTAGAATCATATCCTGCAAGATTTGCTGGCTTTGCTGCCTCAGTAAATCTTCTGGATGTTGATTCAGCTATAAAGGAAGCTGAGTACGCGGTAGTACAGCTTGGTGCTCTTGGAGTCCAAATATTTACTAACGTAAAAGGTATGCCTTTAGATCAGAAGATATATGAGCCATTTTTCGCCACTATTGAAGAGTTCAAAAAGCCTATTTGGCTTCACCCATACAGATTGGGGTCATTCTCGGACTATGTTGGTGAAACAGGATTTAAGTACGGAATTGATGTTAAATTCGGTTGGCCGTATGAGACCACCGTTGCTATGACAAGGATTATTTTTTCAGGGATTCTTCAAAAGTATCCTGACTTAAAAATAATTACCCACCATGGCGGGGGTTTGGTGCCACACCTTGTAGGGAGGCTAGCCCTTCAGCATGAGCTTGACGAACAGTTACAGGCAATGGATATTTCACAAGAGTATAATCAACGAAAAGTCTTAGATGAATACCGTAAATTTTTCGCCGATACTGTCTTTTCAGGTGAAGACGCACCATTCGTTTGCACAATCGAGTTTTTCGGTATAAACCACGTCATATTTGCATCTGACTTTCCTTGGGGACCACAAGGCGGGGTATTTTTTGTTGAAAGCACCATACAGTCTATCGAAAGAACAATACAAGACGAAGCCAGCAAAGCTAAGATTTTTCATCAAAACCTTGAAGACATTTGCTCGCTGTAAGCTACTAAGTTAGCATGAATGTTGGAATAGAAGACTAGATAACAAGATTGGGCGGTTCTAAAGTTGTTTAGGCTTATTCACTAACACTAATTGTTAAAGTAGGTTGAGCTATGGCTGTGCCGGCTAGCCCCTACCTAACTTAAGCTCACAAAAGCCATAAGCTTTAATAACATCATCTCGACCATCTCTAACATCCTATGCTGATAAGGGTACTATTTCCCCATCATGATGAAGAGAATGAATGCAAAAGCCACAATTTATAAACTCAGAAAAAATATGGCCTGGGTCTATATTTACCCGCTCCAATGTATCCGGTGTATATTCCACAATAATTTCCATCGGCTTTTTTCATCTTTTACAATATTTAGCAAGCCTGCCAAAATATACGCTTCACTACCTTCCGCATCAATTTTAAGAACATCAGGCACTGTACCTAGCTCTGCAATAGCTCGTTCAACACTAATCTTTCTGACTATTCTGTGCCGCATTCGAAAAAGTATAAATCTGGGAACTTTTGTGTACATGTCCTTTGCAGAATTAACCATGCTGGCAGAACCATTCATAATTCCGGGTATGGTCATAAGCTCAAACCCATTTTTGTCAGCTACCGCATACGGTAACAACCTTACTCGATCATTAAATCCATTTATGAACACTGAGCGCATGAAGTTGTCATAATGCAGCGGATTTGGTTTGAAAGCGAACTCTTGCCCGAAGGACCAATTACCTGTGCGGCAAGCAAAGAATAACAGCCAATATTGCTACCTATATTCGCAACAGTTATTACTCGTTCTAAAAGGGCTAGCTAGACGTTAGTTATTCACTTTTCCCAAAAGTCATACAATAAGATGAACGGCACAAGGATTATGTCTCTGGGGATTAACAAACATTTTTATGCCATTGTATTGGGTCGTAAGCATGCATCTGCTATTTAAAGGACCTTAGACTGTATACATCTTCACGCTTCGGTACATTTTCCAGCGCGATCGGGAACACAACACTTGTCAAAGCGCAATTATAATAAATGCTTATGCGAAATTGATGTAATTAACTGATCCTCTATCCAGCAGCTTTAGTGAAATTTCTTTCCTTGGCCTTCCACCAAGCAAAGTAGATACTGCCATTTTGCCAAGCAGATCTAGTGGCTGAGCAACAGTTGTAAGCTGTGGCCATGTATATTCACCAAGGTCGATTCCGTCAAACCCTATTACCGAGACATCTTCTGGGACCCGCAATCCCAGTTTGCGTGCCTCAGCCATAACAACAAGAGCCAGAATATCGCTTGCACAAATGACCGCGGTTGGCCTATTTTTTTTCTGAAGTATCTGCCTTGCCGTCTTGGCTGCCTCATTTGCCCTAAAGCTTCCGAGGTGGGCTTTAAAACTAATATCTGTGTGCGAAGCGTCCAATATAGCCTTAATACCAGAAAGTCGATAGCGCGTTACGTGATATTCTTTTCCTCCGCCCAAAAACACTATACGGCGGTGCCCACGGCTAATAACAAATTCAGCCTGCATTTTTCCGGCTTCAAATTCGTCAGAGGCAAGAACTGGCACTTTAGCATTTGGACATGGAGAATTAACAAATACATACTGTATACCTGCGTTATTTGCGGTTTGGTAGACTTCAGTTGAAGCGCTTGTATAAGAAAATGCACCAGACACGTATATAATTCCTGCTACCCTTCTATCTATAAGAAGTCTTGTATACATAAGTTCAACATCCCAGCGGCCATCTGTCTGGCAAAGCATGACCTGATAACCTCTCAATCGTGCTTCCCTTTCAACAGCTTGAGCAATCTGCGGAAACACAGGGTTTTGTATTTCTGGAATAATAAGTCCTATTACTTTGTCTGGCTGGCCCAACGGCAATGTTCTTGCAAAAATGTTTGGACGGTACCCAAGCTGAGATATTGCCGCTTCAACTTTTTGCTTAGTCTCAGGACTAACAGTGCCTGTGTTGTTTATAACCCTACTCACCGTAGCTATCGATACGCCTGCTTGCTTTGCTACATCAAATATAGTTGCCATAGAGCCAGTTATCCTCTAAAATTTTATGTAAACGCTTTCTGAAAGCGTTATACTAACATTATCAATATTACATCGTTTTGTGGAGGCTCACTAATATGGAGTCGATAAACAACCAAAAGGAGGTGCAAAAATGCAAAAGTTTTACCCGTTTAAATACCTTTTAGCAGTTATAACAGCTGCCCTACTAATAGCCTCCTGCGGCACCACGCAGGGCACCACAGGAGAAACCACACCCAATATACATGGTACCGTAACTGTATGGTCCTATCTAACATTACCAGAAGTTGCAGTTATAAAAAATCTTGCTAACCGCTGGGCTGCAAAGACTGGTAATCAAGTAAACGTAATTCCAGGCACCAATCTTAATTTCCAGCAGTTCGCAACAGCAGCTCATACCGGAAAAGGTCCAGATATGGTCTTTGGACTTCCTAACGATAACCTTGGAACGTTCTATGCAGCCCACCTTCTCGCACCTGTGCCAGCAGGTGTTATTGATCCATCAGAATATACTCAAGCTGCAGTAGAGGCAACTGAGTTTGGCGGAAAAATGTATGCAGTCCCGCTTGATGTCGAAACGTATGCGCTGTTTTATAATAAACAGCTTTTCCCAACCCCGCCAAAAACATTCACACAGCTCATACAACGAGCAAAACAAATCGATAAAATGTCAGGCTACTACGGATTTCAGTACGACATAAACAACTTTTACTATAGCTATGCCTTTATAGCAGGCTTTGGTGGTTACGTTTTCAAACAGTCGCACGGTCATATATATCCAGATCAGTTAGGCCTCGATACACCCGGTGCTATAAAAGGGCTTGCGTTTATTCGTCAATTTGTCACCCTTGGCCTTATGCCTTCAGATATTACCGGAAACATTGCGGATGCAAACTTTGCCCATGGTAAGTTAGGTGCCATAATAGATGGGCCATGGGACATTTCAACATATCAAAAGGCAGACGTCCCGTTTGGCATAGAGCCTCTACCATTACTGCCAAACGGCAAACATCCTGAATCATTTCTTGGAACACAAACTGCTTTCGTCAGCGCAACAGTATCTAAAACGCAGCAGAAGCTTGCGTGGAGCTTAATGCAGTATCTTCTTAATCATGCTGTTATACCATTGCTTAAAGCAGGCAACCGTATACCAGCGCAAAAACCAGCCCAGGCCCAGGCTATTAAACTAGACCCCTATCTAAAAGCATTTATCGAACAGTCGCAATGGGCACAACCAATGCCAAGTGTGCCGCAAATGCAAGCGGTCTGGACACCTGGTGCCGACACTCTTGTAGAAGTGACTAAAGGTGTCGAAACCCCAAGTCAGGCTGCCTATAACATGGTAAGAGAAATTAAGGCGGGTATCGCAGAACTAAAATGATCACAGGCATCTCGATAAAAACTAGACTAAGAACTTTAAGGCTCTACATGCTTACAAGGTATGCCCAGACATGGGCATACCTTGCTCCTGCCGCTATCTCAGTCTTTCTGTTTAGCCTTGTGCCAATTGCATATAGCGCATTCATTGCTTTTACTAATTTTGATCTCTATCATTTTACTAATTACCACTTTGTAGGCCTGGAAAATTTCAAAGCTGTTTTGACCGGCCCGTTTGCTAGCGCGTTTATACCAACCATAGCATGGACATTTATATTCTCGGGTGGTAGTACCCTTATAAACTACGCTGCGGGCATGCTTGCAGCTTTGCTACTGAATGCCTCAGGAATTAAATTCAAGGCTCTATTTCGAACAGCCTTAATAGTGCCTTGGGCGCTTCCGTCAACAATAACAGTTTTAGTCTGGCAGGGACTTTTAAACAAAAGCTTTGGTGCGATAAACCATATATTAATGCTTACTGGCCTCCCAGCAGTGCCATGGCTTGTGGATCCTACCTGGGCAAAGCTTTCAATAATCATGGTAAATCTATGGTTAGGCTTTCCCTTCTTTATGGTCTCGTTGCTCGGGGGTCTTCAAAGTATACCTCATGACATAGTAGAGTCAGCCAAAATCGACGGTGCCTCAACTATTATGTTATTCCGGCACATAATATTGCCACTTTTGTGGAGGTTTTCAGTTCCACTTATACTCGGGACATTCGCTTACAACTTCAACAACTTTGGAGTTGTCTACCTGCTGACGCAAGGTGGGCCACCAAGAGCTACAACCGCATTTGCAGGTACAACTGATGTGCTATCTACCCAAATCTACAATATGACGCTCACATTTAATCGGTATGACATAGCTGCAACTCTAGGTCTTGTGCTGTTTGTAATACTTGCGATGCTGACGTTAATCCAAATGAAAATTGCTGGTGGGTTAAATTTACTGGAAGAATGATTACTAAAATAGTACGTCCCGCAATTTACATAGTACTTAGTGTTGCTACGGTAGTCACTCTTTTGCCTGTGTGGTGGGTATTGCAAGCAAGTTTTGTAGTTGGGTCATCTGCATTTTCATCCTCAATAATACCCTCAAAGATCACATTTGAAAATTACCTAGCTTTGCTGCACACTGAATTCTTTCGCTGGGCTCTAAACTCCATAATAGTTTCGGTTGCAAGCGGAATAATATCTGTTATAGTTACTGCACTTGCAGCGTATGCATTTGCAAGGATGCAGTTTCCAGGGCGTAGATACGGTATAATCTCTTTATTTATACTACAGATGTTTCCCGCAAGCATGTATATACCTGCCATTTACACCCTTTTGACCGAGCTGCATCTTGAGGGCACCCTCGTTGGCTTGATTCTTGTATACTCTGGTGCTCAAGCCTTTTATATTTGGCTAATGCGTGCTTATATCGCAACAATCCCTAAAGATATCGATGAAGCTGCACTTGTGGATGGAGCTAACAGATGGCAAGTATTTTGGAAGATAATCTTGCCACTTAGCCGCCCAATGCTAGTCACTCTGTTTATCTGGTCGCTTATGACATCGTACAACGACTTTATGACTGCAAGTGTTGTATTGCAAGGCGATCCTTCTATATACACAGTAGCAGTGGGGCTAAGAAGCCTTATTGTTAATCAGTTTGCAACAAATTGGACACTTTTTGCTGCAGGTGCCGTTATTGCATCTTTCCCTGTTATGATCATCTATCTCATGTTGCAAAAACAGCTTATGAGTGGGCTTACAAGGGGAGCTGTAAAGTGATACCCTTTGAGTTTTTACACCGTGCTGCACCTCCTTATGCTTACACTCATGGCCAAGGATCCATAAAAATACGGGTGCTAACCCACCCTGCCACAAAATGGGTAAGGTGCATATACGGAGATAGATACAGTAAAAGCCATGAGCAAATAGAACTGCAGCTTGTTGGCGGATATAGCCTAAAGCTATGGCAAGCTACACTCTTTTGTCCCACTAATCGCTGCAGATACAAGCTTAAAACAAGCAACATGGATGAGTACAGCGGACCTCTGCATAACCCTTCGCTTTGGTTCGAAGTTCCCTATATTTTTCAGCAACCACCATTTTCTGTAAGACCAGAAATAGCCAGTGTTTATCAGATCTTCCCTGATCGATTTGCACCAAAGTTTAAGATATCTCGAAAACTTAGGTCCTACTTGGGCGGAACTATACATGGCATTGCAGAAAATATCGACTATTTTAAATCTATTGGAGTTAATGCTCTATACTTAAACCCAATTTGGGTTAGCGCATCTTACCACCACTATGATGTGATAGATCACTACTCTATCGATAAGCATCTTGGTGATATGACATCTTGGCTAGAATTCACCCAACTTGCAAAAAACAAAAATCTTGCCGTAATCTTAGACGGTGTCTTCAATCATACAAGCGATCGACATCCTTATTTCCAGCACGCAAAGGCCTTTTCAGACTCACCTTACGCTAATTACTACAAACAATTACCCAATTTAAGTTTCGAAACATTCGCCTTTGTGAAAGAAATGCCAAAGCTCAACCTCGAAAACGAAAAAGTGTTATCTCTAATTCAAGAGGTTATGACATATTGGGAACGGAGCGGCGTTACGGGGTGGAGACTTGATGTTGCAAACGAAATGCCCAGGCACAGCTGGAACTACCTTCGCTCAAAATTTCCCAAAGCATATTGGATTGGTGAAATTTGGCATGATGCATCTGAATGGGTCTATGATATGCCCTACACAGGCACAACTGACTACCTTTTCCGTGGCATGGTGTTAGACCTCCTTAAAAATAAGATTACTCAAGAACAGTTCGTGGATAGATATTTACTCCACGAGATGCTTTATACTGATAAGCAGCACTCAGCAAATTGGGCCATTATTGGATCTCATGATACCCCAAGGATCACAACCGAGGTCCAAGGGAATAAAGATCTTGTTGATCTGGCATTTGCAGTCCAATGGTCTTCTAATCAAACTCCAGTACTCTATTACGGTGATGAGGCATATCTAGAAGGTGGCAAAGATCCATTGTGCCGCGCTCCTTTTTCTCCAGCCGCTGGAACAAATAACTTAATAAAAGAGCTAGCTTGTATAAGGAATACTTTTAGCTGGATTTCGGGATGCCCTTTAGAAAAGGTCTATCTAGACCAGCATGGGCTTTTGCATATAGAGCGTTCAGTCAATGGCAATACAATTGGCCTTATTGTAAATCTGTGTAAATCATCTGCGAGCGTAGATACCGCAGATGCGCAAACAGTTGTAGCAACAAGGCCTATACGAAATGGCCTGATACCACCATGCAGCGCTGTTGTTAAGGTGTTTAGCCGATAAAAGGAGAGGTTTAAATGAATTCATCAATGCCAGCACACATAATACAATATAAAAACCCAGTTTCACTAAAACGTGTAAAAAACTTCCAATGGAATCAGAATAAAAATTGTCTTGAACTTGAGCTTGAAGCGTGCAACGGAACTAGTGTTGATGCAGAGATTGCCCTTATAGAAAATGGCATCTACATTAGGATCGGTGGTGAAGCAAAGCGCATCTATTCTCTTGTAACATATACACCAAAGCGCTTTAAAGCAGATGTAGCTTCATCTAACGACTATATACATTTAGTGAGCCAATATTCGCCATATGAAGTTCGTATTGGAAGAGATGCTTTGGCACCTTTTATTAGTGTTGCCACAAGAGGATTTAAAAAACTACTATTCTCCACACACAGCTTACTCGAGCACCCACCAGACAGCGTACTGCATCGTGGCGCTGGAATCGATGAAAATATGGCCTGGATAGATTTACAACTATATCGATACCAGGCACTTTATGGGCTTGGAGAACAGTTCAATAGCTTAAATCACAAAGGAAGAGCTTTTACACTATGGGCAGAAGATGCATTTGGATTGCCGAATAATCTTACATACATCAACATACCCTGGCTTATGTCAACCGCTGGCTGGGGTATATTTTTGCCTACAGCTGCCCCATCAATATGGGATATCGGTGCTACTCACGCTTCAACACTCCGCATTACTATTGCAGAAAGAGTAATTGAAGCTTACATATTTTTTGGCAGTATACCAGAGCTCCTACAATGCTACCAGAAACTTACAGGTCCAGCGAGCCTTCCACCTGAATGGTCTTTTGGACTTTGGGTTAGCAGGTGTACATATAAAAGCCAAGATGAAGTGTTAGGTATAGCAAAAAAGTTTTTAGATCTACAAATAAGGCCAAGTGTAATGCATCTAGACCCAGGCTGGCTTACTGATAAAAACGGACTATCATGCTCATATGAGTGGGATTTCAGTGCGTTTCCTGATCCTGCCCAAATGATAAAAGAACTAAATGATCTAGGCATACGCCTTAGCCTCTGGATTAGTCCATTTGTACCTAAGGGTTCAAGAATCTTTAATGAGGCTGATGCTAAAGGATATCTAGTAAAGTCTAAGTCTGGAGCAGCAGACGTTCCCGGCTTTCCACATGCGGCCGCAGCAATCGACTTTACAAACGAAAATGCTAGCAACTGGTTCAAATCGATTTTAAAATCCCTGCTTGAGCTTGGGATTAGCGTTTTTAAAACCGACTTTGGTGAGTCAGCTCCCTTTGACCATGTAACTTACTTCAGCGGTATCAGTCCTCTTGCGGCCCATAATCTATATGGCTTACTCTATCAAAAAACCGTATTTGAAGCATGCATGGAATATTTCAAAGATCAGGTTATGGTATGGGGCAGATCAGGCTACTCAGGCTCGCAAAGGTATCCAATACAGTGGGGCGGTGATACAGGAACCACTTGGGAATATATGCATAAAGCACTTAGAGGGGCCTTAAGCTTTATGCTCTCTGGCGCACTTTTTACCTCATTTGATGTAGGAGGATTTAGCGGAACACCACCTGAAGATCTTTATCTTAGATGGTCAGCAATGGGTCTATTATTTTCACACGTTCGTCTTCACGGAACTAGCCCGCGTGAGCCATTTGCATTTGGCGAACACGTAGTTAAACACTTTCAAAGGCTGTATGGAATAAGACAAGCTTTGATGCCATACATACTTGAGCAGGCCAAAAGCGCAGTGCAAAAAGGTTTACCTCTAATAAGACCTTTAGTTATTCAATATCAGCATGACCCTTCGTGCCACAACATCGATTTTGAATACTTCTTGGGAGAGGACCTCCTTATCGCACCTACTCTTACACCAGATACACAGCAGGTAATATACTTTCCCGATGGTCAATGGGTATCCATTTTTAACCCGAACCAACAATTTATCGGCCCTAAATGGGTTGAAGTACCACCACCTCCTTTCGACAAGATCTGGATTTTTGCAAATGCAGATAAACTATCGGTCCTCTATGAGAAGATTGGGGGAATCAAAACAGATTAATGATAATTAGGAAGTATACGTTAATTGGCTGATATGCATTCTGTATAGCTACTTAATCCAATTTATTGCTCCAACACGGCTATGTATTCTGGCTTGACTCTGCCATATCAAATAACACAACCCCCGTGTACCATCACTATACCTTGATAAGTAAATTAAATTGATTTGAGCACTACCTATACTGCACGACCTTTAGATCTAATTGGTGATTTAACTTTTTAACATTTGCGTTGCTCATTGGCAGTTGATGTATAAATACAAAGCCACAGCTTTATCTTTTACCGTACTATTAAAACTAGCTTGCAGATCCCAGGGCATTCTGTTGATTTCAAAGAAACAATGCCCATATAACACTAATCCCAAAAGGCTTACAAATAAAAACTACTGCACGCTATGGCTAAGGATCAGAGATTGTTTAATTTTGTACAACCAGCTTACTCAGCCAAAGACTTTTGTTTACCAACAAAGCTACAAAACCTATCAGCGCTGACCACGACAGCTTTTGATACTATGCTTTTTTGACACAGCACGGTTTTTTCATTAACTTAAGTTTCTTCGCTCTTTATTAGATCTTTACAGCCAGCAATTTTCATCTAAGGGTAATCGAAAACACTGCATATCTTATCTAAGCTGAAAATCCTCGTTTAGATATAGACTACTATGCTTGTTGTGCGTAGCCGACTTTTCGGTTGCGCGTGTTACTGGTTTGCTCTTTATTCACACTGTTAGATAATTGTTTTAAGTGGCATAACCCAATCTTGGGCCTAAGCAATGCAAGTTTGGTGCTATATCTCGTTACTTTCAATTCCAAGATATTCACAAAATTGATTGTATGGACAATAAGGTAGCAGCTATCATCGAGGTTAGATCACTTACAAAAAGTATGGCACCTACACAGCAGTTAACAATGTAAGTTTTAACGTTAAAAAGAATGAAGTATTTGGACTTCTTGGGCCTAACGGTGCTGGCAAAAGTACCATTATAAAAATACTTACAACTCTGTTCTCTCCAACCAGGCGAACCGCATACATATGTGGTTTTGACCTTACCAAAAATCTATGCAGGTAAGAAAGCTAATAGGTTATGTGCCACAGGCGATTTCGGCTGATGAAACACTTACGGTATTTGAAAACCTTATGATCGCTGCAAGGCTTTATTATATCCCTTTATCCGTACGGAAAAAACAGTTGTAAACCACGCTCTTGCTTTCATGGGTCTTACGAATGCAGCTAACGCGCTCGTAAAGAACATAATGGGGTGAAATGATACGTAGTCTGGAAATTGCTCAAGCTATGCTGCACAGGCCAGCGGTACTTTTTCTGGATGAGCCAACTGTTGGACTGGATCCCGTAGCGCAAGGGCGTCTGGGAGTTTTTATACAAAGTTAGATCTTAAAATGGAATGACTTTTTTTCTTACCACTCACCATATGGAAGAAGCAGAAAATCTATGCGATAGAGTTGCAATTACGTATCATGGCAAAATTATGAGCTTAGGAAGCGTAGCCGAACTGAACGCTTCAATAAAAGCGATAAGAATGATATAATTCTCGAAGATGGCTTTACGTTTCATACTGGCTATACTCTTCAAACTAGACAAATGTTTTATGACACAGAAAGAGCTGGAAGAACAGCGAGAAGGGTCGGATAGCCTGAAGCTGCCTATGTAGCATCGTATACTGCTAAATCCAGCCCGCGTGTTATCTTATATGCATTTTTTGTAAAACCATGGACCATAATCGACCTAGAGATCCGTAAACTTAAACATGACCCTATCGAATTGCTTACCCGAGCTGTTCAGCCACTGGTTTGGCTCCTTGTATTCGGAGAAGTTTTTTCTCATATAAGGGCAATTCCTACAGGCAAAGTTCCGTATCTTGACTTTATAGCGCCCGGTATACTAGCTCAAAGCGTTCTTTTTATTACGACATTCTCAGGAATCGCGGTTATTTGGGAGGGAGACCTTGGCATAATTCATAAGTTTCTCGCAAGGCCAACCATCGTATTGCTCTTGTGCTTGGTAAAGCTCTTGCTTCTGGTACAAGAGGCCCGTACAAGCTTTCATAGTTATTTATTTGTGATAGCGCTACTAATGGGTGTCCATGTAAATTTTACATGCTTGGTATCGTATGCATCATTATCCTAGGAGGAGCTCTATTCTCAACATTTTCTCAATCGTTGCTTGTATTGTGCGAACTAGAGAGCGGTTCATTGGAATAGGCCAAGTACTGACTATGCCATTATTTTTCGCAAGTAACGCAATTTACCCGGTTTAGATTATGCCAGTCTGGCTTAAGATAATTGCTAAAGGAAACCCGCTTACCTATATGGTGGATCGACTGAGGACAATGATGCTTAATCCTGCTCCAATTGACACAAACCTTACAGCTGACTTCTTTATTATAGTCCTTGTAACAACTGCGTTACTTGCCATAGCTGCAAAACAGTACCCACAACTTGCACTTTAGATAAAGACAGATTGTAAATAGCCAATGTCTTTTTGCCTTCCGTGGATAAATGTGTTCGATTTTAGAAGCTCTGCAATTAGAGCAAGTTTAGAAGTTTGCATGTTACATAACGAGTATCTATTCAGAGTAATAGAACAGAATTACTCAAAATGGAGTCAACACATTGTACTCGCAGCAGTCAAATAATCCCATAATGGAAGCGTAGTGTTTACGATGCCAATATAGTCGTTTTTATGTAAAACAGCTCAATTTTGCTTAATTTCGGCAGCTATAGTCTAACAGCGACACTCGGTGAGTCTTAGAAGTTAATTTTGGCTTAAACCAAGCACAACAATATTACTTATACTTCTTACCAGCAACAAAAGGTACCACAGCCCAACTTTTAACATAAATAGTAGTTCTCCCAAGGCCAAACAAAAGAAGGCTGGAGTCAAATAGACTTTAGCCTAAGTCAATGTGAATGCCATTCAACTGCTGGTATTCTCTACTCTTTCAACACAGCTGTTTTCAATATACTTGCAAACATAAAAAGCGAGATTGTACTAACAGCCAGTATAGCAGCTGCAATAAAGTAAGGTAGAGTTATGAAGATTGTCTGCCCTAGTATGCCGGAAAGTAGGGGAGCAATTGCAGCTCTGGACCATCTAAGAAAGTCATACGCACAAGATGATATGGACCTAGAAAATGAAGACACACACATTGCAAGACTGGTAAACAGGGTATTCGATGTACAGCAGAAAAGCCCAGTTGCAACAATTATATACAGCAAATACGATGATCTAAGAATACCGGCCAAACCCATTAGTACAACCAAAAACAAAAAGTTTACTTTGAGCACTGATACTGCATTAAACCTTCTAACAAGCACGTTAACTATAATTACCGATGCGATCGGTACAAGCAATCCCTAGGTAAAATATGTAAGGCCAAGATCTTATGCTGATAAATGAGCTAGGGTTACCGGAGAATACGCAAGGATGTTAAAAAATGCATAACTGTGGCTAAGTCCAGTCAAAGCATTTAGCAACACTGGTTTGCAACCCAAGGCGTTTAATCTGTCCTTTGCACTTCCCTGCCTTTCTTTAACTTTCTCATACTGCTGCTAGAAGGCCTATGGTCGAGCAAACTTCCGAAAGTGTAGCAAAGATAACTACAAATCCAGGACCTAAAAGCATGGTTTTCTTGCCACCAAGGTGCGCCCCAACTACTCCGGCAGGTAACTTCGCCAACGCCATTGTGGCAATATAGCTTGTAAAAAGCCACGCAATTTCAGCTGGGGTTGCCCCCATAGCACGACAAATTAACGGAAGAATAGGATCTATTACGCCAATTCCCATAAGCGCAACAAATGCGGCAAAAGCTGTAACTAAAACTACTGGCGGGAAAACAAAACTCTCACTTTCTTTTATAGCTCTCCGATAATTGCCTTCGCTATTTGAAGGCTACACTGTTACTTGCGCCTTAACTGGTTGCTATGAGAGTTAACGGTACAGTTACTCTAGCTCTTCCACTGATATTACATCAGCATATTTTGCGTTCATTTCGTAAAGGCTTACATTGTGACTTAATTCAGCACGATCAAAGCATGCCTCCTCGACAACAAATACGTTAAAACCATACATATGAGCGTCCACAACAGTTGCTCTAACGCATCCAGATGTGGTTCCGCCGCCAACTATAAGAGTGTCGACACGATTTCTGACAAGAAAGGCTATAAGAGGTGTGCCGAAAAAGGCGCTGGCTTTAGGCTTAGGTAACACTAGCGCGCCTGAGGGCGGAGCAATTTCTTCCGGAATATCTTGCGCGCCCGGCCAATCCATAGGTGAATCCATCGCAACTATCTCTCCTTTTACCGTTCCACCGAAAATAGAGGCACTCCCAGGCTGTCCTGTTGTATACACAATAGGCCAGCTGCGTTCGACTGCTATATCACGTAGTTTTGCTATGAACGGTATGGCTTTCCACGCATAAGGGCCACAGCTAGTAGGCCACTCTTTTGCTGACTCTTTAAGACTTAACCCAGGCCTTCCAACAAACGCTCGCACTGTATCCACGATAATTAACGCCGGTTTTTCTCCAAGTGACCTCTTATATCCTGCATGCTGCTTTTCATAAACCTCACGTTCTTCACCAGTTATTAAATCCCGCCACGAATTCATCTTTTATGCACCATCCCATTCACAAAACAGCTCGTGGAACACTTTTCCCCTATTCTCATGATTAAACTCGTATCCTACTTTTAGCTTAAACCTTGTCTAACCCATATACTTGCTAAAATAGTTAAGAGCTCTGGGTATACTTGAATGTTTATCCTTTAACCACAATTTTAGTGGCCACCCGATCCGATAGTAGAAAACGGTCTTCTTCGAGCTCTATATTAGTACACACATTTCGCGATCTTAAATTTTGATGTTATCCACAACCTTGACAATGACTCGCAGCAAGCGGTGCAAAAAGAAAGCACGGGTACTGGAATATGTGACTACGCATGGGCCGATCATCAGCATGAGCTAGCAAATCAAGGCATAATTCGGTTAGCCAACGTAGGTAGAGCGGTAGCTTCAGGTATGCCAATCAAATATTCATTACATTGTGTATTATTTTGCCAGCTTAGGCATACGTGTTGCGGGAGGAGTATTTCGACTACGTATGAATCGAAGCTCACCAGCTGTAATAACAGCACCAATACCAGGTATATCCCCACCTGCTATAGCAGATAACGCATCGCCAAATGCTGAGCCGAGCGGGGTATCTATTATCACAAGGTCAGCTGGCCTGCCAGCCTGAATGACACCCTCAGGTATTCCATATGCAGAGGACACATTTCCTGTGGCTGCGGCTATTGCCTCGTGCGGGGCAAGTGGTCCAACGGAAGAAAGCTCTGCGATTGATTTAATTACAGCAAGTGGCATCATACCTGTACCAGTTGGCGTATCCGATGCAATCAAAAGTCTATTCAATGCGCCTCTTTCTTTTAGTACATTTGCGATCTTTAGTGAACATCTAAGATTGCCCGCCTGTACGATTTGAAAGTATCCACGTGCACCATCGAGCACTCTATCAAGATCGCTCTCTGACAGTGCAGTTGGTCCGCCATTTACATGTCCCACTACATCTGGCTGTATTTCCAAAACATCATCTGCTGTTACCGCTGAAGATCCTGGTATTGACGCCCCGCCTGTATGCAGCATGACTTTAAAGCCATGCTTTTGGGCTACCCTAACAATGGGCGCAACTTCTCTTGGGGGCTTGAAGTTTCCCATGCCTGCTTTTGCAAGCCATACACCTGCATTTTTCAGCTCTATAAAATCTTGTTCTGTGAGTTCGGGTTCGAGTATAACCGATCCAGAGTAAACCCTCATACCACCTGGGCGATAATTAGCAAAGCAACGTTGAGCCGCAATGGCCAGTGCCTTAACCCCCACAGGATCTGTTGGTCTGCCAGGCGCGTGAACTTCACTTGCCGATATGCCAGTAGTTATTCCACCGTGTACATAACTTTCCAAAAAATCAACAGTCTTTTGTCGGGGTGTATAATCGCCTATAACATTATGTAGATGTGAGTCTATAAGCCCGGGAATAACCGTGCAACCATTGGCATCTATTACAACTTCAAAGTCTGCCTCAGAAAATTCACTCAAGTCTCCTATCTTATCTATTACTGCATTCTTAATAGCAATAGCATTGGATTCTATAAACGGATCCGATAGCAGACCCGTTACTATCCGGGATATATTTTTGATAAGTAAACTCTCACTCATCTTAGACCATCTTCTCCCTTAATCTCGCTGACACTAAGGCCTCCCAGCCTTGCGTTTATTCTTCCGCGATTGGCAACCGCTGCTATCATCATGAGCTCATCCGGCAAAGGTGCGTCAGGCACTACAACCGTTATTGCATCATAGTGTGACCTGACATAAAGTGCATCTTTGTGAGCAAGTGGAACGTCTATAGCAATTCCAGGCGCACCTCTTTTAGTCACAGAAGAAATCCAGGCCTTACCGCCGCCCACGTGTTCCCTCAATATGTCTCCAAATGCTGTAGTAAGAAGTGCAACAGCATGCTCAAGGTCTCCACTTAAGCCAACTATTGCCGCTTTGCCATATGATTGAATCCTACCCTCCGGGACACTTGCAACTGCGCGTCTTGCGAGTTCGTCGCCAACAGT
>Ga0167615_1000153_pt1 | contig 24360 bp, 19 predicted proteins | sample BED_Mat_host_9_1_FD_111800 | JGI IMG/M metagenome (GOLD analysis project Ga0167615, IMG submission 111800) | Extremophilic microbial mat communities from Yellowstone National Park, USA - BED_Mat_host_9_15 (v2) (version 2) | ecosystem: Environmental > Aquatic > Thermal springs > Hot (42-90C) >... | reverse complement strand
CAGGATCACCTGCAAGCGGTGGCGCGCTGCAGCAGCCATAAAGCCGTCGAGCGCGCTTAGCTCAGCGCTCTGGAGCTGCCCAGGCTGGGGTTCAAGTTCAGACCAGCGGATATCGATCCGCACCAACTTGGCGTGGAGACGGGCGGCCCAGACAAGCTCCCGTTCGCCGATCGCTGGGGTGGCGCCGAGGTCGACGTTCACCCCAAGCAGCAGTCGGTGGTGATCGACCTTGCCGGGTTTCGCCCAAGCCGTTCCTGCAGCTACAAACGGCAGAAGCAAACCGACCACTAGGTGGACCCTCAGGCGACGCAGCGAAGCTCCCATCCGGCGCACCATACCAACCACCTCTCTCCACTCGTGCTTCTCTAAAGGCTGCGCCAAATCCTACTTCTCGTCGCTGTGGCTAGGATCACATCCTCCGGACGGCGCTCAGCCTGCTCGCCTGAACCGCAGCAAGCGCCGTCTCCGCGCCGGGCCCGGCCCGGCCGGCCGCGGCGGGATCGGTTCGTCGGCGATGATCGCCGCCGGCACCGCCTCGGCAAGCCAACCGATGAGGTGGCCAAAGCCGCTTGCCTTCAGCTCAGCAGCAATCCCGGGTGGGCGGCGGTCGAGGTCGTGGGCGTCGGAGGCGACGTTATGCATCAGCCCCTCACCAGCCAGTTGCAGTGCGAACCGACGGGCTGCGCTGCCAAACCGTCCTACCAAAGAACCGGCGGTAACGGAAAACAAAGCCCCCGCCGCAGCAAGCTCCGAGACCAGCCGCGGTTCCCGGGCCAAGGTGCCGGAGCGCTCCGGGTGGGCGATCACGCACCGCAAGCCAAGGCTGCGCAGGCGGCTGACCGCGGAGCGCAGCGCAAAGCCACCTCCCGGCGCGGTCGGCGGCTCCAAAAGCACCCACCTCGATCCCCCTAAAGTCAGCGCTTGAAGCTCCGCCTCTCCAAGCTCCGCTACAACCGAGGCGGCGACCTCACCGCCGCCGACGACCTCGACCGCAGCCCGCTCCTCAGAGCGCAGGTGCCGCTGGAGCTCGGCTAACGCTTGGGCGATCCCGGCCGCCCGGTTTGGATAGACCGGACTTACGTGGGGTGTGGCGACGACCAACTCCACGCCACAGCGGGAGGCGGCGCAGGCAAGCTCCACGGCCTCCTGCCAGTCCCCAGGGCCGTCGTCGATCTCTGGGAGAAGGTGGAAGTGAAGGTCGATCATCGCTGGCCGCGCCACACGCCAAGCGCCGCCGCTGCCCGGGCGCGGCTGTCCGGGTGGGAGGGTGGCGTTAGCCAACAAGCGGGGTTTGCGGTCGGTTTCAGCAAGACAATCGTAGGAGCCTGTGAGACGGGTCCGTTCACCAAGGAGCCACGGAAGGAACGTCCCGGTGGGCTGCGCAACGGCTTAGCCCCAGGATCGGCAACTGGAGGTGGTGAAGCCGTCCTAGGAGATCGACCGCCGTCCCCCGCGAGCGAAAGTCCACCGAGTTAGCTGGCCGTCCCAAGCGGTGCCACCGCCCCGCCTCTCACCGCTAAGCGTTTAGCGATCAAGGCGGCCTCCTTGGCGCTCAGCTGCGGTCCAAGGTCGGGCAGCCGTGGCGCAAGCGTCGCCGGAAGGAGGCGGGTAAGCAACTGTGCTGCGGCGCCAAAGGGGACAACCGCATCGACAGAGCGCAGCTGCCGCTCGCTGTCAAGCGCCCGGGCGAGCGCAACCGGGCTCCTGCGCGCAAGCGGCGTTACCGCCACGCCTCCCGGCGCCGGCCCCCTGCAGATCAACGCCACGTCGCAGCCCTCTGCCGCAAGGCCAGCCAACCAACGGGCAGCGGCCCGTGCCTGGTTAGCGGAGCAGGCAACTCCCACCACCTTTGGCGGTCCGTTGCGGACCGACCCGAAGTGGCTTGGGCGGGGTGTCTTCCCAGCTGCCTTAGGCAGACGGAGGGCGTAAAGCCAGACCAGCGCGTCGGAGCAGCAGTCGAGGGCGACCTTGAGCGCCCCCCGCCAGCCGTCCCGCCATCCCCCGTCCCAGGTCAGCCGGTAAGCAGCCTTTGCCGCTGGCCGTAAGACAACGCCGGCGAGCAGCTCCCTGGGGCCGGGCCGGAACCCAAGGCCTTTGGCCTCCAGGCGGGCGTAGCGGAGCATATCCCCCACCGCCTCGCCAAGGGAGGCAGCAAGGAGGTGTTCAAGGTCTCCAGCGAGGACCGCCGGCCGTTGGGCCGGCTCGATCCCCTCGTGTACGACCCGTCGCTCGTCGTGGCGGTAGAGGTCCCGCCGAAACAGCCTTGCCCTGTAGGCGGGGTATTTAGCGGAGCGGCCAAGGGGCCGGCCCAAGAACAGGTGGCGGCAGGGGCAGACCGCAACCGTCGCCGCCCCAGGTGCGGCAAGGAACCGCTCAATCGAGCTGCGCAGCAAGGGGGATACCCGCTCGTCGGCATCGATCTCTAGCACCCAAGGGGTCCGGGCGTGGTCGAGCGCAACGTTGCGCTGGGCCGCAAAACCAAGCCAGCTTTGTTCGATCACCTCCGCACCAAAGGAGCGCGCGATCTCCTGGGTGCCGTCGCGCGACCCCGAGTCGACAACCACGATCTGGTCGCAGAAGGAGACCGAAGCCAAGGCATCCGGTAGCCGCTCCGCCTCGTCCTGCACGATTAGACACGCAGCGACCGCCGCCCGCCCCATCAAGACTCCCTGCCTAGCCGCTATAGCTGTTGCCTATGAACGCGAAGGCCAACGCCTTCCCATGGTAACCGGGCGCTTCCGCAAGCAGCGGCAGCAGCCGCTTTTGGTCTCCCTGCAGACCACCGGCGAACGGGGCGGTGCGGAGTACGCAAACGTAGACCTGCTTGCTGCGCTGCAGCGCCGGGGCCACGCCGTCTTGTTGGCCACCAACCTCGGGCAGTTGGCCGCTGGGACCGATCTGCCTGTCGAGGTCGTAAGCCTCGGTCCAAAGCTGAACCGCCGCAGCGTGATCCCCTTGCTTCTTGCCGCCCCCTGGTTGCTTTACCGCTGCGCCAGGCTGCTTGCGCGGCTCCAACCGGATGTGCTGCTCTTGCACTTCAAGAAGGAGCAGCTGCTTTGCGCCCTCCTGCCCCGGCGCCTGACCGGCCGGATCGTCTGGGCGGAGTGGGGACCGGTACCCCGGCAGCTGCGTCGAGGCCTGCCCCGGCTCCTGTTTGCAGCCGCTTCCCGGCGGGCCGAAGCTGTGGTCGCGGTCTCCCCGGGAACGGCGCGGTCGCTTTTGGAAGCCGGGGTGGAGGCGGAGCGGGTGACCGTGGTACCCAACCTTGTCGACCCCGCCCGGATCCGCCGCGATCCAGCTGCCCGCGACCGGATCAGAGCCGGCTGGGGGGTCGGGGAGAGAACCTGCGTGATCGGCTGCATCTCACGGTTTCAACGCAAGAAGCGCAACGACGTGCTGATCGACGCGATGGTCCTCCTCCAAGGGGAGGACGCGATCCTGGTGTTGGCCGGCGAGGGGGAGGAACTCCCCGCGCTGCAGCGCCGGGCCGCACCGCTCGGCGACCGGGTCCGCTTCCATCCCAACGTCCGCGGCCACGCCGTTGAGTTTCTCTCCGCCTGTGACCTGCTCGCCTTTGCGCCAAGCCCAACCGAGGGGGAGCCACGGGTGATCGTGATGGCACAGCTGGTTGGCCTCCCGGTTGTGGCAACGGCGCCGGAGGGAGCGGTCGACCTGGTGGACGGCGCCGGCGTGATCGCCGAACCCCCCAACGATCCCCACGCCGTCGCGGTTGCTCTTGGCGCCTACGTCAACGATCCAAAACGGCGGACCGTCGAGGGGGAGCAGGCGCGCCGGCTGCGCGAACAAAGCCACGACCCCGAGCGCAACCTGCGCGCCCTTGAACGGGCATTGGGTATGGTCCTGGACGAGGAGCGGCTTTGACCTACCAACGACGGGCGGCCTTGGGCTGGAAACGGCTGAGCGCAGTCGGCGTGATCGCGCTGACGGGAGCTTTCTCCCTCGTTGGCTGCGCTAGCTCAAGCCAGGCGGTGAAAGAGGAACTGCCGCCGGCAGTCATCCCTGCCAAGCACACCAGCCGTTCCCGGTTCGTCTTGGTCGTCCTGGAGAACCGCGAGTTCGGGGAAGTGATCGGCTCCTCGCCCTACATCGACCACCTCGCCCGCCGCTACGCCCTTGCAACCAACTACTACGCGATCACCCACCCCTCCCTCCCCAACTACATCGCCTTGGTGAGCGGAGGCACCCGCGGGATCGCCTCCGACTGCACCAACTGCACCGCCCACGGGCCGACGGTGGTCGAAGAGCTTGAAGCGCGGAAGGTCAGTTGGGGTGCCTACATGCAAGGGCTGCCTCGACCCTGCTTCTTGGGCGCAACAGACGGCGAATACGCGAAGAAACACGACCCGTTCCTCTACTTCCCCCAGATCGTCGGCAACCCCAGCCGGTGCAACAGGGTCCAACCGCTGGCCGACCTCGCGACGGAGCTTCGGGCCGGAACCCTCCCCTCCTTCGTCTGGATCACACCCGGCCTGTGCGCCGATGGCCACAACTGCGGAAACGGCTCCGTTGAAGCCTTTCTGAAGCCGCTCGTCCAGCTGATCCTGCCCGCCCTTGGTCCCAAGGGAACGCTAGCGATCACCTGGGACGAGGGCTCAACCGACAACGGTTGCTGCAAGGTTGCCGCGGGCGGGCGGGTGGCGCTGCTTTTGGTTGGGCCGCAGGTCCGTCCCCACTTCCGGCTTATGACCCCCGCCGACCACTACTCCCTGCTGGCGCTGATCGCCCGCTCCTTTGGCGTTCGCCCGCCTGGGGAGGCAGCCTGCAGCTGCACCCCCTCGCTGCGCGCCGTCTACCGCGGCCGCCGGGTCCCGCGCCTTGGTGGCACTTAGCAACTAGGGTGGCGACGGCGGTCCTTTCAGACCTCCACCTCGGCGCCGGCCCGGTGTCGGTGCGCGACCAGCTGGCGAGCGTGGTGGGAGCGCTTGCTGGGCTTGGCGGCGTCGAGCGGCTGGTTTTGCTGGGGGATGTCTTAGAGGTCCGCGGCTCCGGCCGCCAGGCAGCGTCCCAGCTCGGCCGCGAGCTCTGCCAGCGGTTGGCGGAGGTAGGGATCGAGCGGCCGGTGATCGTCTGGGGAAACCACGACCACCCCTTTGCCCGGACCCCGCCCCAGGGGTGGCCCGGCAACCCCCAGCTCCACTACCCCGGCATTTGGCTGCGCCCCGACGCCTACGCAACCCACGGCCACTACCTCGACTGCCACCTCTTAGCGCCGCCAGCAGAACGGCTGGCGGTAGCCGTTGCTGCAAGGGTCGTGCGGCTCGGCAGGCGGTCGACCGCTGCTCGCTACGAGCAGGCAGTGCGGCCGATCTACCGGATCTGCGAGCTGACCGCGACCCGACGCTCTGGGGGGCAAGGGCCTGCCGCTGCCCCCTCCCCTCACCACCGCCGCGGCTGGCGCCAGGCGGCGCGGACCTTGGCGATCCGACTCGCCCCCGGCTGGCAGGAGGACCCGGCGGCAGCTGAGGATCTCGCACTCGCCCAAGCAGCTGCTGCCCTTGGCGCAACGCCGCAGTACTTGATCTACGGCCACACCCACCGCCCTGGCATCCGTCCCTTGCCCGGTTCCCCCGGTCGCTACGCCGTCAACTGCGGCAGCTGGCAGTGGGGACCGGCGGGGCCGCAGGGCTGGTCCGTCCTGCTGGGCTCCGACGGCCCTCCGCGGCTGGTCAGGCTTTGCCGCAACCATTGGCAGGAGGTAACGGGGGCAGAGCCGTAGCGGCGGCGGATCGGAGGCTTGGGGGCACGGTGCGCGCGGCGCAGCTTGGCAAACCGTCGCAAAGGCATAACCGCCAACGCCGTGGGGCGGGCAACCGGCTTTAGCTCCCACTAGGCAGGGCGGGCCGTTGGGCGCGGCGCCACCCTCCACAGCGCGGCAAGCAGCGCAGCAAGACCTCCCCGCCGGTCCCGGACAGCGCCAAGCCTTTGCCAGACCTCGAGCGCGACAGCGGCGGCGATCTCCTCGGCAGGCGCGGTCCCGTCGAGAGCCTTCACTCCCAGCCGCGCCGCCTCTTCGCGGTAGAGGGCAGCCCGCAGCCGGAGCTGATCGACCGTGTACTCCCCCTTCCGCCGGTGGGCATCCTCTGCCGGTAGGTCGAGGAGGTAGGCCAAGGTCGGTTGGGGTGAGAGGAGCTCCACCAAGCGGCAGGCTGGGGAGCGGCTGGTGGCGCCGTAGCGGTAACGGAGGTGGACGATCGAGTCAAGGACGTAGCGGTCGCAAACCACCACCCTGCCCCGCAGCAGGGGGAGCGCAACGGAGCGGAGCTGCCACCAGCCGTTCAGTGCCCCAACCGTTGTCACCCAGGCGCGGTGCAACAGCGGGTGGCGCTCCCGCAGCCTTGTCGTCGGGCTGGGGTCGCTCCCAGCCGGCGGGCGGTGGATCGGCGGCGGTGAACCGCCGCGCTCTCGAACCAGCAGCCGCGCCGGCGCTGCCAGGCGAGGGAGCAGGGGATGGGCGGTAACCGAGGTCCAGACCGTCGCCGTTGGGTATCCAAGCCGCTCAAGCCCCTCCCGCAACAACTCGGCCTGCGTTGACTTGCCGCAGCCGTCGAGGCCGGAGAAGGAGATCAGCGCCCCACAGCGGTAGCGGCCGAGCCGCCTGCGTGGTGCAAGCAACGACCAAAGCCAGGGTCGCCGGCCGGCCGCCGCTTTGCGCAGCCGTTTCAGGGCGCCCGCCGCCCCCCAGCTGCCCGCCTCGGCCTCCGCCTCCCGCCAGTCTTTCTGGTCGAACCGGGACACCCTCTGCCGTCGCTTCGCAGCAAGACGGCCTTCGCGGTCGGCCTGATGGGCGAGCCAAAGGAGTCGGTGGTGGGGGGCCGGTTGCCGCAGCCACCGGCAGCCGTCGATCGGGACGCTCTGCGCAACCAGTTGCTCTACCGCTGCCGGCGGCAGCCCAAGGGAGGGTGGGGGGATCAGCTCGACCATGTAAGGGAGGCCGTCGGGAAAGCCAACCCACTTCTCGCCTGCGGCCTGAAAGCCAAAACTACGCAACGTCTCGACAACCGGCCCCTCGCAGCCCGGCGCAACGACGAGGTCGAGGTCCCTCCCCGCAGGGGGCACCGAGCCGATCACGAGCACCGGGGCGCCGGCTGACCGGTCGATCGCCAACACCAACCGCTCGATTCCCTCCTGCGCTCTCATCTCCCCAGCCGCATCGAGAGCGTAGCGCGGAGCTTGACAAGGGCAGGTAGCGGGTCGGTTTGGTCCCAGAGGGCGTGGACAGCGCCGCGCCCCCTTGCCAGCGCTGCCACCGCCTCCAGCGGCCACAACCGGCGCGGCTTGCCTGCCACCGCCGCCCGCAGGTCGCCGCTCAACCACTGGTACCGCCGACCACAGGCCACCACCGGCCGCTGCCAGGGCAAGCCGAGGGCAAGCCGGCCCCAAACCGCAGGCAGGTTGGCGCCGGCACCGATCGCAAGGGCAAGGGAGCCGTAGAACCGACCGTTGAGGTCGATCAGGTAGGGGGGACGACCGGGGACGCGCAGGAACTGGAGCTGGGCGAGGCCAAACCACTCCAGCCGCTCCAGTAAGCGGCCTACCCCCTCAACCAGCTGTGGGTCGGCAGGGACCGTCCGGGCATAGGCGCTGACGCCGTTGGTGGTCGGCCAGATCCGCTCGGCAACCTGGGCAACAACCGCCACCAGCTCCCCATCCCGGTCGCGGACGGTGGTCAAGGCCACCAGCTGGCCAAAGATCGGCTCTTGGACGAGCCAATCCTCTTGCTCCTCGTCGGCTTGGCTAAGCCAGCCGACCGCCAGCTCCAACCGCTCGAAGTAGGAGGACCGCAGCCGCAAGCCGGTATTGGGGCGGAAGGTCCGTCGGGGCTTTAGCACAACCCCTTGAGGAAAGGCCGACGGCCTGGCAACCGCCTCCCCTACCGGGACGGTTTGGGGTACCGCTAGCCCAACGGAGTGGGCCAACCGCACCAGCTCCAGCTTGTCTAGCGCCTTCACGATCCCGCTGTGGGGGCCGTAAGGGAGCAGGCACCGAAGCCGCGCCCGCTCTTGGGAGAGCGCCAACAGCACCCCGTCGTCACACGGGAAGACTAGGTCGTAGCCGCGCTCATCGGCGGCGGCGTTAACTGCAGCCACCAGCTCCTCGGCGTCGGCGGCGCCGGGCGGAAGGGGGTGGTGGCGGCAGACGTACCGGGAGGAGGCAAGAAGTCCCCGCCACGGGGAACAGCTGCCGACCTCCCACCCGTCCCGCGCCAGGCCGCGGGCTGCCGCCAGCGCGCCGCGGTCCAGACCTTGGTCGAGGATCAGCGCCCGCACCGCTACCGCCCGATTAGGGCTAGCGCCCGCTTTAGGCGCTGCCGTTGAGCGGGGGTAAGGGTTGCGCGCAGTCGCGCCCGCAGCCGCTGGCCAACGGCGATCGCTGCTAGGCTCGCCATTCCCCGCACCATCCCCGGCCCAGGCGGCACCACAACCGTCCAGCTGACCGGCCGGTCCTCCGAGGCAAGGCGCAACTTGTAGGGGGTGGCGCCGGCGCCGAGGTTGAGGGCGGTGTCGCCTAGCGCGAAGGCCCGCTCGATCCCAGCGATCAGGCAGAGTAGGCCCGGCCGCAGCTCGGCGTAGCTGGGATCCCAGCCGCCGTTGATGTAGAGGACCTCCGTACCCGCCGCCAGGAACAGCTGGGCAGCGATCGGTCTACGGTCGAGCTCGAGCAGCTGCAGCCGAAACCGGGACCGGCTGGAGGTAAACAGCCGCTGGGCGGTCTGCAGAAGGGCCTGGCGAAGGCAGTCGCGGTTGGCAAGGAGCGGTGAGCCGGCCCGCCCCTCCCACCGGCGCCCATGCAGCTTTAGGAAAGCCTCGATGTCGTCGGCGACGGTCTCGACGGTCGCGGTGCGCGAGCTCCCGCCCCGTGCCGTGAACCGCCGCCAGCTCCGCCTGATCTGCGCGCGCAAGTTAGGCGAGCGGCCACCCAGCCACCGCTCGAAGTCGCCCTCCAACGGAATCACCGGAGAGGGGATCGTTAGGTAGGTGCAGGAGCAGCTACCGCGTAGCTGGGTGCGCAGTAGCGTCGGCCAGGGCAGCGCTACCGGCACAGCCTCCAGCGCCAGCAGGTGGGGGTGGGGGGTGAGCGTCCGAGAAAGGTCGGCAACCGCCCTTGCCAACGGCAGCTCCCTGCCGGGGACGGCAAGGGGCGCCAGCTCGGCGCCGAGATCGGCGCAGGGGAGGCGGAGCTCCCACCGCGACCTTGGCTTAGGTTGGGAGATAAAGAAAGGAGCGATCCCAGCCAGCTCCCCGCCTTGGTCCCGCACCACGACTACGGCCGGCCGGGCCGCCCGTGGCGCTAGCAACTCCAGCCACGGGAGCACGACGTGGGGGGACATCAGCGGCAACCCGTTGCTCTCGGCAAGCCGATCCCACTCCTCAACAAGCCCAGCCAAGGCACCCCGCTCCTCGATCAGCTCGACCGTCATCGGCTGCTCCCTCCCCGGCGGCGGTCGAGCCAGGACTTGGCGAGGTTCCGCCCCACCACCGGGGCGAGGCGCAGGCCGGTGAGCGGCAGGCGGGGCCGAGGCGGCGCTACCACCGCCCACACCAACTCCCGGTTGCGGTTTGCCATCGAGGTGGCGTAAGCGTGGGCGCCAACGCCAAACTCGAGCACCCGCTCGCCGCGGCTTGACATCTCCTCTAAGCAGTGGAGCAGGCCAAGCACCGGTGGTGCCAGCCGGCCGAACCGCTCCTCCCAGCCGTGGGCGAGGGCGTAGCAGGTGGCACCTGCGGCAAGAAAGCAACCAACCCAGATCCGCTCCCGTTCATCCTCGATCACCCAGACCCGCAACCTGCCCTGGGGAAGAAGCGTGGCGGCCGCCTCCGCGAGGATCGCCCGGCCCGCATCCCCTTTGCGCAGCAGACGGGAGCCGCCGCGCGGCCCCCACCGGCGGGCGTGAAGCTCGAAGAGGGCGGCAAGGTCGGCCTCGACCGTCTCCGGGGTCGCGGCCCGGATCTGGCCGCCAAGCTCGGCCAGCCGGCGCAGCCGCCGCCTCCGGTTCTCGCGGAACTTCTGGCTGCGGCTTGCAAACCAACTGTCGAACCCTTCCGCCAGCTCCACCGAAGGACCGCTGTGGCGGATGTAGACAGCCCGCAACGGCCGTGCACTCCCAGGCCAGCCGGCAGCAATCAACCGGTCCCACCCGGTGTCGGCGGGAAGGCTCTCGAAGGCAAGGACGTCTGGCCGCGGACTGACCCGTTGGAGCGCTTCCGCCACGGCGACGGCAACCTCCTCCTCCCTCCCGGCGATCGCCAGAGGCGCAAGACCGGTGCCGAACTGGACATCGGGGATCCTGTAGTCCACGCGCAGCGGACCGTGCCGTTCGGCGTAAAAGGGCGCCAACCCGATCAACCGCCCCCTCTCCAAAACAGCCACCACCCGCTGGGCGGTCGCCGGCGGAGCGTGGTTCCACCAGCACCGAAGCCAGCCGGGCTGCAGCAACGGGAGCCCGCTTTCAGCGGCAAGGTGGTCCCATTCCTGGAGTAGGCGCGGGTCGCAACCCTCGAACCGTTCGATCAGAACGGCTTCCGCCATACCTCAGAGATGTCCGCGCACGGGTGTGCACCTCCGCTGGCGCTCGTCAACGCAGACCCCTTCCTCGACGCCGGGAGCAGGGCAGGCAATAACAGACCCAACCCCCTCTTCGACCCCTGCCACCGAGAGTATCATAAGCAAAAGATGACGCAAGCGGCAGGAAAAGAGGGGGAGGCCAAGCGGCTTGGCGTCCCTTGCCGCTGGGAGAGGCAGGGCACGGGACGGGGCGGTAGACCGCCGCGGCGGTGGGCTTGTGGGCCTTCCCGTGCCAGGCGGGTATAGGGATGGCTGACCTTTCTAACGGTTACGGTCGACGGGATCCGAGCAGCGTGGGGCTTGCTGCCGCGGTGCGAATGCTCCGCCGCCGGTGGCGGATCATCGCTGTCTTCGTGGCGCTTGGGGTGGTTGGCATGGCGGTAGAGCATGAGCGATCAACCAAGTCCTACACCGCCAGCGCAAGCGTCGCCTTCCAGAACGCGACCCTCCCTGAGGCCGAGCTCGGGATCGCAGTTGGCGGTGGGGTGGAACCGCAGCGGGAAGCAAACACTGAAGTGCTTACCGCCCACTCCGCTGAAGTAGCAGCGGCGGTAGCGCGAGAGCTCAACCTGAAGGCCACCCCCCACCAGCTCCTCGAAGCGGTGAAGGCGGAAACCGCCCCTACAGCCAACGTGATCCAGATCAGCGCCTCCACCCCCAACCCCAACCTCTCGGCCAAGCTTGCAAACGCCTTCGCCGAACAGTACATCGCCTTCCGCTCACGCGCCCAGCTTGCCGGGGTGGAGGCCGCCCAAAGCAGGTTGCGTGCAAACATCGAACGGCTGGCCCCTGGCTCCCCAGAACGGGTTGCGCTGGAACAGACACTGCAGCGCCTTACGCCGCTCCTCGCTGTCGCCGGCGGCGGCGCAGAGATCATCGACCGCGCTACCCCGCCAACCGCCCCCAGCGGCCTCACGCTTTCCTCAGCGATCGCGATCGGACTGCTCATCGGCCTCGCGGCCGGCCTCGCCGTCGCCTTCGTGGTCGAGGCGCTGGACCGTCGGTTGCGCACGCTGGAGGAGATCGAGCGCGCCTACAGCCTCCCTGCACTCGCTGCCATCCAGCGGTTTCCCCGTAAGGCCAACCGGGCCGCAGCCCGCACCCACCTGCTCGAGCCCCACCGGATCCTCCGCTCAGCCCTTGACTTCGCAGCGGCGGTAAAACCGATCAGCCCCCTGATGGTGACAAGCGCTGTCCCAGGGGAGGGCAAGACGACGGTAGCGATCGACCTCGCCCACGTGGTCGCCCTTGCCGGAAGGGAGGTCGCGCTGGTCGAGCTGGACCTTCGTCACCCCACCTTCTCCGAGCAGTTCGAACTCGATCCGGGGATCGGCCTCACCCAAACGATCACCGACCGCATTGAGGTCGGGAAGCTGCTCCAACACCCGCTCCCCGACTGTCCCGGGCTAGCCGTGCTACCGGCTGGTCCGCTCCCACCCAACCCCGCTGAGCTGCTCGGCTCAAGCCAGATCGCCGATCTGCTCGGATGGCTTGGGGAACGGTTTGAGATGGTCGTGATCGACTCGGCGCCTTTGAACCCCGTTGCCGACGCCCAGGTGCTGTTGGACCTGCCGGCGCTCCGCGGGGTGTTGCTGGTCGCCCGGATCGGGGTGACCTCGCGGGACGAGGTGGGGAGGGCGCGGGCGATCCTTGAGCGGCATAAGGTTGAACCGCTTGGGCTGGTTGTAAACGAGCTCAACGAGGTCGACCGCTACGGCTACGCCGCGTCCTACGGCGCCGCAGCCGAGCCGGCAGCCGACGCGCAAGGCCGTGGCGCTCCGAGCGCGAACGGCGCGGCGCCGAGGCGGATCCGCCGCCAGCGGACCCGCTGACGGTGGCTGCGCTCCCAGGCAAACCGATCCGCTCCAAGGTTGGGATCGGCCGGCCAACAGGGCCGCTTGCCCGCCGGCTGGCTTGGGCTGGGGGCGGACTGATCGTGATCGCGGTCCTTGCCCTCGCCGACCACCGGTTCGGGCTGAAGGGCGTGATCGCCCTGCCGTTCGCGGTCGCCGTCCTCGCCTACGCCGTGCAGCGGCCGGGCACAACCATCGCCGCGGTGGTGGCAGCGACGATCATCTGCGAGGGGGTTGGCTTTGGCCTCCTCCACTTCACCGCCCACCTCTACAGCCACGTCTACCGCAACCTCACGCTTCTTGACGCCCTGGTGGCGATCGCGGTAGCGGGGGCGCTGCTGCACACCCTTGCCAACGGCCGCCAGCCCCTCCTGCCTCGGCCGTTGGCGCTGCCGCTAGCGGTATTGGGGCTAGCGATGGTCAGCGGGTTGGTGATCGGCCACGCCTCAGGGGGTGGGTCGCTGCGCTACCTGGTGGTCTCCGAGCACGTGCTCGGCTACCTGCTCACGGTGCCGATCGCCGTCGCCAGCCTCAGGCTCCCCACCTCAGATCTAAAAAGGGTGCTCGCCCTCGGCTACGGACTTGCGGTCCTTAAATCGCTGGAGGGGTTGGCTGAGCTTGCCGTCGGCCACGGCCCCCTAGTCGAAGGGTCGACGCGGATCACCTTCTACGAACCAACCGCCAACTGGGTGGTGATGGTGGCGCTCCTCGCTGCCCTTGGTGCAAAGGTGGCTGGGCAGCGGCTGCCGCGCCTGGTGGCTGCCACCCTGCCCCTCCTGTTGGCCTCGCTGTTGCTCTCCTACCGCCGTTCGTTCTGGATCGCCTTCGCTCTTGCGATCGTGGTCGTCTTGATCTTGGGCAGCTCCGCCGGCCTGCGCCGCGCGCTGCTGGTGGCAGCCCTTGGCTGTGCCGGGGCGATCTGGTTGGCCGGTTCGGTCGCTGTCCAGGGTCAAAACCCGATCTTGAGGCGGGTCACCTCGTTGAACCCAACGGCGTTGAAAAACAACCCCGAAGACTTCTATCGGATCGCCGAACAGGAAAACGTCTTGGCGGCGATCGCTGAACACCCGATCACCGGCCTTGGGATCAACGTGCCGTGGCGGGCAGATGCCCAGGTACTGCCGGTCGAACACGTGGAAGGGAGGGAATACACCCACGACGCCGCGCTCTGGTTCTGGTTGAAGCTGGGGTTACTAGGCCTCCTCGCTTACATCGGCGTGGTTATCGGTAGCATCACCGTAGCGCTGCGCAGCTGGCGGACCGCCACAGACCCGCTCCTGAAAGCCTTTGCGCTGGCCTCGACCGCTGCTCTGATCACCGTTCCGGTGCTTGATGTGACGGCAGCATTCACCGGGGTCGAACAGCGTTTTACCCTTGTCGTCGCAGCCCAGATCGGTCTGCTTACCCTGATCTGGCGGGCTTCCTCCGCTGTGCCGGCACCTATTCCGCCATCAGCTGGCTGACCGCTTCGGTGTAGGCGCCCTTCGGTTCGAGGTTGTTCTGCAAAGCGCCGAAGTAGCCTTCTCGGTTTTCGCTTGATCCGGCCGGTTCCTGGTCGAAGATCTGAAAAAGGATGAACAGGTGGAGGCGGCTGCCAAGGAGGGCGCGCATTTCGGAAACCGTTTGCTTAAGGGTTGCGGCTGCTTCGGCGTAGGTCATGCAAGGGTTCCAACCGTAGTTTTCGGTTACGCACTTGCCGTTATCTGTGGACAGCCCCCACTCGGTGATGTCGATCGGGATCGTTGCCGGCGCACCGTGTTGCGCGGTTTCGCTGACGAGCTGTTCGAGCCGTTGCCGCCAGTTGGTGGTGTAGGGGTGGATCGTCCAGCCGCCGACGTAGGTTGCAAGGTTGGGAACAGCCTTGAACATGTTGGAAAGCCAGGCTGGACCGTCGTTGCCGGCATCACCCTGTGCAAGCAGCACGACGTGCGGGTTGACGGCCCTGATCGCTTCCGCCGCTTCTTTGAAGCGGATCGCGTAAAGCTGAGCCCGTTCAGCGATCGCTTCCGGTGAGTTATCGGCGTACTGGTATTCGTAGCTTGTCTCGTTGCCAAACTCGATTTCGGTAATCGCGACCTTTGCGGGGTAGCTTTTACCGCTCCAGAAGGAACCGCCGGGGCCGTAGAGGGCAGCCCATTCACCAACGGCCCGCGCCTGTTCGGAGGATGGCATCGTGCCGTCGAAGAGGATCAGCGGCAAGACCCGCAACCCGGCCGCTGCATACTGTCCAATCAAGTGCTCCGCTTCAGAGGCGGGGTGGCGGTAGGAAAAGCCAACCCTGACCACCCTTGCTCCAAGCTTGAGCGCTCCGGCGATGTCCATTTCTGGGTCGCCGTTGTCGTTCAAGCCGGGTTCGAACCCGCTTGGCAGCGGTTGGGAGGTAGCGGTCTGGGTGGAGGCGGCTGTGGTTTTGGTGGTAGTCATCGCGGTAGTGGTCTCGGTTGTGCTGGCGACGGTGCTACTTGTTCTTGCCACCGTTTCCGTAGTAGTGGAGACGGTTGTGGTGCTCGTCTGAGGATCAGGGTAGGTGATCTGGACCGGGGCCGACCAGCTGCTCCCTTCGACATCGGTCCGCACTCGGTAGGTAACCGTTAAGCCTGGCCGCTGAGGGGGTTGGTAGGAGGTAGCGGTGATGACCGTATAGGTGGAGGCTGCGCTGCCTACTTCTTCCCAAAGGATGTAAGAGCTTGCCCCTTCAACGGCGGTCCAGGTAAGGAGTTGGGCGGCTGCGGTAAGCAAGGGGGCGGTCCGCGGGTTAGCCGCTGGTTGTGGCGGCGGCGGGTAGGTGATTGCGACCTTGCTCGACCACCGCCCCCCGCCGCCGGTGGCCCGAACCCGGTAAAAGACGGTGGCGCCGGCAACCGGCGGGGGGGTGAAGGCGGTGCCGCGGACGAACGTAAACTGCGGTTCGTCGCCGCTGACGACGGCCTCGACGATAAACGCCTCCGCCCCTGCAGGATCGCTCCAAACCAACTGCTGGCCCCGGCTAGAAAGCCTAGGGGCGAGGTGCAACCGCTCGTGGGAAGACCGCCGGTCGGCGATTCGGGCGAGGCGGCGGCCGGCCCGACGGAGCTCCACCCCCTCCCGTTGGAGCCGCTTCGCCTTGCGCTTGCAGAGGGCGTGATGGTGGTGGCAGCCGGCAAGGCGGCGGGCGGTTACGATAAACCGCCGTTCCAGTCGGTGGTCCCGCCGCGCGGCGCGGGCGATGGCGTGACCCTTACCTTTGCGGGCGGGACTGGCAGCGGCTGACGGCGGTGTCAGCGCCGCGCTTGCTAGCGCGAGCGCGCAGACGGAAGCGATCGAACTGCCCCACTGAGCGGCTCCGTGGACGGTGAAGGCGTTGGTTTTCGGCCCGTGCAGTGTTCGCTCCTTCGGTAGCCGGGCGGTCTCGGTGAGACCCCGTGCTTTGCGGACCCGTCTCGCGACGGGGGTGCCCTTTCGGGAGCAGGCCGGCGGTGGCTATCCACGCGCCGCGCTCGCCTACAGCCGTTATTCGGCAGCAGGCCTTGAGCGCTGAGAAAAAACGTTCAAAACTAAACGGTTATCTGGATCGCTAGGCGGCAAGAAGCCGCGCCAGCGCCGCGATCGAGTACCGCTCCTCGACAAGGGCCCGGCCCGCGGCGCCAAGGGCGGCTTGTCCGTCTTCTACAGCCACCACCATCCGCTCGGCAAACTGGGCGGCGCCGTCGGCGACGAGGAGGTGGATGCCGTCTTGCACGCCGTCGAGACCACGGACCCCCACCTCGGTTGTCACCACCGGCAGGCCGTAGGCAAGGGCCTCTAAAAGCTTTAGAGGAGAACCGCCGCCCTCTAGGAGCGGTACGACCACGCAGCGGGCGGCGGAGTAGATCGGGGTCAGCGCCTCGACAAAGCCGTGGTAGGTGATCCGTGGGTCGGCTGGTAGGTCGCGATCCCTCAAGCCGCGGCCTACGACGCCCAGCTCAAACCGTGGCTCCTTGCGCCAGACCACCGGCATCACCTCCTCCACCAAAAACCTTAAGCCGTGGCGGTTGGGGAGGTATTGGAAGTCGGCGATAAAAACCGCCCGCGGGGTCTCGGGCCGGACGGTGATCGGCTCGATTCGCTCGACGTCGATGACGTTTGGCACGTAACGCAGCCGGGCGTTCGGGCAGAGCCTCTGCGCTGCCGCAAGCTCGGCTCCACTTACGATCCAGCTCTCGCTGTAGCGGGCAAGCAGCCGCCGCTCGAACCGTGCCAACCGCTGCGCTGACCACCGCCAGCGCCCGCCAAGGGCCGGCCGCAGCTGTGACTCGAGGTTATGGGCGTTGTAGATCAGCGGGCGGCGAGCGGCAAGTTGCAGCAGCGCTGCCGCTGCAACTGGGCCGTCGGCGATCACCCTGCCGCGGTCCGGTTGGAGTGCAAAGGAGGTGGCCGCCTCGATCAGCTCGGGCGAGACACCGCGGGCAAAGTCGGCCGGCACCCCAGCCCCAACCGCCCCTAGGAAGGCCGCCACACGCCGCGGCCCACGCCCCGCCTCCACCCCGACAAAGGAGACGTTGGGAACGGCGCGGAAGACGGCGTCCGGCTGCTCGGCGCCGAACCGGACGTAAAGGATGTCGAGCCCCCGCGCGGCTGAGAGGGCGCGGACGATGCCGTAGGTGCGCAACCCCCGTCCGGTGGAGGTTGAAGGGGTGTAGGGGGTGACGATCAGATCCCGCACGCCTGCCTAAGCGCGGTTGCGATCTCTTCCAGCCGCCGCTCCCAGGAGTGGTTTGTAGCCGCTGCGGAGCGGGCTTTGCGGGCCTCAACGCTGTCGTTAGCAACGGTCTCCTCGATCCCTGCCAAGAAGGCGTCGGGGTCGGCAGCTAGCCGCACCTCCGCTAAGCCACGCAGCGAGGGAAGGTCGGTTGCAACCACCCCTAAACCGGCGGCAAGGTACTCGTAGACCTTCATCGGGAAGACGCTTTCCGTCAGCTTGTTGATCCGGTAGGGGATGATCGCTGCGTCGGCGCCCCGCAGCACCTGGGGCAGATCGCCGTAAGGACGGCTGCCGATGTGGTGGACGTTAGGCCGCTCGGCAAGGCCCCCAAGGTCGGTGCGCGGTTCGCCAAGGCCAACGGGACCAACTAACACCCATGACCACTGGGGCCGCCGATCTGCCAGCTCGGCTAGGAGCTTGAAGTCGACCTTGGTCGAGACCAGCGTGCCAACGAACACAACCCGCGGCCGGGGCAGGGCAGCGATCGCTGGATCGACCCGGCCAGGTTCGAGGGCGGTGGCGAAGTGGGCCGTATCGGCGACGTTAGGGGCGTAGACGACCGGCGCGCCGCGCGCCCTGAACCGCTCGTAAAGGGGTTGGGAGCTTGCCAAGACGAGGTTGGTGCGAGGGAGAAACCGCTCCTCTAGGGCACGGAACCGGGGACCGTCTACGCCTGGCTGGGCTGCGATGTCGTCAACGCAGTGGTAGACGACCGCTTTCGGGTGGAGAAGGTCGATCAACGGCAAGGCGTGGGGTACGTAGGCCCAAAGCAAGGGCCGTCTGAAGCCGACCCTCTGCACCGCCCGCCCCACCGCAGCCCGCAGCAGCACAGCGTTAAGCGCCTCCCAGCCGCGGTTGGAGTGAAGCGGCACCACCAACGGTGAGAGCACCCGCACCCCATCGAGCTCCCGGACGCCTCCTAGCCCGCGGCGTAACCTCCTCACGATCCGGGCCCGGTCCCGACCGCTAAGGGTAGGGCGGCGCAGCCCCAACGACTCCACGAAAAGGACATCGTTCTCCCTTGCCAGCCTGGACATCAGGTGGTGCTGGTTGGTCCAAACCTCGGTCTCCCAGTCGGCAAACCCAACGCAGAGGATCTGCTGACCGCTGATCTTCACCGTGAAACGACACCCGAGGCAGGCAACCAAGCGATTAACATGGCACGGTTATAAGCGTATGCGAGCGGACGGGGTCGGGGCAATCGCAGGGATCGCGGGAAGGTTTGGTCCCCGCCCTCGCGCGCAGGCGCAGTTCGTTGATTCGCTGCGCACCGCGCTCCTTCACTTCGACGCGGAGCTGGAGCGCGGTCTGCTTCACCGCGACCGCCTCCAGGCCGGCCTGTTGGGGTCCAGACAAGGGCCCTTTGCCGTCCGCCCCTTCCCAGCCCCGCCGGTGCGGCTCGCCCAGGCGATCGCCCTCAAGAAAGGCCGCTTGAACCACCTTGACTCCGTGCTTGCACCCCAACAAAGGGCGCGCGAGGCGCTGCTTGGCGAGCAGGCTCGGGGCAACCCGCGGTTTTTGATCCGCGTCGACGAGTTTCCCCACTACCAGGCCTTTGACCGGGAAGGCCGCGGCGTCGAGGGGTACCGCCGCTTCCACTCCCTTTTCGCTGAACTGGCGATCCCATACCTGCTGGCGGTGGTGCCAAGGCCGGCACAGCTGCCGCTCGACCCCGATGCGGCTGGAAGCAGGCCGCTTGGCGAACGGGAGCGGGAGCTGTTAGCGGAGGTAACAAAAGCAGGTGTCGAGCCTGCCCTCCACGGCCTTTCCCACCGCAGCCGCAAAAGCTCACCCCATAGGCGCAGTGAGCTCTGCGGGCTCGCTGCGGCGGAGTTGGAGGAGCTGATCGCGCAAGGGCTTGGCGAGTTAGAACGGCTCGGGCTTAGACCACAGGTGTTTATCCCACCTTTCAACCGGTTCGAAGCCAACCAGCTCGCCACCTTAGGGCGGTGGTTTCGGATCGTCGGAGGCGGTCCAGAGTCGGTGGGGCTGGTCGGTTTTCAGCGCGGCCCCCAGTGGCGCGGCCCGACCGTCTACCTTCCCTCCTACCCCCCCTTCTACGGCCGCGCCCACCAGATCGAGCCGGCCGCCCGCCGGGCGATCGAGGAGGGGCTGGCGGTCTGGATCCCGCTCACGCTCCACTTCGGCTGGGAGCTCGAGGACGGGTTGGTGGGGTTGCGTTCGCTGCTGGGCACCATCGCCCCCTACGCCGTCCCTTGGAGGCAGCTGCTAGCGGTTGCCGACCGGCTGGAGCAGGATGTCCCAGGCTGAGGCGCAACCGCCCTTTGCCGGGCCGGTGGCGATCGTCCACGAGTGGCTGACGACGCCCGGCGGCTCGGAGCAGGTCGTCGAAGCGCTGCTTGAGATCTTTCCCCACGCCGACCTGTACGCCGGCCTCTGCGAGGAGCGGACCTGGCGAACACGGCTGGGGCGGCCGGTTCAAACAACCTTCCTTGGCCGGCTGCCAGCAGCCTCCCGGTACTACCGCCTCCTCGTTCCCGCCCTCTCCTACGGCTTTCGCCGTCTCAAGCTCGGCCGCTACCGGCTTGTGATCTCCTCCAACCACGCCTCGGCTAAAGACCTCCGTCTCCCCAGCGATGTCCTCCACATCTGCTACTGCCACACCCCGATGCGGTACCTCTGGGAGCCACGGTTCCTCGCTACAGAGCGGGGCGGCCGGCTGGTTGCTGCAGCCTCCGCTCCGTTTTTGACGGCGTTGCGACGGCGGGACCGGCGCGCAGCCCAAGGCCCAGACCTGATCCTCGCCAACTCCCACCACACCGCGCAGCGGATCGAGCGGTTCTGGGGTCGGGAGGCGCGGGTCGTCTACCCGCCGGTGCGGGTGGAGCGGTTCCTCTCCATCCCCCGCCAGCCGGAACCGTTCTACCTCACCTTCGGCAGGCTCGTCCCCTACAAGCGCCACGACCTGGCGATCGCTGCCTGCGCGCTGCTGGGCAGGCCGCTCCTGGTCGCTGGATCGGGCCGTGCGGAAGGGAAGCTGCGGCAGCTTGCTGCCCGCCTTGGCGCCCCAGTGCAGTTTTTGGGCGAGGTTTCCGACGCCCAACGGGACCACCTCTACGCCCGCGCCCGGGCGCTCCTTTTCCCGGGGGAGGAGGACTTCGGGATCGTCCCGGTGGAGGCCCAAGCCGCCGGGCTGCCGGTGATCGCGCTAGCCCGCGGTGGCGCCCGCGAGTCGGTGCAGGACGGGGTAAGCGGGGTGCTCTTTCAGGAGCAGACCGCCGCCGGCCTCGCTGCAGCGATCCAGCGGTTCGAGCAGCTCGACCTCGAGGAGCAGGCGGTGCGGGCCGCTGCCGGGCGGTTTGGGTGGGAGCGGTTCCGCCGCGAGCTGGCGATCGCGGTGCAGGAGGCCGTTGCCGCCCGCCAAGCTAGCGGCCGTTAGCCGGGCGAAGATCGCCGCCAAGCAGCCTGGCGTAGATAGCTTCGTAGCGGCGCGCCATTGCCCGGTCGGTGTAGCGGTCGCGCGCAAGCGCCCGGGCCCGCTCGCCCAGCTCGGCGCAGCGGCGCGGTTCGCAAAGGAGGAGCCGAAGCGCCTCGACCAGTCCCTGGCGGTCTCCCGGCGCAACGAGGAGGCCGGTGGTGCCGTGCTCGACCAGCTCCCTGACGCTGCCAACGTCGGTTGCCACTACCGCCAACCCCGCGTGCATCGCCTCAAGGATGCTGAGCGGCATCCCCTCCCAACGGGAGGGAAGGACGAACAGATCGAACCGCTCGAGGTAGTCCCGCGGGTTGTCGACCCAGCCAACGATCTCCAGCCGCTCCTCGACGCCAAGCTCCCGAGCCCGCGCTTCGAGTTCGCCGCGCGACGGTCCGTCCCCTACGATCACCACGGTCGCCTCGGGGAGGCTGGGCAGCGCCTCGACGAGGAGGTCGTACCCCTTCTGGGGGGTGATCCGGCCCAGGGAGCCGATCACCGGCTTGCCCCATTCCCTTCTCCCGACGGGTCGCGCCGGCGGGACGCCGTTTGGGACCGGCTCCACCGCCCCCGCGGGCAGACCAAGCAGGGCCTCGACTTCCCGCGCTGCCCCGGCGCCAACCGCAAGGTGGACATCCACCCGGCGCAAAAGCAGCCGCCGGGCGAGCAGCCGCCGCCGGCCGACGGCGGCCTGGACAGGAAGCTGCTCTGTAATTGCGATCCGCAGCCTAGGGGTAAGCGCAGCCGCTGTAAGGCCGATCGTGCAGGCAAACGGCCAGCTTTGAAAGGCGTGAAAAAGGTGCGGCTGGAAGGAGCGGACCGCCTTCAGGTGTTCCCGCAACGCCGACCCAACGGTGCGGTTGACCGGGGGGGCGACCGTGATCACCGCCGCGTCCGGCCGCTGCCGGCTCACCACCTCCGCCACCCGCTGCTCGCAAACCATCACCCCGACCTCGTAGTTAGGGTCAAAGGCACCGATCAGGTAGCCAAGCACCTGCTCCGCCCCGCCGACCTCGGTCGCGTCCGTGTAGAAAAGGAGCCTCAGCGCTGCGCTCCTGCAGCCAAGCAACGGCGGTAGAGATCGGCTAGGCGGTTGCCGACCGGACCGGGTGAGTGGTGGCGCAAAAAGTTCTCCCGTGCTTCGGCGCTCAGCCGCTGCCGGAGCTTGGGATCGGCAAGCAGCTGGGCCGCCGCCGCCGCGAGCTCCCGGTCGTCCTCGGCGACCATCACCCCCTGTGTCGAGGCAAGCCCCTCCGCCCCTTCAGGGGTCGTCACCACCGGCACACCTAGGGCAAGCGCCTCCAAGACCTTGACCTTGAGGCCGCTCCCTGCCGGCAGCGGGTAGAGGAGGACCGCGAGGCCACGGATGAACTCAGCGGCCCGCTCGACAGCGCCAACCCACCGCACCCCCGGTTGGTCGGCGCCGGGGAAACGGCCTGGGTCAAGCCTCCGGCCGGCGATCAACAACTGTGCCTCCGGCCTGCGCCGGCGCAGCTCTGGCCAAACCCTTCCCACCAGCCGCGCAATGGCGGCTGCCGTAGGAGGCCAATGGCCGGCGCCGATCATCCCCACCGCCGGCTGCGGCTCCGGCGGCGGGTAGGGGTAGTAGGCAGGGTCGAGCGCCAGCGGCAGGTAGTAGGCGGCCTTGCCGTGGCGGGCGATCTCCGCCGCAACCTCGGGCGAGCTAGCGAAGAAAAAGCTCCCTTGGCGGACCGTCCGGCGGTCCATCCTCCGGGCGGCGATCATTTCCCGCGCCTCCCTCCGCCAGGGCGCCCCTACTCGGCCGTCGCGGTGGATCAGGAAGTGCTTCTCGATCGCCACCGGGCAGGGGGCAAGCGGTGCGCAGGCGGCTGCGTGGGCCTCCAGCAGGTGGACCAGCTCTACCCCCTCTACCGCCTCTTGGAAACGGCGCGCAAAGGATCCACGGCCAAGGACGGTGCCCGGCCGCACCAGCCGTTCAAGGCGGGCCGACCAGCCCTCCGGCAGGTCGGTTACAGCCACCGGTTCAACCGGAAGGTCGGGAGGGATCCCGTCGATAGGCTCAGCGGGGCCGTAAGCGGCGAGGGCGTGGCAGTCGATCCCAGCGGCCTGGGCTGCGCGCAACAGCCCCACCGCGCAGCGGGCGATCGCCGAGCCCTCCGGATCGGGAGGGACCGGCAACACGACTAGGGTACGCATCGGTGAAACCTTATGCCTATGCGCGCTAAGTATGGCCGCTACCTGACCGCTTGGATGGGCGGCGGCCGGCCGGGGGAGGCTGCACGGGCCGGCCCCCGGCGGTTAGCCATAAACGTCGGCGCCCAGCTGCTGGCACGGGTGGCGACGATGGCGATCAGCGTGGTCACCGTCTCCCTTACCGCCCGCACCCTTGGCCGCGCCGGCTACGGCGTCTGGAGCGGTGCCTCAAGCTTCATCGGCCTTTTCAGCGTCCTGATCGACCTCGGCTTCGTCAACGCCGCAACGCAGCGGATGGCGGCGGAGCCAGAGCGGGAGGCACGGTGGCTGGGCGCCCTTGCCTTGGCGTTGGTGGTTCAAACGGCGTTTGCCTGCCTGCTTGCGGTGGGCTTGGTTCCACTGGTCCTGCGGGAAACCCACAGCAGCCGCCTTGTCGCAGCGATCCTGGCCGCGACCCTCCTCGCCAGCGCTGCCCAGGCGCTGATGGCGGTCTTCCACTCCCGCCTGCGGGCGCCGCTGGTCCTGACCTTAAACGTCTTCCAGAGCCTCCTTTGGATGGTGGCAACGGTGGTGCTGGCGGCAGTCCATGGCTCGGTCGTTGCCTTTGCCGGCGCCTACTCCGGGATCCTGCTTGGGGTAGCGGCGCTGCGGCTAAGGCTGACCAGCAGCCGCGCGGAGGTAGACCTGCGCGGTGGCCGTGCCCTCTGGCGGGAGCTCGCCGCTGTAGCGGTCCCGCTTGGAATCGCCTCGATCTTCATCAGCGTCTACTACCAGATCGACTCCGTGCTGCTTTTAGAGCTGCGCGGAGCGCGCGAAACCGGCGTCTACGGCGCCGCCTACAACTTCCTTAGCCCCCTCACCTTCCTGCCCGCCGCCGTGATGTCCTCCTTTATGCCGGTGATCGCCGCGGTCAAAGGGTCGGACCCCCAGCGCAGCCGGCAGCTGATCGGCCGGGCAGCGGAGCTGATGGCTGCGATCGGCTTGCCGGTGGTAGCGGTTGGCTTCGCCCTCTCGGGGCCGATCGTTTCGTTGATCTACGGCCACGACTTCCACCGCGCTGCCTCGCTGCTGCCGATCGTGTTGATCGCCTTCGCCTCGATCTGCTTTGGCTCCCTTGCCGGCTACCTCGCGCCGGTGTTTGCGCTGCAGAGGCGGCTTGCCGTCTACTCGGCCATCGGTGCGATCCTGAACGCCGCTTTAAACGCAGCGCTGATCCCCAGCTACGGCGCAACCGCCTCCGCCTGGATCACGGTTGGGACCGAGCTTTCAACGATGGCGCTGATGCTGACCGCGGTCTTGCGGCGCAGCGGTGCGCGGCTGCCGCTGGCGCGGTTGGCCCGGATCGCAGCCCTTGCCGGCGCGTTAGCGGGAGTGCTGATCGTGGATCGGCCGCTGGGGCTGTTTGGCGACGGCGCTTTGGGTGGGGTCCTCTACCTGCTCGGGTTGGCAGCGGCCGGCGTTGTCCCCGTCGGGCGGTTGCGGGCGTTGCTTGCTGGGCCGTAGCGCAAAGGATGACTAGCTGAAACCCCTTGCGCTGCCACGGTCTCGCTTGCAAACCGCCATCGATACCGTGCAGCCGGGAGGGGGTTGCAACT
>Ga0167615_1000152_pt1 | contig 24377 bp, 25 predicted proteins | sample BED_Mat_host_9_1_FD_111800 | JGI IMG/M metagenome (GOLD analysis project Ga0167615, IMG submission 111800) | Extremophilic microbial mat communities from Yellowstone National Park, USA - BED_Mat_host_9_15 (v2) (version 2) | ecosystem: Environmental > Aquatic > Thermal springs > Hot (42-90C) >... | reverse complement strand
GACCGGGAGCTTGCCTTCGCGGTACCAACGGTAGGCGGTTTGCGGATGGATGCCTTGGGCAAGTGCCCACTCACGAAGGTTCACTAGCGCGCAGTATAGCATGCTGGATTGCCAACAGTTGCAACCCCTACGACATCGGCGCCAAGGTCTCCCTGGCCAGCGGGTAGCGGTTGCGCCGCCGCTGGGAGGAGGGCCGAGGGGCGGCGGTTTCGGCCCCTTCCCCACCGCTTCCCACCGCCCCCGTCCCAGGACGAAGCGGCCCAGGGAGGATCCCGTCGACCTCAAGCAGCCGCCGCTTCCGCCACTCCCCGCCGACGTAGCCGCCAAGGGCCCGGTCGGCCCGCACCACCCGGTGGCAGGGAACGAGGATCGGAAAAGGGTTAGTAGCCAAAGCCCGCCCCACCGCCCGGGCGCCGCCGGCGCAACCAACGGCCCGTGCCAGGCCGCCGTAGGTGAGGACCCGCCTCCGGGGAAAGGCCCTTAGAAGCTCAAGCACACGCCGCTGGAACGGGGTCGCCAGCCGCCAGTCGAGCCGTACCCCGGTCGGCGGAGCGCCGGAGCGGAAGTAACGCTCCAAGGCCTGAACGGCCTCCACCAGATGGCTTTCCGCGGCTCCGGTTGGAGCCTCCGCCGTGCTGCCCTGGGGAGGGGCGGTAAAGCTCAGCCGGTAGATACCTTGGTCGGTGGCGTAAAGGGAGAGGTCACCGACGGGGGAGGGGAGTACCGCACAGCCAAAAGACGGGGCCGGCGGTCGGTCTCCCCTTACCCGACCGCCGGCACCACGTCTAGATATTACCATCCCTCCGCTACTCCTGGAGCGGCCTTACCCGCTGCTCCTCCCCCTCAGGGACCCGTCCATCCCGACCGACGTAACCATCCTTGCCACCGACGCACAGGTAAACCGCCTCCTCCCCACTGCGGTTGCGCAGCCTCCGCGGCGTGTGGGCATCGACCCTCACGAAGGTTCCCTCCGGCAACCGGTGGACGGTGCCGTCCCCGAACTCCATCTCCAGCTCGCCTTTGTAGACAAAGTAGAGCTCCTCCTGGAGGTCGTGGTAGTGAAACCCCGTCTCCATCTGGGCAGGCAGCACGATCGCGTTGACGCCGAAGGCCGTCACGCCCAAGGCGCGCCTAACCTTCCGAAACCCCGGGCCACTTCCCAGCCCGTCCAGGTGGCCGATCGCGTAGCCATCGCCGCTGATCACGCCGTTGTTCTGCGCTGCTTCCATCGTGTGACGGCCATCACCTTATCACGCCCAAGCAACCGATGTCTCTAAGCCGCCCACCCCGCTTCCCTCCGCCGTCCCTCGGTGCTAGACGTACTGTTGTGGACCGCTTCACCACCACGCGGCCGCTTTCGGTCAGCCAGTACGCTGCCCTGATCGGGAGGGCGTTGCGCACCGTCGGTCCCGCCACCCTGGAAGGGGAGGTGCAACGGCCCCGCTACACGGCGAAAGGGATGCTTTGGTTCACCCTCACCGACGGCGACGCCGCCCTCTCCTGCAAGGTCTTCCGAACCGAGCTGCGCCGGCTCGAGCACCGGCCCAAGGAGGGCGACCTGGTGGTGGTCGAGGTCGACCGCCCCGACCTCTATCCCCCCGCCGGCAAACTCGATCTGATCGTCACCGCGATCCGCCTTGCCGGCGAGGGTGAGCTGCTCCGCCGCCGCCAGGAGCTGATCGAAAGGCTGACCGCTGAAGGCCTCTGCGACCGCGATCGATGGCGTCCCCTCCCCCGCTTTCCCTGCGGCGTTGGCGTGATCGCCGGCCGGGAATCGGACGCCCTTGCCGACGTCGTCCGGGCGCTCCAAGACCGCTGGCCAGCGGTCAACATCTTCGTCCGGCCCGCCCTTGTCCAAGGGGTGGAGGCGCCGCGCGAGCTGATCGCGGCGATCGCCCAGCTTGACAGCGATCCGCGGGTCGATGTGATCATCATCGCCCGCGGCGGGGGCTCCGTGCAGGACCTCTCCTGCTTCGATGACGAACGGCTCTGTCGGGCGATCTTTGCCAGCCGCAAGCCGATCGTCTGCGCCGTCGGCCATACGGAAAACAACCCGGTCTGCAACCACGTGACCTGGTCGGCCTTCACCCCCTCCCGCTCCGCCGAGCTGGTCGTCCCCTCCAGGGTTGAGGTCAGCCAGGAGATCGGTTTTGTTGGCGCCAAGCTCGCCGCTGCCCACCGTCGCCTTGCAGCGCTGCGCGAGGAGGTCGAACGGTACCGGGCGCGGCGAAGCGCGACGGCGCTGCTCGACCACCGCAGCGAGCTCGTCCAAACGGCGGGGGCGCCGGTTCGCCGCGCCGCCGCCAGGATCGATCGGATCGTCGAGGGGCTTAGCAGCGAAGGGCAACGGGTCAGCCGGGCCGCAAAACGCCAGCTCGAGGACCACCGGCGCGATTACAGTCGGGCGCTGGCACGGCTGCAGGGCGAGATCGAGCGGCCGACGAAGCGGCTGCTTGAATCGCAGAAGTGGGATCTGCAAGAAGTTGGCCGAGCGATCAAGCGGGTTGTGAGAACGGCCTACGCCCGCTGGCAACGGGAAGTTGCCCACACCGGACAGCTGGTCCACGCCCACGACCACCGGGGGCGGGGTTGGGCTTTGCTGCACCGCGGCCAGGAACGGATCACGACCGCGGAGGCGCTGACGGTTGGGCTGCAGTTCGAGGTTACCCTCCACGACGGGGCTGCCACAGCCGAGGTGACGGCCCAGAAACCTACGACGCAACAACGAAAGGAAAAGGGAGATGGCTGATCAGCCCAAGAAGATCTCTTTCGAGCAGGGCTACGAAAGGCTGAAGGAGATCGCCGCCCGCCTCGACGAACAGGAGGTGCCGGTCTCGGAGCTGTGCGAGCTCTTCGCCGAGGGGAAAGGTCTTGAACGGGCCCTGCTTGACTACCTCGAGGAACAGAAGGGTCGGCTGGAGGAGATCGAGCAGGGCAAGGGGATCCCCAGGTTCAAGGTCGTGGCAAACGGCGGAGAGGGGGGCGTAGAGGAGGTAGAAGAGGTTGACGAGGATCCCGAGGACGGCGGCTGGGTCGAGCCACCGCCCGACTTTTTGGAGGACTAAGCCCAGCGGGGAAGGTGGTAGCGGTGAGGATCGGCCTCTGGCGGGACAAGACAAAGCTCCCCTCCCGGGAGGAGGCGCTTCCCGGACGGGCAACCCCTCTGCCTGCCCCCGAACCCCACCTTGTCCTTGGCACCTCCCCCCTTCCTCCTTATCCGCCCGGCTGTATGGTCGCCCTTTTCGGCATGGGGTGCTTCTGGGGCGCTGAGCGGCTGTTCTGGCAGCTCCCCGGCGTCTACACAACAGCCGTCGGTTACGGCGGCGGCTACACCCCCAACCCCACCTACGAGGAGGTCTGCACCGGCCTTACCGGCCACGCCGAGCTTGTTCTGGTCGTCTACAACACCGACCCAACCCAGGGTCAGACGACTACCTTCGGAGAGCTGCTGAAGGCGTTCTGGGAGGGCCACGACCCAACCCAAGGGATGCGCCAGGGAAACGACGTCGGCAGCCAGTACCGCTCGATGATCGTCGCAACAAACGAGGTGCAGTTCCGGGAAGCGGAAGCCTCCAAAGCCAGCTACGAAGCGGCGTTGCAGCGGGCCGGTTATGGCCCGATCACCACCGAGATCCTGTTGCGGCCAGCCCCGCCGGGGGCTCTGCCGGCCGCTACCTTCTACTTCGCCGAGCGCTACCACCAGCAGTACCTGGCTAGAAACCCGTTTGGCTACTGCGGTCTGGGCGGCTGCGGTGTCCCGTTCCCAGCCGTGCAATAATGCACAGCCGATGGCTGAACCGCAGCGGTTTGATCCAAGCAAGGCCGAGGTGCTCGACTCGCCCGACCGCCAGCGGTTCCTCCCCGATCAAACGGTCCTCTCCCTGCTGCCGCTCCGCGGCCAGGAGGTGGTGATCGACGTCGGTGCCGGCACCGGCAGGCTGACCGTTGCGCTCGCGCAGCGGCTACCGGCCGGCCGGGTGATCGCCGTCGAGGCGAGCTCCGAGATGGCGAGGCTGCTGCGCCAACGGGTGGACGGCTTGGAAAACGTCGAGATCTTCGAAGGGGATGTAGCCGAACTGGACCTCGGCGGCCGCCTTGCCGACGGGGCGGTTGCGGTTTCAGTGCTGCACGAGCTGGCCGTTGGGCCGGCCCTTGCCGCCCTTGGGCGAGCTTTAAGGGAAGGGGCGCTCCTCCTCGTCATCGACTGGGAACGGGGCCGGGACCGGGAGGTAGGGCCGCCGGACGGCCACCACCTCTACACCGCCGAGGAGGCAAGCAAGCTTTTGGAGGAAGCCGGGTTCGCGGTCGAGCGGGTCGAGAAAGCCCTCTTTCCCTACCACTACGCGCTGGTTGGCAGACCCGTCGGCCGGCCAGCTAGCTAGAGAAGCGGAAGGCGGCGGCTTGTGGCCGCCGCCTTGTTCTCCGTCCGGCTAAGCGGCCGGGCCTACGCGGCTCCCGCCGCTTCAGCGGAGGGTCCCGCCGAGCCCCCGCCCTCCCTTGCCGCCGGAGCGGTCTGAACGTAGGCGGCAGAGCCTGCAGGGGAGCCAACCCAACCCGGGACGTGGGGCCCGGCCAAGGTGGGCACGTCAGCGGGGTAGACCTCGTGGCCGTGGATCGCGTGGTCGCCGATCTCCAGCTCCTCGTCGGAGACCCGAAGCGGGATAAACAGGCCGATCACCTTCAAGATCAGGTAGGTGACAACGCCGGTATAGACGATCACCCAGGCAGCGGTCTCCGCCTGCCAGCGCAGGAGGGTGAAGCTGCCGCCGTAGAAGACGCTCTTGAGGCCGGGGAGGTTGCTGGCCCCGCCGGTGCCGATGTACTCGAAGATCGCTGGGTCGGCGAGGAACCCGACCAGCAGGCCCCCGACAAGGCCGGCGATGCCGTGGGTGTAGATCACCCCAAGCGTGTCGTCTACGGAGCGGAACAGCGGTGCCCTGCTCAGGTAACGGATCGCCATCCAGACAACGGTCGAGCCGATTGCGCCGATCAGGATCGCGCCGTAACCGTTGACGAACCCGGCGGCGGGGGTGATCGCCACCAGCCCCGTGATCATCCCGTTCACAGAGCCGATCAGCGATGGCTTATCTTTGTAGACGTAGTCCCAGGCGATCCAGACCATCATCGCTACCGCCGTGGCAAGGTTGGTGTTGAGCACAGCAGCGGCAGCGTCCTGGCCGGCGTAGTAGGGGTCGCCGCCGTTGAAGCCGTTCCAGCCCAGCCAGAGCAGGCCGGCTCCGGTTGCAACCATCAGCAGGTTGTTGGGCGCGTCCACCTCCCGGTCCCGGGCCAGCCGGGGACCGATCACCCAGGCGAAAACGAACCCGGAGACCCCTGCAGCAAGGTGGATCACGTAGCCGCCCGAGAAGTCAAGGGCGCCGTGGGCTGCCCAGTAACCGCCGCCCCAGATCAAGAAGGCGTTCACCACGTACACGCAGGTGATCCAGGCCGGGACGTAGATCAGCCAGGCCTTGAAGTTGACCCTGCCCAGCACCGAGCCCAGGGCGAGGATCGGGGTGATCGCTGCGAACACGAACTGGAAGTAGGCCAAGGTCGAGGTTGGGAAGTGGAACGGCGGCCCCGTTGTGATCGACGGAATCGACGCCTGGTGCTCCTCGCCGGTGTGGCCAAGGATCGAGCCCGGTTCCCCGAGCATCGTGCCGAGGAAGCCGTGGACGCCAAAGATCCCAGAGCCGGCGTGGGCGATCGGGTGGCCAAAGGCCATTTCAAAGGCGTAAAGGACCCAGACGATCAGGGTCAGCGAGAAGGCGGCGAAGGTGAGCATCATGCTGTTCACCGACCACCGCTTCTGCATCACCCCGCCGTAGAAGACGGCAAGGCCCGGCACGCTCATCAGCCCCACCAAGGTGGCGGCCGTCAGCTGCCAAGCGTTGTCGCCGGGGTTAAGCCAGCTGTTGTAGGGGAGCCATCCCGCCGTTGCAACTATCGAACTCATCGGCCTCCGTCTTTCCTGGTCGTTTCCTTTCAAAGCAGCGGTCGCTGCCGACCGCTAGGCCCCAGGAAACCGGGCGGCAGGGAAAGCCACTAGGGACAGCGATCCGAAAACCGCTTCCCCTACTTCGACAGTTGGCTAGAGAGGTAGGGCAAACCGGCCCTTCGGCAGGCGCCGGCAAGGCCTGGGATCGCCGCCAGCCTGCCCGGCTGGGCGCAAAGCTGCCGCGCCCGCGCACCGCAAGCGTTGAGCTGGGAGCCGCCGGTCGCGCTGGCAAGGGTAAGGGTGAGGCAAGCCGACTTCACGCCCCCTCCTCCACGCGTAGCGTTGCCGCAGCCGGCAGCCGCCAAGGCTAACGCCACCGGCACGGCCAACCCCTTAGCGGTCGGCTTCAAACTCCAGCGCAAGGGAGTTGATGCAGTAGCGCAGCCCCGTCGGCGGTGGGCCGTCGTCGAAGACGTGGCCGAGGTGGCCGCCGCACCTCGCACACCTAACCTCGGTGCGGACCATCATCAGGGTCCGGTCCTCGTGGTAGGTGACGGCGTCCTTTGCTACAGGCCGGGTGAAGCTAGGCCAGCCGGTCCCGGAGTCGAACTTGTCGGCGGAGCTGAACAGCTCCGCCCCACAGCCGGCGCACCGGTACTGCCCGGCCTCCTTGTTGTAGGTGAGGGAGCCGCTGAAAGGGGGCTCGGTGCCATGCTCCCGGAGGACGTGGTACCTGGCTGGACCAAGCTGCTCCAGCCACTCCTGCTCGCTCTTCTCGACCGCCGCCACGGTTACTGTCTAGCAGCCCGGGGGAAGAACGGGTAAAATTTACGTGAACGTAAGTTTCAAGATGGGATCCCAGTTTGACCAACCAGAGGCCCGGCCGCTGCGGATCGGCGATGTCGCAAGGATCGTCGGGGTTACCCCGCGCACGATCCGCTACTACGAGGAGATCGGCCTCCTCGAGGCCGATCCAAGCCGGCTCGCCGGCGGCCACCGAACCTACACCGAGCAGGAGGTTGCAAGGCTCAAGGAGATCGTCCGGCTCAAGGAGCTCCTTGGCGTCCCCCTCGAGGAGCTGAAGGAGCTCCTCCAGGCGCAGCGGACAGCCGCTGCGCTCCGCGAGGAGTTTCAGCGGGAGGACCTCAGCGACCAGCGGCGGCGGGAGCTGTTGATCGAAGGGATCGCCTTGATCGACCGCCAGCTGGAGCTCGTCGAACGGCGGCTGGGTGAGCTGGAGCGGCTTCGGGATGAACTGCGCCAGCGCCGGGCGAAGGTAGAGGCGCGGCTTGGGGAGCTGTCCGAAGCGCAGGCCACCGCCGGCCGCTAGGATGGCGGCGGTGGCTGGGGAGCGGCTCGAGCAACCGGTTAAGCCAAGTCCCGAGGGGGTGCCTGGCGCCGTCACCGACCCAAGCTTGGTCCGCGCCTACTGGATCGGCCTCGAGGGACACGGTGGCTTCCAGCTCCGCGCCTACCTTGCCCAGCCAACGGCAGCCGGCCCCCATCCAGGCCTTGTTTTGGTCCACCACGCCCCTGGCGTAGACGACCATATCCAGGACGTCGCCAACCGGTTTGCCGCCCAAGGATTTACGGTCATCTCTCCGGAACTCTTTGGACGGGAAGGCGGCCCGCCGGACATCACGAACCTTCAAGAGCTGATCGACCGGCTTTCTGCCCTCCCCGACGCGCAGGTAATCGGCGACCTGGAAGCAGCCGCCCGGTTCCTCGCCGGCCTACGGGAGCACAACGGGAAGACCGGCTGCATCGGCTTTTGCATGGGCGGCCGCTACACCCTCCTGTTTGCCTGTACTACCAACCTGCTGGCGGCGGCGGTCGACTGTTGGGGCGGGTTTGTCGACCGGGCTAGGCCGGATGCGGTCTCTACGCCCAACCGGCCCCGGCCGCCGTTGGAGCTGGTGCCAAGGCTCTCCTGTCCGCTCTACGCCGCCTTCGGTGAAGAGGACGACAACCCCTCTGTGGCGGTCGCGCGGCGCCTTGAAGAGCTGGCTGCCGGCGTGCCCTACGAGACCGTGGTAAGGGTCTTCCCCGGCGCCGGCCACGCCTTCTTCAACGATCGCCGGCCCAGCTACCGGCCGGAGGCAGCCCACGCCCTTTGGCGGGATGTGCTCCCGTTCCTGCAGCGCCACCTGGGGGTCTAGCCGTTGCAGGCCAAGCCACCGCCCCCGCCAACGCAATAGCCCAAGCGATGGCCAGCAAGTGGTGGACGTTAATCGTCGTCTCGGTGGCGGTGTTGATGCTGCTCCTGGACATCACCGTCGTCAGCGTCGCCCTGCCCTCGATCTCCAGGGACCTGCACGCCAACTTCGAACACCTCCAGTGGGTAGTCGACGCCTACTCCCTTGCCCTCGCCTCCTGGCTGCTAGCCGGTGGCTCCAGCGCCGACCGCTACGGCCGCAAGCGGGTCTTTGCGATGGGACTGGCCTTGTTCATCACGGCTTCAGCCCTTTGTGGCCTCGCCCAGACGCCGCTGATGCTCGACCTTTGCCGCGCCGTCCAAGGGGTCGGCGGAGCGCTGCTTTTCTCCACCGCCCTCGCCCTGCTCGGCCACTCCTTCCAAGGCCGGGAGCGGGGCCTTGCCTTCGGCACCTTCGGTGCGGTGACGGGGATCGGGGTGGCGATCGGGCCGTTGGTTGGTGGAGTCGTTACCGACGGCCTCGGCTGGCGTTGGGTCTTTTTCATCAACGTCCCGCTCGGCCTCGCTGCGCTGCTTGTGACGCTGCGCAAGGTCGAGGAGTCCCGTAACACCAACGCCCTGAGGACCGACTGGTGGGGGATGGCGCTGTTCTCCGCCGCCCTTTTTTTGTTGGTTTTCGCCCTCGTCCAAGGCAACCAACGGGGATGGACATCCCCCTTGATCCTCGCCGCCCTCTGCGCCGCTGCGTTCCTGCTTGGCCTTTTCTGGGCCTGGGAGCGGCACACAAAGGATCCCCTGCTGGACCTCAACCTGTTCCGGTTGCCAACCTTCACCGGGATCAGCGTCGTCGCCTTCGCCCTCTCGGCCGCGGTCTTCTCCCTCCTCCTCTACATCACCCTCTACCTCCAAACCGTTTTAGGGTTCTCCCCGCTTGGCGCCGGGGTCCGCTCCCTCCCCAGCACCCTCTCGATGTTTGCGATCGCCCCCCTTGCAGGCCGCCTTAGCGTTCGGGCCCCGGTCAGGCTGCTGCTTGCGGGAGGCCTGCTGGTTGCCGGCGCCGGCTGCGCCCTCCTGACCGTGGTCTCCCCTTCCTCCCCTTGGACGGCGCTGATCCCCGGCTTCGTCCTCCAGGGCCTTGGCGTCGGGATCGCCAATCCACCGCTTGCTGCAAGCGCGATCGGGGTTGTCGAGCCGGAGCGGGGCGGTATGGCCTCTGGGATCAACTCCACCTTTCGCCAGGTTGGGATCGCCACCGGCGTAGCCGCCTTTGGCGCGATCTTCCAGCACAAGCTGATCGCCGACTCCTCCCGCCTGCTGCACGCCGCCAAGGCCCTCCCCTCCCTGCCGGCAGCGCTGCGCGGGCAGCTTGGCCGTCGCCTCCTCGCAGGGGAAGCGGACGTCCTCGCCCGCTCGCTGCCGAAACCGGCTGCGCAGCTGATCACCCACGCCTACAAGGTCGGGTTCGTCGGCGGACTCGACCTGATCTTCTGGGTTGCCGCCGGGGTTGCCGCTGTAGGGTCCGTGTTTGCGCTTGCCCTGGTCCGCCGCCGCGACTTCGTAGCCGCTGCCGGCCAGGGGAGGCGGTCGCAGCGCTTGGCTAAGCCGCTGCGATAATCGTTGACCACACAACTATGTCGACCTTCTGGCGCCTGCTCGGCTTCCTAAGGCCCTACCGCCGGGGGGTGATCGCCTCCGCGCTGCTGGCCTGCCTGGCGATGGGGGTGGGGGTAGCGATCCCCTATCTGAGCGGCAAGGGGATCGGCGCGATCCGCCAAGGGGCCGTCCACCCCACCCTCCGTCACCACGACCTCGGACGGCTGCAGCTGATCGCGGCCTTGATCGCCGGGGTAGCGGTTGCGAGATGGCTGCTTACGGTCGGCCGCCGCCTGATCGGTGGCCGCGTTTCGTTGGGGGTGGAGTACGACCTGCGGCAGCTGCTGTTTGCCCACCTCCAACGGCTCGAGCTGCCGTTCTTCGAGGCCGAGGAAACGGGCCAGCTGATGTCCAGGCTCACCGTCGACCTCCAGGCGGTGCGGTTCTTCCTCGGTTACGGCCTGGTCTTCATCCTCCAATCGGCGGTCTCGATCCTGCTTGCGGCGTCAGCGATGTTCGCGATCGATCCCGCCCTTGCCGGCGCCGCCTTGGCGCCGGTCCCGTTCGTGGTCCTGATCGCCCGCCGCTACGGCCGCCTTGCCCGCCCCGCCCTCCAGGAGGTCCAGCAGCGGATCGCCGAGTTAACCGCCGAGGCAGAGCAGGGGATCTCTGGAATCAGGGTCGTATTGGCCTTCGCCCGGGAGCGTTACCAACGCAAGCGGTTCCAAGAAAAGGTTGGCCGCGTCTTCGACCAGGCGCTGAAGGCGACGCGGATCGAGGCCCGCTACAACCCGACCGTTGGCTTCCTGCCCCAGCTGGGGATGACGGCGGTGCTCCTGTGGGGAGGGGAGCAGGTGGTTCACGCCCAGCTAGGCCTTGGCTCCTTCAGCGCCTTCTACTTCTACCTCAACATGCTGATCTCCCCGATGCGCACCCTGGGGGTAACCCTTGGCCTCGGCCAGCGGGCCACCGCCTCAGGGGCCCGAATCTTCCAGCTCCTGGACCGAGAGCCCCGGCAGCACCCACCGGCGCAGCCAAGACCGCTTCCCCCCGGCGGAGGGGAGGTCCGGTTCGAAGCGGTCCACCTCGCCCTTGCCCGGGAGGGGATCCAATGGCGGGAACGGGGGGAGGAGATCCTCCATGGGATCGACCTGCGGATCGAGGCCGGTTCGACCTTTGCGATCGTCGGTCCAAGTGGGGCTGGGAAGAGCTCGCTGCTGGCGTTGATCGCCCGCCTTTACGACCCCACCGCTGGGACGGTCCTGCTCGACGGCGAGCCGGTCGACCGGCTCTCCCTCCCCGAACTGCGGGCCGCCGTCGCTTACGTCACCCAGGAACCGTTTCTGTTCTCAGCAACGGTTGCCGAGAACATCACCTACGCCCGGCCCCAGGCAACGGAGGAGGAGGTCCGCGCTGCAGCAGCAACCGCGCAGGCCCTTTCCTTCATCGAAGCCCTGCCGGAGGGGTTCCAAACCAAGGTTGGGGAGCGGGGGCTGACCCTCTCCGGCGGGCAGCGGCAGCGGCTGGCGATCGCCCGCGCCATCCTCGCCCAGCCCCGGGTGCTGGTCTTAGACGACGCAACCTCCGCCCTCGATGCCACCACGGAGCGGGAGCTGCTTAGGGCGTTGCGGGCCGAGCGGCCGGCGCAGACGGTGGTGATCGTCGCCCAGCGGCCCTCTGCGGTTGGCCTTGCCGATCGGGTAGCGGTCTTGGAAGGAGGCCGGTTGGTCGCCCATGGCAGCGCCGAGGAGGTGGCGGCAAAAAGCCGCTTCTACAACGAGCTGATCGGCAGCCGGCAGCCGCGACGCAGGCCGGCCGTTGCGGGGGAGGTCGCTTGATGGCAACGAAGGCAGCGGAGAGCGGCAGGGAAGGAGCCCTCTCCCGTCGGGACCACATCCGGGGGCTCCTAGCGCTGCTTCGTCCCTACCGGCTCCGGGTGGCGCTGACGGTTGCGGCGCTCCTCGCCGGCACCGCAGCCGGCCTCGCGCCCCCTCTCCTCGCTAAGGTCGCGATCGACCAAGGGATCGAGCGCCACCGGGAGGCGGTCCTCCTCGACGCCGGCCTTGCCTTCCTGGCCGCAGCGGCCCTTTCCTGGGCCACCTCCTACCTCCAAACCTACCTCGTCGGCTGGATCGGCCAACGGGCCCTTGCCGAGCTGCGGCTGCGGATCTTCGAGAAGATCCAAACCCTTGGCCTGCGGTCGTTGGAGCGCCGGCCCTCAGGCGTGCTGATCTCCCGGCTTACAAACGACATCGAAGCCCTCAACACCCTTGTTACCGATTCCGTTGTAACCCTCTTCGAAGCCGGCTTCACGCTGCTGGGCACCGCCGGCCTGCTGCTCTACCTCGACCCCAAGCTAGCGTTGATCACCTTCGGGGTCTGCCTGCCGATGGCTGCCCTCTCCGTCTGGTTCCGCCTCGCCTCCGCCGGGGCCTTCCGCCGTACCCGGGAGACGATCGGCGCCCTCACCGCCTACCTCCAGGAGACGATCGCTGGGATCAAGGTAGTTCGCTCCTTCGCCCAGGAGCGCCGCCACGAAGCACGGTTTGCCGCCCTTAGCGACGCCAACCGGCAGGCCAACATGGAGACGGTCTACCTCAACGCCGCCTACTTCCCAGCGGTCGAACTGCTCTCCGGCCTTGGGATCGCTGCGATCGTCCTCTACGGCGGCTCCCAAGCCCTCTCCGGGGCAGCCTCCGCAGGGACGATCGTCGCCTTTGTCGCCGCGCTAGCCAACCTCTTCGAACCGATCCAACAGCTCTCCCAGCTCTACACCACCTACCAGTCAGGGATGGCGGCGCTGGACAAGATCTTCCTGCTCCTTGCCGAGCAGCCCGATCCCCGGGACGCCGATGGTCCAAAAGCGATTGGGCCGATCAAGGGGTGTGTCCGCTTCGAGGCGGTCTCCTTCAGCTACGTCGGTCCCGACGGCCCCTTTGCCCTGGAAGGGATCGACCTTGAGGTTCCCCCCGGCCAGACGGTCGCCCTGGTCGGACCGACAGGGGCTGGTAAGAGCACGCTGGTCAAGCTCATCGCCCGCTTCTACAACCCAACCGCCGGGCGGGTCCTGATCGACTCAGTCGATCTGCGGGAAGTGCAGGGACCCTCTTTACGCCGCCAGCTGGGGATCGTCCCCCAGGAGGGGTTCCTCTTCTCCGGCACGGTATTGGAGAACATCGCCTTCGGCAAGGAGGGGGTTGGCGAGCCGGAGGTACGCGCCGTGCTGGCTGCCTTGAACGCGACGGAGCTGATCGAGGCGTTGCCCCGGGGCCTTGCAACGGAGGTCGGTGAGCGGGGGGTAAGGCTTTCAACCGGCCAGCGCCAGCTCGTCGCCTTCGCCCGGGCGCTGCTGGCAGACCCGCGAATCCTGATCCTGGACGAGGCGACCTCTAGCGTCGACCCCGTTACCGAGCGGCGGCTCCAGGAGGCGCTCCAGCGGCTGGTCGCTGGACGGACCACCTTCTTGATCGCCCACCGCCTCTCAACCGTTGAGGCGGCTGAGCTGATCGTGGTCCTCGACCGGGGCAGGATCGTCGAACGGGGTACCCATCGCCAGCTGGTTGAGGGCGGCGGCCTCTACGCCTCCTTGTACTCCTACTGGCGGGCCGCAGCCTAGGGGAACCGCTGCGTCAGCCAACGCTCCCTTCGCTCTCCCAAGGCCCGTTGGCTCCGCCCGACCCGCCCAACGCCCCCTTCAGCCCTCGGCGTCCCCTTGAGCCGTCGGTTCAGGGGCAAGCCGGTCCGTGGGGCCGGGACCGGCCTGTCAGGCTCCGGGACAGGGACTCGAACCCCAAACTCGACATCCAGAGTGTCGCGTGTTGCCAATTACACCATCCCGGAGCGGTGCACGGGAAAGGATAGCGACGGTCCAGCCGCTTTTTCAGTGGGCCCTGCCGCCCAGCGGCTGGCCGATCTCGGGGGCGAGCAGGGCGGTCAGCTCCTCTTCAAGGCCGGGCTCCACCACCACCAGGACCCGGTCGCCGGGCTGGATCACGGTCTCGGCCCGGGGCACAAACCCCTTCCCATCCCTCAGCACCGAGATGAACAGCGACCCCTCGGGGAGGGTGATCGCGGAAAGCGGCTTGCCCAGAACCGGCGAGGCGTCTGAAACCTCGACCTCGATGATCTGGAGCCCCTCATCCTCCAGCGCCAGCAGGTGGACGAGGCCGTAGCGGGGGACCTCGTGCTCGATCAGCCGCAGGATCAGGTCCGTTGCCGAGACCACCGGCTGGATCCCCAACAGCTTGAAATGGCTGTAGTTACGCGGGTTGTTGACGCGGGCGATGATGTGCTCTACCCCGTACTTGTCCTTGGCGACCTGGCAGACCAACATGTTGTCCTCGTCGTCCCCCGTCACCGCCACCACCAGGTCTGCCCGCTCGATCCCAGCCCGCTCCAGCACCCACAGCTCGGTCCCGTCGCCGTACTGCACGTTGTGCTCGAGCTCCCGCTCGATCGTCAGGTAGCGGCTGCGGGAGAGCTCGATCAGGGTCACCTCGTGGCCCCGGCGCAGCATCTCCCGGGTGAGGTTGAAGCCTACCTTTCCACCGCCGACGACGATCGCGTACATCCCTAGCCGAAGCTCTCCGCTGCCTCGTGAAGCGCCTCCTTGAACATCTCGATCGCCTCCTGTGCTGGCGAGATCGTGTGCAACCCCTGTTCACGGTACCAAGCGGCACGGGCAGGGTCCATCACCCGGGCGATCACCTTCTTGACCCCAAACTGCCGCTGGGCGATCTGGGCGATGATCAGGTTGGTGTTGTCCCCGTCGGTGGAGGCGATGAAGAGGTCGCACCGTTCGATCCCCGCCGCCCGCAACGCGTCCAGCTCGAGGGCGGTCCCGACGGTAAACATCCCGCCCGCCTCCTCCCAGGTCGTCGGTTGGCCGGCGTCAAGCCGCTCGTGGGAGAGCGGGTCCTCGTCCATCACCGACACTTCATGGCCGTTTGCAAGGGCGTACTTAGCTACAGCCGAGCCAACCCTACCTGCGCCAACGATCAACACAAACACGGTGCTGCCTCCAGGTCGGCAACCTGCGTGAAAAACATTAGTAGCCGCGCCGGCCAGCAGCCTCAGGTGATCAACGGGATGATCAGGATCGCGACGATGTTGGCGACCTTGATCATCGGGTTGATCGCCGGGCCAGCGGTGTCCTTGAAGGGGTCGCCAACGGTATCGCCGGTGACACCGGCAGCATGGGCCTCCGAGCCTTTGCCGCCGAACGCCCCATCCTCGATCAGCTTCTTGGCGTTGTCCCAAGCGCCACCGCCGGCGGTCATCAGCACCGCCATGAAGAAGCCAACCACGATCACCCCAATCAGCAGGCCGCCAAGGGCCTTTTCATCGATCAAACCAACGATCAACGTGAGCAGGATCGGCAACAGCGCCGGCAGGATCATCTCCCGCTGGGCGGTCCGGGTGACGATGCCTACGCAGCGGGCGTAGTCCGGCTGTTCGGTCCCCTCCATGATCCCCGGGTGCTCCCGGAACTGGCGGCGGACCTCCTCCACCACCGAGCCACCGGCCCTGCCGACCGCCTCGATCGCTAGGGAGGCGAAGAGGGCGACCATCAACCCGCCAAGGAGGAGGCCGATCAAGACCGGCGGTTCGTTGATCCCAAAGCTCAAAGCGTTGATGTTGGAGAGGTGCTTGTGGTCGTCGAGTTCGAGCCGGAAGGCGGCAAACAGCACCACCGCTGCCAGGGCTGCAGAGCCGATCGCGTACCCCTTGGTGACCGCCTTGGTGGTGTTGCCAACGGCGTCAAGGGGGTCTGTAACGGCCCGCACCTCGTCGGGAAGGTCGGCCATCTCGGCGATGCCGCCGGCGTTGTCGGTGATCGGGCCAAAGGCGTCAAGGGCGACGATTAGGCCGGTCATCGAAAGCTGGCCCATCACCGCCACAGCAACGCCGTAGATGCCGACGGTGCCACCCCCGGCCAGCTTCCAAGCGCCGAAGATCCCAAGGACGATCACCAGCGCCGGCAGGGCTGTAGCCTGGAGGCCGGAGGCGAACCCCTGGATGATGTTGGTGGCATGGCCGGTCACCGAGGCCCGTGCCGTCTTGCGCACCGGCGAGAACCGGGTCGAGGTGTAGTAGTCGGTAAGCAGGAACAGCATCGCGGTAACGGCGATTCCGATCAGCGAGCAGGCGTAGAGGTGGAGCACGGAAGGGGCGTGCTGGCCGGCTGTAGCGCCGGAGCTGGCGGTGAAGGAAAGGCCGTGCATCAGCCAGCGGGTGACCGGGTAGAAGGCGCCGGCTGCAAGGACGCCGGAGAGGATCAGGCCTTGGTAAAGGGCCCGCTCGACCTTCCCGGAGTTGGTCCGGACCGCAAAGGTGCCGATGATCGAGGCGATCAACGCCACCCCGCCAAGGACGAGCGGATAAAGGGCGACCTGGGTCTTCTGCTGGAAGGTAAGGACCCCGAGCAGCATCGTCGCCACCGCCGTGACGGCGTAGGTCTCGAAGAGGTCGGCAGCCATCCCAGCGCAGTCGCCGACGTTGTCCCCAACGTTGTCAGCGATCACCGCCGGGTTGCGGGGGTCGTCCTCTGGGATCCCGGCCTCAACCTTTCCAACCAGGTCGGCGCCGACGTCGGCCGCCTTGGTGTGGATACCGCCACCCAAACGGGCGAAGACCGAGATCAAGGAGCCACCAAAGCCAAGGCCGACCAAGGCGTCAACGGCGGTCTTCTGGGAGTCGCCGAAGACGGCGGTGAGGAGGCCGTAGTAGCCGGAGAGGCCAAGCAGGGCAAGGCCTGCAACCAACAGTCCGGTGATTGAGCCGCCGCGGAAGGCGGCGGAAAGGGCCTTGGAGATCCCGCCCCGGGCGGCCTCCGCAACCCGGGCGTTGGCCCGCACCGAGACGTTCATGCCGACGTAGCCGGCAGCTCCGGAGAGGGCGCCACCGATCGCGAAGCCGCAGGCGACGGCGATGTTCTGGATAAAGATCAAAGCGATGAAGATCAGGACCCCCACCCCGGCGATCGTCGTGTACTGCCGGTTTAGGTAGGCCCTTGCCCCTTCTTGGATCGCCCGGGAGATCTGCTGCATCCGCTCGTTGCCTGGGGAAAGGGAGAGCAGTGACCGGGTGGTGAGCACGCCGTAAACAAGGGTTAGGCCGGCGCACACCAGCGCTACGACATCGCCGTGATCTCTTAGGAAGCTGCTCACCTTCTCATCAACCTCCGGTTGGCTTTGGTCTGTAGGCGCGCCCCGTCCGCGCCAGGGCACTGCCAGCCCGGCGGTTGGCCACCGCCTAGGGCGGGCTGGGGCAGTGTATCGTGAGCGGCGACCGGAGCTCAGCCGCTACGCCCCGCCCGGTACCCAGAGCCGTCCGGAGCGCTCCGCCGGCCCCGGTTGGCCCTTCCCCCCGCCGCCAGCGACCTTGGCGAAGAGGAGCTGGAGCTGGGTTACCGACCCTCGGATCGCCTCCACCTGCTGCTGCGGGCAGGCCCCCTCGAGGACCGGCAGCAGCGCCCGCACGCCGTCGATCGCCTGGCGGGCCTGGCTGAGGTCCTTGCCCCCCGGCTCGCCGCCAAGGCCAAGGCGGATCGCTGCGAGGTTTAAAAGGGAGCCAGCGCACTGGAACAGGAGCTCTGGAGCGGACAGCGCCTTTAGCCGCTGCTCGTACTCGCTGCTTTGGTCTTGGCCTTGCTCGCTCATGCACGTACCTCCTCGGCGTAGGTCCTTTTGGTCTCCTTTACAACCTCGGCAAAGACCTCCTTGATCGAAGCCCCCCCGGCCAGCGCCTGGCGCTGCCGCTGGGCACCGTTGCGCTCTGGAAAGGTCGGCTCGATCCCCAGCTCGGCGCGGACCGGCGCGGTCCAGTGCAGAAGCCGGTCGATCGCTTCCCGGGCTGGGTACTCCGTTTCGGCCGCGAGGTCGATCAGCCGACCGTCGAGGCCGTAGCGGATCGCCCGCCAGAGGTTCTCCTCGATCAGCCGGTTGGCACAAGGGAGAAACGGCACCCCTTCGTCGAGGTCGCGGGCTGCTTGGAGGACGCAGGCGACGATCAACGCCGCTAACGCCTCCCCCTCCAAGGCATCGCTTTGGGCGTCGCAGATCCGCACCTCAACCGTTCCAAACGAGAGGTGGGGCCTGATCGACCACCAGACCTGGGTGAACTCGACGATCGAGTTTGTGCGCAGCAAAAACTCCAGGTAGGAGCGGTAAGCGGCCCAGGAGCCGAAGTGGTCCGGTACCCCGCAGCGGGGAAAGGAGCGGGTAAAGCATTGGCTGCGGGCGGAGTGAAGTCCGGAGTCCCGCCCATCCAAGAAGGGAGAGTTCGCGGAGATCGCAAGCAGCAGCGGCAGCACCGGCCGCAGTCGGTCGCAGACGCCGACCGCCCGCTCGAGGTCCTGGATCCCAACGTGGACGTGGAGGCTGAAGGTGTTGTTCCGCCACGCGACGTACTTCAGCCCGTCCTCAACCCTACGGTAGTGGTCGGTCTGGATCACCCGCTGCTGCCGGTAGTCGGCGAAGGGGTGGGTACCGGAGGCTGCAAGGAGAGCCCCCTCCCGCTCGCAGAGGGCAAACAGCCGGCGCCTCTGCTCCCGTTGGCGGGCAAGGGCGTCGTGGAGGTTCGTTCCGGGGCCGGAGACGATCTCGATCTCCGAGGAGATCAGCTCCCCGGTGATGTGTTCGGCAAGGGCAGGGTCGTCCCGCTCGGCGACCCCGACCAGCTCCTCAAACCTTCCAACCAGGTCAAGGGTGGCTGGATCGAGCAGCGCGAACTCCTCCTCGATCCCGACCGTCCCGTCATGGGCCGCTGCAAACCGCGCCTCCGCCGCCGCGAAGTCGATGCCCGCCCCCTGCGCCTCGGAGGATCGCTTTCCCATCGCCATCTGGCCGAGCAGCCCAGTCGGTCAGCTCAAGTAGAAGTAAAGAGCATAAAGGAGGTCGACGGCGGGACTTGAGGTGTGGACGGTGACGTCGGGAGGGACGGTAAGCAGGGATCCTGAGTAGTTGAAGATGATCCGCACCCCTGCGCTTACCAGCTCGTCGGCTAAGGCCTGGGAGGCGGCAGGGGGCACGGCAAGGACCCCGACGACGATCTTCTCGTCCTGGACGACCTGGCGCAGCTCAGCGACGTCCCGGACCGTAAGGTCACCGACCCTGGTGCCGATCTTTTGAGGGTCGTTGTCGAAGATCGCAACGATCCGAAAGCCGTGGTCGGCGAAGATGTCGGAGGAGGCGATCGCGGTGCCGAGCCGGCCGGCACCAAGCAAGGCGATGTTGTGCTGGCCGGAGGTCCTCAAGATCTTGCGGATCTCCTCGATCAAGAGGTCGACCCGGTAGCCGACCCCCCGCTTCCCGAACTTCCCGAACCCGGAGAGGTCGCGCCGGATCTGGGTGGGGTTGACGTGGGTGTAGTCGGAGAGCTGCTGGGAGGAGATCGTTTCCCGCCCCATCTTCTTCGCCTCGGTGAGCACCTGGAGGTACCGGGAAAGCCGGGAAGCAACGCCTAAGGAAAGGCGCTCGTTGGAGGCTGAGGTTGGTTGAGCGTCCGTCATCTATCGATCTTCGGTGTCCTTACCACCCTGAGCACTCTAATGGATTGCCGGCGGACTCCTCCTCCGGGAGCCCGCCAACCGATCCTAGCCGGGCCGCCAGCGCCGCTTCGTCGAGGTGCAGTTCGCACACCTCCTCCCCCTCTACAACCACCACCGGTACCCGCTCGAAGTAGCGGGCAAGGAGCGCCTCGTCTTGGTAGATGTCGATCGGCTCCAAACGGAACCCCCAGGCCAAAGCAAGCCGCTCAAGCCGGGCGATCGCCTCTGCGCAAAGGTGACACTCCGGGTGCATGTAGACGGTGACGGTTTGGTTGCCGGTCACCGCGAACCTTCGCCGGAGGCGTAAGCGTCGAGGGAGAGGTAGGAGGGGTAGGGCAAGGAGGGGAGAAACCGGGCGGCGGAGCCGATCATCGCGGCGTTGTCCATGCAGAGCTGAGGGGGCGGGATATGGACCTCGACGCCCAGGCCGGCAAGCCGCTCCCTCAGCCTGCCGTTGGCGGCCACGCCGCCCCCGACGGCAAGCCGGTCAAGCCCGGTCGCCGCCAGCGCCTGTTCGACCCGCAGCACCAGCGCCTCGACGATCGCCTCCTGGTAGGAGGCAGCAAGGTCTGCTTTGCGGCCCTCCAGCTCCTCCGCCCCCAGGGAGCGGACGGTCTGGGCGAGGGCGGTCTTCAGCCCGGCAAAGGAGAAGTCAAGGCTGTCCCGGAAGGCGTGGCCGGCGCCGCGGTGGCCTTTGCCGGGAACTGGGAAGGAGAAGGCTCCAGGGTCACCTTCCCGTGCCAACCGTTCGAGGTGGAGGCCGCCCGGGTAACCGAGGCCAAGCAGCCGCGCCCCTTTGTCGAACGCCTCCCCAGCGGCGTCGTCAAGGGTTGTGCCGAGGACCGTAAAGCCGTCCTTGGTCTCCACCTGGGCAAGCAGGGTGTGGCCACCGCTTGTGATCAAGCAGAGGAAGGGTGGCTCGAACGGGGGCAGCTCGGGAAGCTCAAGGAAGTTGGCGGCGACGTGGCCCTGGAGGTGGTCGACCGCAACCAACGGCAGCTCCCTGCTGCAGGCCAAGCCCTTTGCCGTCGCCAAACCAACCAACAGCGCCCCAATCAGCCCCGGCCCTTGGGTGACGGCAACGGCCTGAACCTGATCGAGGGTGATCCCAGCGTCGGCAAGGGCCCGGTCGACGACGGCGTTTGCAAGCTGGAGGTGGTGGCGGGCAGCGATCTCGGGAACCACCCCTCCAAACCGGTCGTGGACGTGCTGGCGGGAGATCACGTTGGCGAGCATCCGGCCCTCCCCGTCGACGACGGCAGCGCAGGTGTCGTCGCAGCTGGTCTCTATCGCGAGGATCACCACCAACCTCCCGCTCCAGGGACGTCCTCCATCGTCCCGGCAAGGGTTCCAGGGGTGCGCCACATGATGTAGGCGTCCTCGCCGTTGTCTTGGTAGTAGCGGCGCCTGATCCCAGCGATCCGAAACCCCTCCCGTTCGTAGAGGGCGATCGCCCCAGCGTTGGAGCGACGCACCTCAAGCGTGAACCGAGCCTTGGGGTCGCCAACCCGGCGGTAGAGCTCCTGGAGGAGGCTGGTCGCCACGCCCATCCGCCGCCACTCCGGTGCGACGGCAACGTTCATGACGTGGAAGATCGTGTCGTAGCGGGCGCAGATCAGGTAGCCGAGGAGCTGGCCTTTCCGTTCGGCGGCCAGGCAGACCCCGTCCCCCTTGGAGAGCTCGAGGACAAACATCGCCAGCGACCAAGGGGTTGGGAACGACCGCCGCTCAATCGAGAGCACCGCTGAGAGGTCGCGATAACCAAGGGGGCGGACGACCAGATCGGAGACCGCAGGCTTCAGGCTCCGGGGACGGACGGCGCTCATCCCCTCACCCCCGCCGCTTTCCGCTGCAGCGCCCTGACCGCGTCCGGCGGCCTCCGGTAGTCGGGCACCACCTCGCCAAGCGGTTCTGGGTAGCCCAACCACCCCAGCTGGGCGAAGGCCCGCCCCGTCGCAAGGTCGTACTCGCTGGCCGGGATCCCAGCCGCTTCCAGCTCCGCGCTAACGGCCTCGACGCCGTCCCCGGCCGCGACCGGCACAGCCGGACAGAGCTCAAGGGCCTGGGCGATCAACGGGCCAAGATCCTCCGGTAGAACCGGCCTGGGCGCAACCAGCTCCTGCGGTTGACTGGCCCCTTCGAAGCGGTAGAGGGCGGCGAAAAGCTCGCCCCGGCGGGCGTCGTTGAGGACCAGCACCGACTCCGCTGCGCAGCCAAGGTGGCAGGTGTAGGCAACGGCTGCCAGGCTCGGCACCGCTACCAGCTCCAAGCCAAGCCCTTGGGCGAGGCTGCGTGCCGTTGCAACCCCCACCCGCAGGCCGGTGTAGGTCCCCGGCCCAACCCCTACGGCGATCCGGTCGAGGTCCCGAAAGGCAAGGCCGTGGTCGGCTAGGAGCCGGTGGGCAAGGGAGAGGAGGTGTTCCTGGTGGCCTGGCCGCTGCCCCGGTCGGCGGCGGTCGATCAGTTCCGCGGTCGCCCCGTCGGGGAGGCGCAGCCCGACGACCGTCGAGGGGGTAGAGGTGTCAAGGGCAAGGACCTTCATCCGTTGCGCTGGACCGTGATCAGGCGCCGGGTTGCACCAAGGTCTTGGAGGACGACCCTGTAGCGCGGGGAAGCGCCCAGCAGGAGGTCCCCGCCTTGCTCGGGCCACTCCACAACCACCACCGTCTGCTCGTCGAGGTAGTCGTCGAGGAGGCCGGGCTCCTCCCCAAGCACATCGGCGAGCCGGTAGAGGTCGAGGTGGGCGAGGCTAAGCAGCCGACCGGGGTAGCGCTGGCCGACGGTAAAGGTTGGGCTTGTCACCTGCCCTTCCACCCCAAGGCCTCTGGCAATCCCCCGAACCAAGGTGGTTTTCCCGGCTCCGATCTCGCCGTGGAGGTAGACGAGATCGCCCCCTACAAGGCCCTTCCCGAACCGCTCGCCAAAGGCTTCGGTCTCCTCGGGCAGGGCGCTTTCAAACCGCTCGACCGGCTCAGCCGCCTGCCGGACCGTGCCCGGGACCGACAAATGCTCCATACGCTCAAACTCTAGCCCGCTTCCGGCCGCCTAGCCGACCCCTAGAAAAGGCCGAGCTGCGTAGGACCGGCTTCGTTCGCCGGCTCTCCAAGGCCGATCGCTACCCCCTCCTCCCCTTGCCCCTCCCCCTGGGCCGGCTCCGGCAGCGCCACCAGCTGGGGAAGCTGGCCCAGGTCGGCTCGCAGCTCGTCGATCAGGGCTGGACTGCGGAGGGCTGCCGCAGGGTGGTAGAGCGGCAGGAGCCGCACCCACCTCCCGCCCACCCGCCTTACCTCCGGCCGGCCGTGGAGGCGGCTGATCCCCTCGTTGGAGCCCCGCAACAGCTTGGTTGCAAAGTTGCCAAGGGTGGCGACCACCTTGGGCGCAACCAGCTCCACCTGCTTGTAAAGGTAGGGACGGCAGTTCTCGATCTCGGTCGGCAACGGGTCCCGGTTGCCTGGAGGCCGGCACTTCAGCACGTTGGCGATAAAGACCTCCTTGCGGCTCAAGCCGATCCCAGCCAACAGCTCCTCAAGCAGCTTGCCGGCCCGTCCGACAAAGGGCAGGCCCTGTTCGTCCTCGGTTGCCCCGGGCGCCTCCCCGACGAACATCACATCGGCGTTGGCGTTTCCAGCGCCGAAGACGACGGTGGTCCTGCTGCGGACCAGCTGCGGGCAGCGGGTGCACCCCTTCACCTCCCGGTAAAGCTCGACCAGCCTCTTGCGGCGCTCCGCTGCCTCTCCGCCAAGCTCGTTGCCTCGCCCGAGGTCGGCCACCGCCTCGATGGTATCCTTTTTTGCAAGGCCGTCACCGGCCGCCGGCAAGGGCCGGGATGGACCCCACGGAAGCGAAAGATGGCACGACCGGTATCCCTTCGAGGAACTGGACTGCTCCTCGCCAGCACTGCGCAGGAGGTGGAGGAGGCGCTTGCCCCTTACCGTGCCCAAGGGTTGCGGATCGGCTTTGTGCCGACGATGGGCGCGATCCACGCCGGCCACCTCTCTTTGGTGGAGAGGGCTAAGCAGGAATGCGACGCGGTGGTGGTCTCGATCTTCGTCAACCCGCTGCAGTTTGACGACCCCACCGACCTCGCCGCCTATCCCCGCCAGCTCGAGGAGGACCTCAAGCTGCTTGAGGAGGCCGGGGTAGCGGTGGTCTTTGCCCCGGCCGTGGAGGAGCTTTACCCCCCCGGGTTCTCGACGGCGGTGACGGTAGGGCCGATCGCCGAGCGGTTTGAGGGGCAGGTGCGGGGACCGGACCACTTCCGGGGGGTAGCGACCGTTGTCCTCAAGCTCTTGAACATCGTTCGGCCCGCCACCCTCTACCTCGGCCAGAAGGACGCCCAACAGGTTGCGGTCCTGAAGCGGATGGTGCGGGACCTCAACGTCGGCGTGGAGGTTGTGGTCTGCCCAACGGTCAGGGAACCGGACGGCCTTGCCCTCTCCAGCCGCAACGGCAGGCTGTCGGCGCAGGAGCGGGCCCAGGCAACGGTCCTCTACCGCGCCCTCCAGGCAGGGGCAGCCGCCGCCGCAGCCGGTGCACAGGAGGCGGCGGCGGTGGTCGCTGCCGCCCGGGCCGTGCTCGCGGCGGAGGGGGTTGAGCCGGAGTACCTGGCGGTGGTGGGAGCGGAGCAGTTCGAAGAGCTTTCCCGGCTGGAGCAACCAGCGCTGTTGATCGTTGCCGCCCGCTTCGGCGGAACCCGGCTGATCGACAACCTTTACCTGCAACCAACGGCCGTCGCTGCGGCGGCCCCAACCACGGAGGCAGCATGCAACGGATAATGCTCAAGTCAAAGATCCATCGGGCCCGCGTGACCGACTGCGACCTCCACTACGTGGGCTCGTTGACGGTAGACCCCGACCTCCTCGAGGCCGCCGACATCCTCGAGAACGAGCAGGTCCACGTCCTGGACGTCGACAACGGCGCCAGGTTCGAGACCTACACGATCGCCGGCGAGCGGGGTAGCCGGGAGCTCAAGGTGAACGGGGCGGCAGCCCGCCTTGTCCAGCCTGGAGACACCGTGATCGTCGTCTCCTACGCCCATTACAGCCCCGAGGAGCTCGAGCGCTACGTCCCCCGGGTCGTCCACGTCGACAAGGACAACCGGATCGTCGCGGTCGACGATCAGGTCGGCGTCCTCCTTGGTG
>Ga0167615_1000151_pt1 | contig 24428 bp, 21 predicted proteins | sample BED_Mat_host_9_1_FD_111800 | JGI IMG/M metagenome (GOLD analysis project Ga0167615, IMG submission 111800) | Extremophilic microbial mat communities from Yellowstone National Park, USA - BED_Mat_host_9_15 (v2) (version 2) | ecosystem: Environmental > Aquatic > Thermal springs > Hot (42-90C) >... | reverse complement strand
CCAGCTGCTGGTTGTCCGCGTCCACGACGCGCACTTCTCTCGCGCGAATGCCCTCGTTGACCTGATACCCTTCTTTGCTTATGGGGTGTCACCTCCACCGATCTGCCCCACCACACCAACACGCAAAAAGCGCAGGCAACGCCTGCGCTCGAATCGCCTTCGCCCAGCCTGGGTCTGGACCCTCTAACACCGCGCTGGATTCGGGACCCGTCAGCTTGCGCCGACCAGGTGAGAAGCGGCAGGCTTCTGCTTTGGTGTGCTACGGAACGTTTTCATGGTAGCGACATGGAGGGGAAATGTCAAGCGATCGCGCCGCGCCAAAAGCATTGTATTCCGATGTGTTTTCGTTTAAAATACCGTCTCGATCGCGACATTCCCGGAGGTGATTCCATGGCCAGTTCCGAGGTCCGCATCCTCGATCTGGAGGCGCGCACGCGCACACGCCAGCCCGAGCAGGCCCAGCGCGCGTGGACGGCGGCCGCACTCGTCGTGTTTGTCCTCGGCTTCCTTTATCTATGGAATTCCGTTTCGCCGACCCACGCCGTCTTGTTTCTCGTGGCGGGCGTGCTCGGCGTCGCGCTCTATCACGCCCACTTCGGATTCACCACCTCGTTTCGGCACCTCATCGTGAGCGGCCGAAGCGTGGGCTTGCGCGCGCAGATGGTGATGTTTGCGCTCGCGAATGTCCTCTTTCTTCCCCTGTTGGTCCGAGGCCACGCCTTCGATCACGCCGTCAAGGCGAGCGTCTACCCGGTGGGCCTGTCGGTCCTCGTGGGCTCGTTTCTCTTTGGCATCGGCATGCAGCTCGGGGACGGTTGTGCCTCAGGCACCCTGTACCATACGGGCGGCGGAGATGCGCGCGGCATCCTGACGCTCGTCGGATTCGTCGTCGGATCGTTCGTCGGCTCCATCCACTACGCTTGGTGGATGAGCACGCCTGGCATCGGCAAGATCTCGCTCATTCACACCTTCGGCCCCGCAGGCGGCCTCGCTGTGAACTTCGCCATCATGGCGTTCGTCTTCGCCATCGCGCTTTGGCTGGAGAAGCGGCGCAACGGCGACGTGGAGCCCCTCTTCAACCGTCAGCCATGGAACGTGAGCCGCGTGGTCAAGGGGCCTTGGTCCTGGGTGGCAGGCGGCGTCGTCCTGGCCGTGGGCAACTTCGTCGTGCTTTTGCTCTCGGGCAAACCGTGGGGCATCACCTCGGCATTCGCGCTGTGGGCCGCGAAACTGAGCGCGCTCGCGGGCTATCCAGTGCAGTCCCTGCCGTACTGGCAGACGCCGCAAAACGCGGCGGCGCTCCACCACAGCGTGCTTCAGAACCTGGAGACCACGGATGACATCGCCATCATGCTCGGCGCGCTCCTCGCCGCCAGCCTCGCCGGTGCGCTGCCCAAGCGATATCTGCGGCCGATGCCGTGGCAGATGGTGATCGGCGTGCTGGCCGGAGGCATCCTGATGGGCTACGGCGCTCGCATCGCGTTCGGCTGCAACATCGGCGCCTATTTCTCCGGTGTCGCTTCGTTCAGCCTGCATGGCTGGGAGTGGTTCCTCGGCGCGCTCGCCGGCAGCCTCCTCGGGGTGCGTCTGCGACCCGTGTGCCGCCTGCAGAATCGTTGAAACGCGCCCCTCGCAAGTCCGGCGCCCGTTGGCCTGGAGGCCACGGGCGCCCATTTGTTGTAGAATGGAAGCAATGCGATAGTGAGGGGGATGTGTATGGACGATGTGGTGCGCAATAACATCGAGCGGTTTTCGGGTTTCGCCAACCTCTATGATACGTACCGGCCTGAAGCGCCGGAAACGGTGCGCGCGCTGCTCATCGCCTACCTCGGGCACCAACCGGACACCGTGATCGATCTCGGCAGCGGCACAGGTCTTTCAACCTTCCCTTGGCGGCACGAAGCTCGGCGCGTGATCGGCGTCGAGCCGAACGACGACATGCGAGCCCAGGCCGAGCGCCGCGCGAAGGACCTTGGCGCCGACAACGTCGTCTTCCTCTCGGGTGTATCCACCGCCATTCCCTGCTCCGACACATCCGCCGATCTCGTCACTTGCTCCCAGTCGTTTCATTGGATGGATCCCCAACCGACGCTGCGTGAAGTGGCGCGCGTCCTTCGGCCAGGCGGCGTATTCGCCGCGTACGATTGCGACTGGCCGCCCTCTTGTTGTCTGGAAACCGATGTGGCCTACGACGCACTTTTGCGGTGCGCGGAGGCGTCCATCGAGCGGCACGTGCCGAAACAAGATCAGGCGCGCAAGTGGCCGAAGGAGCAACACCTCGACCAAATCCGCGCCTCAGGGCTCTTTTCCTTCGCGAAAGAAGTGGTGTTCCACGTGGAAACGCGCCTTGGCGCAGACGCGTTCATCGGCATCGCGCTCAGCCAGGGGCAAGTGCAAACCGCGCTGCGGCGCCGCCTGCCGGACATTGAGCAGGAGATGTTGGCATTTGAAACGCGCGTCCGCGCCGCCTTCAGGGATGGCGAGAAGCCCGTCTGGTTCTCCTACCGCCTTCGCCTCGGAGTAAAGGCCGCCGCCTCGACGTGACAGCGGCCGAGTCAGCTTCTCTCACGCCTCCACAAGTTTCGCCTTCCGCGCGATCTCGTCCTGAATCTGGCGCACGAATTGATCGAATGGCATGGCGCCGAGATCGCCCGCGTGATACTTGCGGACGGACACAGCGCCCTCCTCGCGCTCGCGGGCGCCGACGACGAGCGTGTACGGGATCTTGTGCGTCTGCGCCTGCCGGATTTTATAGCCAATTTTGTTGTCGCTCACGTCCGCCTCGGCGCGAATGCCGAGCTCCCGCAGCTTCGCCGCCACTTCCTCGGCGTAGCCCGCGAATTCATCGGCAACGGAGGCCACCACCACCTGCGTCGGCGCGAGCCAGGTCGGAAACGCGCCCTTGTACTGCTCGATGAGGAATGCGACGAACCGCTCCATCGTGCCCACGACGCCCCTGTGAATCACGACTGGCCGATGCCGTTCGCCGTCCTCCCCCACGTACTCCAGGTCAAAGCGATTCGGCAGGTGAAAATCGAGCTGGATGGTGGACAACGTCTCGTCCTTGCCGAGCGCCGTGCGCACCTGGACGTCGAGCTTCGGCCCGTAGAACGCCGCCTCGCCCTCGGCTTCGACGAAGTCCAGGCCGAGATCGAGCATGACCTTGCGCAGCGTGCTCTGCGCGAGCTCCCACATCTCGTCATTCTGCACGTACTTCTCGGTGTTTTTCGGATCGCGATAGCTCAGCCGGTGATAGTAGTCGTCAATCCCGAAGTCCTGGTAGACGCGCTGGATCAGGCGAACGACGCCGGTGAACTCCTGCTCAATCTGATCCGGGCGGCAGAAGATGTGCGCGTCGTTCAGGGTCATGGCGCGCACGCGCTGCAATCCGGCGAGCGCCCCGGACATCTCATACCGGTGCATGGTGCCGAGCTCCGCGATGCGTATCGGCAGTTCGCGGTAGCTGTGCAGACGGTGCTTATACACCATCATGTGGTGGGGGCAGTTCATCGGCCGCAACACGAGCTCCTCGTTGTCGATTTTCATGGGCGGATACATATCGTCCTTGTAGTGCTCCCAGTGCCCGGAGATCTTGTACAGCTCGACGTTCGCCAGATGCGGCGTGTACACGTGCTGATAGCCGAGCGACTCCTCGAGGTCGACGATGTATCGCTCGATCATGCGGCGAATCTTGGCTCCGTTCGGCAACCAGAGTGGCAGGCCCTGGCCCACTTCCGGCGACAGCGTGAAGATCTCGAGTTCCTTGCCCAATCGCCGGTGATCCCGCTCGCGGGCCTCCTGCTGGAGGCGATTGTACTCGTCGAGATCGGACTTTTTCGCGAAGGCGACGCCATACACGCGCGTGAGCATTTCGCGCTTCGAGTCGCCGCGCCAGTAGGCCCCCGCGAAGTTCTGGAGCTGAAAGACTTTGACGCGTCCGGTCGACGGCAGATGGGGCCCGCGGCACAGATCCACGAACTCGCCCTGCCGGTACAGGGTCAGGGTCACGTCTTCGGGCAGGTCCTCGATGATTTCCACCTTGAACCGATCGCCGCGATTGCGGAAGAACTGAAGCGCCTCTTGGCGAGAGATGACGTCGCGCTGAATGGGCAAATCCTCGGCGACAATTCGCTTCATCTCCTCCTCGATGCGCGGGAGATCCTCGGGGTGGAAGTCGTGATCGGCAAAGTCGTAGTAGAAGCCGTTTTCGATAACGGGTCCAATGGCGCACTTGGTGCCTGGGAACAGGCGCTGCACGGCCTGTGCCATGACGTGCGCGCAGGTGTGGCGCATCACGTACAGCCCTTCGGGATTTTGCAGCGTGAGCAGTTCGACCTCTGCGCCGTCTTCCACCTCGCGGCCGAGATCGACCAGAGCCCCGTTGACGCGGGCGACGACGGCCTCCTTGCCGAGCCTCGGGCTGATGGACCGCGCCAAATCGGCGTACGTCGATCCGGCAGGCACCCGCCGCTCGGAGCCATCTTTCAACCGCACGGTGATCTCCTGAGACATGGAACATCCCCTCCACATGTTGGTCCATGGACATACAAAAAACGCCACCGCCCCAATGGGACGACGGCGCTCGCCTCGTGGTTCCACCCATTTTCCCCGCGCCTCACAGAAGCGCGGGCTCGACGCCTTAACGCGGCGGACACGGTTCGCGTTGTGACCCGCGAACGGCTTGGGAAGTGGTGTCTCTTGCGCCGTCGCGGAGGTGCTTTCAGCCACGGCATCCTCTCTCTGAGCGCGACGTCACCGCAAAAGCGCGTCTTCCCGCATCGCCTGTGCTTTGCTCCATGGAACCGGCGCAAACCTGCGCCTTCCTATATGAAACTACACAACGATTCGGGACCCTGTCAAGCGAGCGTCCGGCTCTTTCAGCCCTCTCCCCATTGGCTGTCCGCCGGGGCGCCCGGAGCGGATTCCGCCTCTTGGGTCAGGCGCCGCCGTACGCCGCGCGACGAGCGACGGCCGAACGCGCGTCGTTTTGGAGACGCCGCGCTCGGCCGATTCGGGCAACAAATGGCGCAGCCGGAACAGCGGACGGCGCGATCGCCGAAGACGCGAACCACCGTCTCAGCGAAACTGGGCCACGGCGCGTCCGGATAGGCATCGTGCACCACAATGCGCCAGGGGGACCTCGTGATGAGCAGGGTCATCGCGAGATCTTCACTCGTCACCTCGTCATCCTGGAGCGCCACCCGTTCGATCTGCGCGTCCGAGACCACCCCGCCCTCCGCGTCGGTGACCCACACGCTCTCCGGCGTGATGTACACGTGCAACTCCGCGCCACTGGACGGGTGTTCGTCCAACAGATAGCGCAACATGGCCAGCGATTCCTCGTATTCGTCCTCGAGCGCAGAGGCCAGCAGGCGGTCCCGCACGCGCTCGGCCAGGTCCACGACGACTCGATGCAGGCGGAAGCGCGCGAGCGGCTCAAGGGCGACGCAGACGGATCGCCCAAACTGGCTCGCCATCGCCCGCGCGAGCAAAGCCTGCCATTCCTCCAGGGTGTGGCCCCCCACGGGGCGGCGCTGGAGGCGCGACTCGCAGATCTCGACGAGCGCGTGGAACTGGACCTCTTCCACGGGCCAAAGGGGCTCCAGGCGGCACACGCGCTGCACCACGCGCAGCTGAAGCCATTCTCGGGTCATCATGCCCGCGACAAGCTGCGCCACGCGAAAGCGAAGCGAATCCCCGCACTCGCAGACGACTCGCGGGCACTCGCCCGACACGACGTAGCTCGCCGCACCGCACTCGGTGAGGCGCGCAGCAAGCCCCCGACCATCCATATCGGCTGTCAATTCGAAGATGAGCAAGGCTCCCGCCCCCGGACGATGGATTCCATTTACATCCATTCTTCCTTCGGGCCGGGAGCCCTATACGCAAGGCGCGCCATGCTCAGGCGAACGCGCGCTCCAACTCGTCGACGATCTCGCCGACCTTGCGAATGGCCTCTCGGTACGGCGCAGGCTGGCCCATGTCGAGGCCGACATGTGCAAACAACTCGAGCGGCGCCTTGCCGCCTCCGACGCGCAACACCTCGATCCAGCGCGTCAGGACCTCGTCGTCCCCCGCGAGAATGCGGTCGGCGAGGAGCGTCGACGCCGCGAGCCCCACTGCATACGTGTACGGATACAGGCCCATGTAGTAGTGGGGCTGGCGCATCCAGTACAGATCGGCGCCCTCGTCGAGATCGACCGCGTCCTGCCAGAAGTCGGCCAGCACCTCCCGCGATACGCGGCGAAACACATCGGTGGACAGCGGTTCGCCCTGATCCGCGAGAGTATACAGCCGGCGCAGGATTTCCGCCTCCGTCTGATGCGTGACGAAGTCGTGGTGGAAGGTGAACATCTGCATCATGCGCACCTTGGCGCGGCCCGCGTCGTCCTCCGCACGATGGATGAGCGCGTTGGCCACCATGTGCTCCATGAGCGTGGACGGCGTCTCGATGAACAGGTTGGAGAACGACAAATTGGAGGGGCGCTCGTTCTGACACGCGAGATACAGGTGAACCGCGTGGCCGAGCTCGTGCGCCATGACGAAGACGCCGTACATGCCGCCTTCAAACGGCGAAAACACGTAGGGATGGACGCTCGACTCCCCGCAAAACGCGCCATTCCAATTGCCGCGGTTGCGCGCCCAGTAAATCCACCGCTCCTCGAACGCGCGCCGGAGGATGTCGCCGTACGTGGGCCCGAGCGGGCGAGCCGCTTCCAAAATCAGGTCCCGCGCGTCGTCAAACGTGAGTTCCGCGTCCGTCAGGCGCACGAACGGAGCTTTCGTGTCGCACAACCTGACCTTCTCAAGGCCCATCACCCGCTTCCGAAGTTGTGCCAAGCGGCGCATGTGCGGCGCGAGCTCCTTCATCATCACGTCCTGCACCATGAAATAGTGCTCCGGGGGGACCTGATTGGCCGCCATGGTGCCACCGAGGCGCGTCGCCTGCAACATCTCGAACACGCTCGAGAAGCCGCGCAAACGCGCCGCCACCACGTCGTTTTGAATCTTGGCCCCGAGCGATCTCGCGAGCGTATGCTGATACGGCCGGAGCCCGTTCACCACGCTGTCGTACGCGCGGTGGCGGAGCGCCGTGTCGTGCGACGTCTCGATGTGCATGAGCAGCGCTGACGGCGTCACGCCCACCTCGCGGCCGTCGCTGTCGACAACCGGCTCAAACCGCATATCCGCGCCTGTGGCCGCTTCGTAAATCCCCGAAGGCAGGGAGAAGGCCGACAGGTGAGCGGCAAGCACCTTCTCGGCCTCGTCGGCGAGCCGATGCCGGCGCTCGCGGTCGATCTCGCCAAAGTACGGCGCGTACGGCCGCAGGGCTTCGTCCTGTCGCCATGCCGCCAGTTGCTCCTCCGGGACGCGGCAGAGCGCCGCCACCAGCGATTCCGCCGCTTCCCCGGCGCGATCCAGCGCGAGCTGCGCCATCGACACCAGCCGCTGCGCGCCCTCGTCGGTCGCGTCCTCGGCGAACCTGCTCATCGCATACCGCTCCACGTCGGTGCCCAACTGCAGCATCTCGTCATGCAACGCCAACGCGCGAGCCACGTCGCTTGGTCCAACGAATGATTTCGAAGCCACATCGGCGATCTCGTCCGCCAGCTGGCGCACGCGCCGAACCCCCGCCTCCCATGCTTCCACGCTCGCGAAAAGCGGCGTCAAATCCCACGTCTCGTGCTCCGGAACTTCACTGCGCGATCTCAGCGCCATGATGGCCTCTCGCTCCCTTCATCGGCTGACCTCTTCCACGTACATGCGGCTTGTCGCCGAGAACGATTCCCCTGGTGCGAGGACGATGAGACCCGTCACGTCCTGGGGCAGATCCATGTTCGGCGCGTTCACCATGCTCGTCTGCGGCTCCGGGCAGAAAAACGTGCCGCAGCGGTTGTTGTTCCACACCATCCAGTGGCGGTACTTCAGGTCGACGTCGTACACGAACGCGAGCCCGAGCCGCGCGTCGGTCAACACCATGCGGTTGTGCCCGTCGCGCGGGCGAGCGGTGTAGTGGTTGTCCATCGGCTCGTAAAACGGATCCGCGCCGCCCGTCGGCATCTTTCGCTCGTTTTCGTTTAACGGCTGAAAGCGCCCCGTCGGCAGCTTCCGCTCGTCGAGTTCCCAGCGCTCCCCGATGGTCAACTGAATCGTGCACGCATCGGCCGACGACGATTCGGAGAACGGCACATTTACAGCGGTGTGAAAGCCGAGCATCACAGGCATCGGTTCCCCGCCGCGGTTCTCGATCCGGACGCGCTGCACCAGTCCGCGTTCCGAGAGCTCGTAGCGGATGGCGAACCGGAACGTGTGCGGCCAGTGTTCGTACACCGGATGCCCTTCTCCGACCTCGTGCGCGATCTCAACGTACGCGCCGCCCTCGTCTTCGCCGAGATCGACCACGGGCCACGCGATACGCATGAAGAAACCGTGCAGGTGATTGTGCGTGGCCTCCTCGTTCACCGGGAGGCGATACGCCTTGCCTGCGATGGTGAACTCGCCGTCCCGATACCGGTTGGGCGGATACAGAACCGGAATGCCATACCGGCCAGGCGCCTTGCGAAACTCATCCATCTCTTGCTCCGGCTCGCGCAAAAACCGGAAACCTCGCGCCGTGTCGCGCAGCGCCACGAGATTGCCCCACCCGGGCAACAGATAGGCCTCATACGGGCCGTGCGCCAGGCGGATTGCGCGCTCACCGCCGTACGTCGTCTCGACTGCGGGCATCGTCGCCACCCTTTCTCATGTTGTTCCCTCCGTAGCTATACGCTTTCAAGTTGCGAGATCCTTCTTCCAGCGCAAACCGTCTTGCACCCCGTGAGACGCCCGACAAACGACGACGCCCACGCGCCCCGACTTCCCGAGGCGCCATGGGCGTGATCGCCACACCGTATTCTGCGCCGATTCGACAGGGCTCCCTTAGGGGTTCGCCCGATACAAGTCGCGCACGGCCGGATACAACGCGCGATAGAGGGCATACCCGCGCTCATAGGCGGCCGCGTCGTTCGCAACAGGGTGCGTGATGGACTCGACGCGCACCCACGCGTCCACGGCGGTCACGACGTCGTCGAAGAAGCCCGCGGCGACGCTCGCCAGGATGGCCGCGCCAAAAGCGGGCCCCTCGTTCGCCTCAATCACCGCGACAGGCTGCCCGAAGACGCCCGCCTGAATCTCGCGCCAAACCTCGCTCTTCGCGCCTCCGCCGGACACCCGGATTTCTTCCACCGTAAGTCGCAGGTCCCGCATCAAGGCGAGCCCATCGCGCAAACTGAACGCCACGCCCTCCAGGATGGCGCGGACGAAGTGCGCGCGCGTGTGCCGCGGCGTGATCCCAAAAAAGACGCCCTTCGCCTGCGGATCGAGGTGCGGCGTGCGCTCGCCCATCAGGTACGGGAGAAAGACAAGCCCTTCGCTCCCGGCTGCCACGCGCCGAGCCTCGTCGCTCAGCAGATCGTAGACGTCGCGCCCGGTCTGTGCCGCCACCGCGCGCTCCGCGTCGGCAAACTGGTTGCGGAACCATTGGAGCGATCCGCCGGCGGACTGGGTCACCGCCATCACGTGCCACTTGCCGGGCACGGCGTGGCAGAACGTGTGCAGCCGCCCCTTCTCATCGCGCACGATCTCGTCCGCATGGGCGAAAACCACGCCCGACGTGCCGATGGTGCTCGACACCACGCCCTTGCGCACGATGCCGTTGCCCACCGCGCCCGCGGCCTGATCGCCCGCTCCTGCCGCGACAGGCGTGCCCGGGAGAAGTCCCGTCCGCGCCGCGGCCCACTCGCTCACGCGCCCCGAGACCTCGGGCGATTCGTACACCTTGGGCAGCCAGTCCCGCGGCACGCCGAGCGCATCCAGCATCGGTTCCGACCATGCGCGCCGCTTCACGTCAAACCACAGCGTGCCTGAAGCATCCGATACGTCCGTCGCCAATTCGCCCGTCAGGCGGTATCGGATGAAGTCCTTCGGAAGCAGCGCGCGGCGAATGCGGGCGTAATGTTCGGGCTCGTGCTTTTTCACCCAGAGGAGTTTCGTCGCTGTGAAATTCGTCAGCGCGGGATTCGCCACCCACTCGATGGTCCGCTCAAATCCCACCCGCTCGTGAATCTCCGCGCACTCCTCCTCGGTGCGCTGGTCCGACCACAGAATCGCCGGCCGGATCACGTGCCCCGCCTCGTCCAACAGCACCAAGCTGTGCATCTGCCCCGTGAGGCCCACGCCCGCGATGTCTTCACCGCGCCTGTCGCTTCTCGCAAGCGCGAGCCGGATGGCCGCGCACGCGGCTTCCCACCAATCTTCTGGATTCTGCTCCGCCCAAAGCGGTTCAGGTTGTGAGACCTCGTAGCCCACCGTGGCCTGGCCGAGCGTCCGGCCCTCGCGGTCGATCACGACCGCCTTCACGCCGGAGGTCCCGACGTCGATGCCGAGGAGCGCCTTGCGATCTGTCGCCATGGCCATCATTCCGTTTCCAGCAGGTACTGATTCAGTTTCGCCAACAGGACCTCCTGCCGGCCGGACCGCGTTGCCGTGACGCGCTTGTCGATCACGTACGACTCAAGCGACGGAAGCGTCGCGCGCCCTTCGACGATGTCTTTGCCAATCCCTTCCCGATAGCTCGCGTACCGCTCCTCGATTTCCCGCTCGAACACGCGGTCCTCGACGAGCTTCGCCGCCACTTTGAGGCCGCGCGCGAAGCTGTCCATCCCCGCGATGTGGCCGTAGAACAGGTCGACAGGGGTCATGGACGCGCGGCGAACCTTCGCGTCGAAGTTGAGGCCGCCCGGCGCGAGGCCGCCATTCAGCAGAATCTCGTACATCGCGAGCGTCGTCTCGTACAAATTGGTCGGAAACTCGTCCGTGTCCCAGCCGAGCAGCGGATCGCCTTGATTGGCATCGACAGATCCCAAGAGGCCATGAATGCGCGCGAAGCGAAGTTCGTGCTGGAACGTGTGGCCGGCGAGCGTGGCGTGGTTCGCCTCGATGTTGAATTTGAACCGGTCCTTGAGGCCGTAGTGATAGAGAAACGCGAGTCCCGACTGCACGTCGAAGTCGTACTGGTGCTTCGTGGGCTCCTTCGGCTTTGGCTCAATCAAGAACTGCCCCGTGAAGCCGATCTCGTCCGCGTAGTCCACCGCCATCTGCAGAAGACGGGCGTAGTTGTCGAGCTCCAGCCTGAGGTCTGTGTTCAGGAGCGTCTCATAGCCCTCGCGCCCGCCCCAGAACACGTAGTTTTCCGCCCCGAGCTCCTTCGCAATCTCAAGGCTCTTCTTCACCTGCGCGGCCGCGAAGGCAAAGACGTCGGCGTCCGGCGCCGTCGCGGCTCCATGCGCAAACCTGGGATTCGAAAACAGGTTCTGCGTGTTCCACAGGAGCTTGATGCCCGTCGACTGCATGTATTCCTTGATCAGCGAGACGATCTCGTCCAGATTCCGATTGGTCTCGCGCAGCGTATCGCCCTCGGGCGCGATGTCGCGATCGTGAAAACAGAAGTACTCGACGCCGAGCTTGGTCATGAATTCGAAGGCCGCCTCCACGCGGCGTTTGGCGAGCTCCATTCCGGCCGCGCCGTCCCAGGGCCGGATCATGTTCGGCAATCCGAATGGATCAGCGCCGGACAGCGTGAATGTGTGCCAGTAGGCCACCGAGAAGCGGAGATGTTCCTTCATCGGCTTGCCCAACACCAGCTCGTCGGGGTTGTAGTACTTGAAAGCGAGCGGGTTGTCCGAACCCTTGCCTTCATACGCAATGCGCGTCACATCGGGAAAATACGTCGCCACGTCCATCACCTTCGCCACAAATTCGTTTGACCAACAAACATATTTTGATCCTATCAGAGCCCGGATAGCTTTGCAAGGGGTTTCAAGACGACCCGGCGGGGAGCACATCGCGCGCTGAGATCGCAAGATGTCACGCGCCGAGATCGACAAGAAAAAAGGCGCGGAACGCCCGCGCCCCTTCCAACACGGTTCAATGCCGCGACAACCTGGGCCGCACCCGTTGGAGCGGCATAACGCTGGTTGCGTACTCCAACTGTAATTGGGCGGTCTCTCGCCCAAACGCCACAAACGGAGCTGTGAAGGCCACCAGGACAACCGCAATTCCCAGGAACACGATGTCATCGCCACCCAGCGAGAGCACGAACGGGATGAAGTAGGTGGTGACGATGCCACTCATGCCCCGCGCGACCATCTCGGCCACGTAGACGCCCCGCCCCCTGACCTCAGTCGGGTATTGTTCGGCGACGGACAACTTGGACACCGGGAAGATGCCAAGCCCGAAGAAAGCCGTCAGGAAGCCTGCCGCCAAGGACGCCTCGCGGGTGTGGACCCAGGCGAAGAGCAGGCAGCCCACCGTCGCCAGCGCGGCATACGCAGCGAGCACCCATTTCCTCCCAAATCGATCCGACAGATACCCTTGGCACACGGAGCCAAAGCCCGCCACGAGCATCATCAACCCGGTGTCCAGAATGGAATTGGATACGCCGAGCCCCCGCTTGGCCAAGAGTTGCGGCCCGAACACCTGAAGGATGTAGAACAGAATCAGTGCGGCCGTGAGATGGAGGATGACCATGGCGCTACGAGCCAAAAGCGGCGGACGAAAGATGGCCCGGAGCGTCTTCAGCATGTCGTGCGGCGTCTCATCGAGCGTTTCCGCGATGACCTCGTCATACAGCGATTCGTCGTGCGGCAGCGCCGCCTGCTGTTCCAGGGCCTCAACGAGGCGGGCCACCGGGCTGTGCCGCCCTTTGTCGAGCAGATATCTCGGGGACTCGGGCAGCCAAAGGGCAATCGGGATGAGCATGAGGAGCGGCACGCCGCCGAGCAGGAATGGGACGCGCCAGGCAACATCCTGCGCGTAGTGGTGAAGGGCCCAGACGGACACGAGACTGGGAACGACGTACGCGGCGGTCAGGATCCCGTTGGCGTAGCCGACGCTGACGGCGCGCCGGCGGTGATTGGTGAACTCGGACAGGATGAGATACGGCATCGGCAACACGGCGCCCTCCCCGATGCCCGCCAAAAGCCGCACGAGGAAGAGATCCGCCACATTCCGCGTCAGCGCGCCGAGCATGGTGACCACCGAAAACCACGCGATGCCCACCAGGATGACGCGCCGCCTCCCCCATCGATCCGCCATCATGCCGGCTGGGATCATGCCGATCACGATGCCGATGGTGGAGGATACGGCTAAAAGCCCCGTTTGCCATGACGTCAAATGCCACGCCTTTTCGAGCGTCGTGAGCACCGGTCCCACAATCCCGATGTCGAACGCCTCCGCCAGCCACACGAGCGACAAAAGCGCGATGATGCCGACGACGCGCGGCGTGATCGGCAGGCGGTCCAACCGGGTCAGGAGATTGACGTGACGAAAGTCGGCCATGCTTGTCCCTCCTCGACAGCGCCTTCCTCAAAGCCGGTGCGCCTTCCTCAAAACCGGTGCACGGTGACCTCGCATCGCACCAAAAAGCGCAGATTGATGCCGGACTGGCCCACACCCTTGGAAATGTAGTAAGGCCCGGCTTCGGCGCGGTGCATGCCCGCATAGATACCGCGCTTCGCCAGCGGGCCCATGGGCTTCAGATAGTAAAAGAACGGGAGCCGAAACTGCTTGCCGTGCAAGTGCCCCGCCATCAGGGCGTCGAACGACCGCCGCGCAGCGAGGACAAACGTCGGATCGTGCGTCATCACAATGATGGGCAGGCCGTCCTTGACGTTCCGGTACGCCGCCCGCTCATCGCTCCTGCGCGTTTGATAGTCGTCGATCCCGACGAGGTTGAACCCGTCGAGCACAACCGCTTCGTTGCGCAAAACGGTCACGCCGTGCTGCTCGAGACAAGCGATGAGCGCGCCGACGCGGCCGCGAAGCTTGTAATCGTGGTTGCCCAGCACCGCGAACATCGGGACACCGCACGCTTGGAGCGCGGCGAGATACGGCAGCAGGCGAACGACGGCACGCTCCGAATCGACATAGTCCCCGGTTAAGCAGATGTAGTCCGGGCGCTCGGAGCGGCAGATCGAAGCCAACCGCTCCAGAGAGACGCGATTGCGTTCCACGTGGAGATCGCTCACCTGGAGGATGGTCCGACGAAGCCCGAGCCGCCAATCCACATGTTCCACCTTCAGCCACCGCGTCGGAAGCACGGTGGTCGCGTACCCCACACCGGCCAGTCCCGCGAGACCCACTGCCGCCCACGTCCACATGAGAAGCGTCCCTCCTGAGCGAAGCAAAGTCTGTCTTCGCACAGTGTATACGCCTCTCGCGGCGGGCGCCACTCGCGGACGTGTGCGATACCCCATGTCGCGCCGACTGCGTCGTCCACCTCATTCGACGCGGGTCCCCCATCTCCCTCTATTCATCTCAAAGAAAATTCAAAAGCAGCTTGAATTCCACACCTGGGGATCGCGGAGGTAGCGACAACAAAAGGCCGCCAGACAGAGCGCCCGGCGGCCTCGCGGACATGCGGCTGACAGGAATCGAACCTGTGACCCCTACCGTGTCAAGGTAGTGCTCTCCCTCTGAGCTACAGCCGCGCACAGCGCCCCCATTCTAACAGTCGGAAGATCGCCTGTCAATCGATCGCAGGAGTTGATCGCGCCGCGGCAATTCTCGTATGCTATCGACGCGTCGCACGCGCTGCCGTACCGGATGGCACCGCGAGAAGGAGGATCCTGGTGACGACACGACTCGAATTTTCTTGTTACGCGGACGTGGAGCAGGCGATGCTTGAACTCGTCCAACGTCATTTCTTCGAAGGGCGGTTTCTCAAGACCCTCTGCAGCGGCGGATACCGGGAAGATCAAATCCGGCACTTCGCGCTCCAATATGGCTACTACAGCCGTCATTTCCCGCGCGTGCTCGGTGCTGCCATTGCCGCCATGCCACCTATCGACGCTTGGTGGGTGCCTATCGCAGACAACCTCTGGGACGAAGCTGGCCGAGGCGAACCGGGCCGGGCACACGAAAAGCTATACCTCACCTTTCTGCGCACCGTCGCACCCGACGCGAAGTTGGACGAACACGGCATCCCGGACGTGCCGATGTCGAAGGCCGTGGAGACGGCCATCGAGACGTTCATCCAATTCTTTCGACAGGCCACGCCGCTCAAGGCCATGGCCGCGGTCGGACTCGGGTCCGAACTGTTCGCCGGTCTAGTGATGGCTCGCATTGGCGAAGGGTTTCGCCATCCCCACTATCAACGGCGCGGAGCTGTGAACACCCTTTTCTGGGAGGTTCACGCCGACGAGCACGAGCCGCGCCATTACCAGCTCTGCAAACAAATCCTCGAGACTTTCACGTCTCCGCGCGATCTCGCCGACATGTACGAGACAGGGCGATACATCGCGCTCTCGGAGGCGAGGATGTATGAAGAGCTACACGATGAAATGATGTCCCTGTGAGCGGGGACAAAAACACGTGACACGAAGCAGGGGTGCGGAAATCCAGATGGGATTCCGCACCCCTCGTCTTGCGATCACGCCAGCGAATCCGTCGGCATCACAGGCAGCGCCGCCAAGCGCCTCCAGAGCTCTGGCGCAAACTTCGCGAAATTCACCGGGCGCAACGTGTCGCGATCGACAAACGCGTGGCGAGTCTCTCCCCATGCGCACACCTCGCCATGCGCATCGGTCACCTCGTAGCGGAACGCAAGCCGCGCTCGGGTCAGCTCCACGAGGCCCGCCGTCACGTGCGCCACGTCCTCAGCGCGCAGTGCCTTCCGGTAGTGGCAACCGACGTCCGTCACGACGACCGTAACGCCGCGATCGTGAAAGTCGTTCATGTAATGGATGCCGTTTTCTTTCAGAAAGTGCATCCGGGCGATCGAAAACCAGTCGATGTACGACGGGTGATACACGATTCCGGCCGGATCGCACTCACCCCAACGGACTTCGAGCGTGGTGACGACGCGCTCTGGCATCTCGCATTCCTCCAGGCCCTAGCGATGCCCTTCGATTCTACCAGACGCGCGCCGTTCAGTGCACGTCACGCTCCCGGCGGACGCGCGAATCCATCGGACGCCTGCTGGGGCGACTGAGCAGGACGAGCGGCCTCGGTGGCGGTGCTCGCGGCGGAATCCGCTGTCGAACCGCTCGATCCGCCGCTCGCTCCTCCGCCGCTCGATGCCGAACCGGAAGCTCCAGACGCCGCTTTGCTGTGCGTCATGAAGATGGCGATCACGGTGACGACGGACGCCACCGCGTTGGCGATGGCGTTGATTTCAGGATCCGTGATGAAAGGCAGGCCGAGTGCATCCGTGATGAGCTTGGCTGACGCCAACAAGCCGATGATGAGTGTGCTCAGCCGCTTGGTCTGAACCAATTGCATCAACGCATTCCAGACTTTCATCGCGCTTCACCCCCTTTGCATGTTCTCGTGTATGTCACATGCGCTTCGAGGGTGCAGGCGTTGACACGAGGCGAAGGCACATCTGAGACTGCCTTTTTGAAAGCAGCTAACGCATCTTCTATAATGAGGTCGCGCCGAGATACATACACAGAGGAGGGAATCAGACATGGCACAGTCTCTCAAAGGGTGGAACGCCATCGTCACGGGCGCCGGAAAGGGCATCGGCAAGGCCATCGCCGAGCATCTCGCAAAAGAAGGTGTGAACCTGGGGCTCATTAGCCGCACGGAAAGCGATCTGCGTATGGCAGCCGATGCCATTCGAAATGCGTACGGCGTTTCCGTCTACACGCACCCCGCCGACGTCGCCGACCGCGCGTCCATCGAGACGGCCATCCACAGCCTGAAGGAGCAATTGGGCTCCGTCGATGTCTTGGTCAACAACGCTGGCACAGCAAGCTTTGGCACCGTGGTCGACATGCCCGTGGAGCAATGGGAGCAGATCATCCGGGTGAACTTGCTCGGGACGTACTACGCGACGCGCGCCCTGCTGCCACACATGGTCGAACGCAACCGCGGTCACATCATCAACATCAGCTCGACGGCGGGCGAGAAGGGATCCGCCACGACGTCGGCCTATTCGGCATCCAAATTTGGCCTGCTCGGCTTCACGGAATCGCTGATGTACGAGGTGCGAAAGCACAACATTCGCGTCATCGCGCTCTTGCCGAGCACCGTGAACACGGATCTGGCGCGCAGCGTGGGACTCAAGCTGGGAGACGAAGATCATCAGATGCAGCCCGAAGACGTGGCCGAGCTCGTGGTCGATGCGCTCCGCCTCCCGAATCGCGTGCTGCTGAAATCCGCGACGCTCATCATGACCAACCCGCAGTAAAGCCATTCCCCGCCCACTGTCAGGCCTGGGCGGGGCCTACCCGGGTTCGTCGCCTAACCGTGCAGCGAACTGCCATCGCTCGTAGGTTGGTGCTGACTTCCCCCGACCGCATTGCCGGTCTCTGCACTGTGATTTCCCAACGCTCGATTGCCGAGATCGGCCCGATTCGTCCCGGAGGCAACCGATGAACCGTTCACCGACTGATTCGCGCTCTCCCCAATGAAGTTGCCGCCGCGCTCACTGACGGTGTCGCATCCTGCGACGGTGACCGCCACCAACAGGGATAGCCCCACGACTGCCAAGCGCACGCGATCACACTCCTTTGAGTTTTGGCGAGATCGTGGTTATACTTGCCACGAATCGCTCCGCACATGTAAAGGCCACGCATCCATGTCACAGGAGGTCATTCCATTGAGCGCTGTCCTGCGAAAGCTTCCGCTGTCCGTCCAGCACGTGTTTGCGATGTTCGGTGCGACAGTGCTGGTGCCGATTTTGACAGGCTTGAGCCCTGGCGCGACACTCGTGGCGAGCGGCCTAGGCACGCTCGTGTTCCATGCCGTGACGCGCGGCAAGGTTCCCGCGTACCTGGGCTCGTCCTTCGCCTTCATTGCACCGCTCACACTCTACGTCACGCGCCATCACGCGCCCCAGCAAGCGGTCACAGGGCTCGTGAGCGTGTCCATCGTGTACTTCGTCTTTGCCCTCATCGTCCGCGCCGTAGGATTCGATCGCGTCCGCCGCGCCATTCCCTCCGTCGTGGTGGGTCCTGTCGTTTCGATTATCGGACTGTCGCTGGCCACGACAGCCGTCACGGTCGACGCGTCAACCCACTGGGACGTGGCCATCGTGACGCTGGCCGCCGCCGTCGCGTGTGCCATCGCAGGCCCCAGGGCCTTGCGAATCATTCCCATCCTCGCTGGCATCGTCATCGGATACGTGTACGCCTTGGCCCGCGGCCTGGTGCATGTCGGACAAGCCGCCGCACAGGCGAAGTGGATCGAGTTCCCCACCTTCCATGCCCCGGCGTGGAGCCTGGCCGCGGTGGCGAGCATGGCGCCCATCGCGCTCGTCACGATGGTGGAGGATCTCGGTCACATGTTCGTCCTGAACGAGATCATCGATCGCGACGTCACGCGCGACCCGGGGTTCGGCTCCATCCTGCTTGGTAACGGCCTCGCCACGCTGATTTCGGCGCTGCTCGGCGGGCCCGCGGAGACGACCTACGCGGAGAACCTGGGCGTGCTCGCGATGACGCGCAACTTCTCCAGCCGCATCATTCAAGGGGCCGCCGTGATCGCCATTCTTCTGGGGCTTGTGGGAAAGGTGAGCGCGGTGATTCAGTCCATCCCGCCCGCCGTGGTGGGCGGTGTTGGCATCCTGCTGTACGGAATGATCGCGGCGATGGGCATCCGGCACATGATTGAGGCCAAGGTCGACCTGACGAAGACGAAGAACCTCATTGTGGTGGCGGTCATTTTCATCATCGGGATTGGCGCGCCTCAAAACGGGATCGCCATCGCGACGGTCGCCGGCCTCATGATTTACTGGCTGCTGCCGGATCGCACAGCATCGTGAGAAAAGAAAGAACCGCCGTATTGCCACGGCGGCCGCAATGAAACCCAGGGGGAATGGAAGGGTTCAATATGTAGCATACGCATTTTCGCTTGAAAGTCCATTGAAATTTTGTGACGTCGCGCGACAGAGGAGGACAAGGAACGCGTTCGAGAAAGCGAGAAAGCGAAAAAAGGGCCACCGCACGCGCGGTGGCCAAGGATGTTCAGGGGGTTTCAGGGGGGTTCCGCAATTTCACGATACCACGCCCAGCTTGAAGAACGCTCGAAATCCAGTGCGTTTCGCAAGTTGCGGCGACGGCCCATGGCCCACAGCCAGCACAGCCCGCGCTTTGAACGCATAGCCTACAACAAAAGTTTGCCTCGGGGAAACGATGTGTCCCTGGGGAAACTTGTGGACATCATGGGCACGTAGCGAGGAGGTCCAAGCGATGAAGTGGATCTTAGGCGCAGCCGCCGTCGGTGCCGTACTCGCAGCCCGCTCCGCCGTCCTGTACGGCGCAGGGTCAAGGGCCCGCGCCAGTGAGCGTCGCGAACGAACCCGCCACAAAGGACTGTAGCGCGTGTGAAAAGGCCTGCTTCCCTTGCGTCACTCTCGGGAAGCAGGCCTATAGACTGTGTGGCCGCATTCGCGAATCCTCTCCTTCACAAGCGCCTCGGGGTGCCTCAGAAGCTCCCTTTCGCCAGGCCGATGACGACAAGCACCAACATGATGGCGATGTAGACCCGGAGTCCCCAGAACACCGCCTTGACCCAACCCTTCACCTGAGCGCGCGGCAGCGGCTCCGTGGGGGAGACGGGCGCTTTCGGCGCAAAGTCGACAATCGCGTGGTTCTTCCGCTTCATCGCTCACACCTCCTCAGAACAAGTTCGGGAAGATCACCGTCAGCCCGTACAGGCCATTCAGCACGACCAAAAGCCCGATGATGGCGAAACCGGAGATGTTCTGCCACGGGCGATTGACGTGATCGCCCATCACCTCGCGGTCATTCAGCAGAAGCATCAGGAACATGAGCGCGGCCGGCATGAAGATGGACGCAATGACCTGCACAATCATGTTCAAGAAGCCCAGCGGCGCGTGCGGAATGAGCACGATCCCGGCCGCAATCACGGCGCTCGCGATGCCGGGCACATAAAACTTCCACGCCAGGCGCGCCGGCATGTTGATGCTCTTCGGCCAGTGGAAGGCCTCGCCCATGGCCCACGACGTGCTCGCCGTCAACGCGATAGCGGCGATGAGCCCCGCTTCCACCAGCCCGAGCGCAAACAACCGTTCACCCACCGGGCCAATCTTGGCGCCAAGCAGATTCAGAATGCCGCTGATGTCCAGGTTCATGCCGTGCGAGCCGTGCATGACCGTGCCCGTGAGCACGATGATGGCGCAGGCCACCACAATCATCGCCAATGTGCCGAGCGCCGTATCCAGCTGACCGTGCCGGATGTCTCGCTCCGTGAGCCCTTTGTCCACCACGGACGACTGCTGGAAGAACAGCATCCACGGCGCAATGGTGGTGCCGAAGTTGGCCAACACGATGAACAAAAACGAAGCGGTGAACCCGCCGGGAACGTTCCAACGGACAAACGCATCCGCCACAGCCGACCAGTGCGGCTTCGCCATAAACATGAGCGGGATGAAGATGAGGTTTCCCGCGGCAATCCAAAGTGCGATGCGCTCCCACGTGTAGTACCGCAAGACGAGCAGTGCAAATACGTCAATGGCGAGCGCAAGGGTTTCGCTGATCCACCCCGGGACCCCAAAGACGCCCATGCCGATCTTGATCCCGATGAACTCCGTCACGAGCGTGAGCACGTTGGCCACGACGAGATCGATCAGCGAAAACCAGCCCCAGAACGCGCCGTATCGGCCCCAGATCATCTCGGCGTGACCCCGGCGCGTGACGGCGCCCAACCGGACGGTCATCTCCTGCACGACATACGCGATGAACCCCGCGATGATGAGCGAAGGAATGAAGAAGCCAATCCCGTACGTGGCCCCCGTCTGCGCATACGTGATGACGCCGCCAGCGTCGTTGTCGGCGATCATCGTCAGCACGCCAGGACCGATCAGCACCAAAAGGAGCCGCAGGCGCGCCCAAAAGCCGCGCTTGTTGTAGAGACGGGCCACCCGAGCCATATCTTTGGCGCGCAGTTCGCGCTCCAGCTCATGCAAATCCTTCGTTGCGTACACATTGGCGTTGCGAGCCATGACAATCACCCCTGGACGGGCGATGGGCAGGAAGTCCCCACGCCCCAATGTGATGCAATACCTTGAAATTCATGCCAATTTGAACTCTCTGCCGATGCATCGCACATGCGGAGCGACTACTCGACGGACTGTCCATACCCATCACCTCCTCCACGGTCTCCATCATGGCCCAACGAAAAGCCCCCTGGCGAACCAGGGGGCACGGGCGCAACCCTATGCACATCCCCCTGGTTGAGCTTTGGCACTATACGACGTAGGGGAAAACCCAGCCACGTTAGGTAAAGCCTTAAGCCGGCCATACCTGTTCTACCCATTGGCGTGTCTCCACGTTTCCGGGCAGTGGCATGTGTTCGTATAGTAGCCTCGCCTAACGAGGAACGCATCTTCGCTAGTTATGCTATGTTCCATGCGTAGCGCGGTGCCTGGACGGATGCCCGTCACCGGCCGACGCAATTCCTTTGTCTTTGTATCATTGACCGTCCCATCTGTCAAGGGTTCCGAGCGTCAAGAAAGCGTTCTCCCTGAAACCTTTTTTGTTGCGCACGTTTCCGGAGCTACGGCTGCCATCTTTATCGCGGGGGGTCCAATCACGCCTGGAGAACGGTCTGAAGCAGCGTGGCGAACGTCAACGCAATGAGCAGGCCAACCATCGCCCAGCCCCATATGCGCCCCCACCATTTCGTGCGATACGGCCCCATCAGCTCCTTGTCACTCGTCATCACAACCAGAAAAATGAGGAGCGGCGTCATCAACACGCCCCCAATGACCTGGGTCACTATGGAAATCAGATTGAGCGGCATGTGCGGAATCAAGATGGCAGCCGCCGCCATCACCAAACTGCCCGCGTAGATGGCATAGAATTTGGGCGCTTGCCGTACTTTGTCATTGAGGCTGTTGGACCAGCCGAACAGTTCCGCAATGCTCCAGGAAGACGAGAGCGACACGGTGATAGCAGCCAAGAAACCCGCGTCAAACAGGCCGATGCCAAAGAGCGTCGCACCCAATCGCCCCACGGTTTGCCGGAGTCCCCCGATGATGTCCGCCGGACTCAGACTCGCCACGTTGTGGAGATGACCGTACAGCGACGCTCCACAGACGATGATCGCCGCAGCAATCACGGCCTGCATCAGGCAGCCGAAAGCCGTGTCGATTCTGCCCAATCGAATCTCGCGAGCGCTGACCCCTTTGTCAATGGCGCCGCTGCCCTGGAAGAAGATCATCCAAGGCGCGATCGCGTTGCCCACCGTGGCGATGACAAACCAGATCACGCCGCCCCGGAGCGAGGCGGGAACGTTCCACGTCGCGAACGCCTTCCCCAGGACCGCGAGGCTCGGATGCGTCATGGCGGCCACGACGAGAAAGACGATGTTCAACCCCCCGATGACGAGGGCGATGCGTTCTTTCGTGTAGTAGCCCGTGAAGACGACGAACGAGATCACAAAGATCAAGCAGAGGAGATCGGCTGCCCACATGGGAATTCCGAGCATCGCAAGCCCGGCCGACATGCCGATGAACTCCGTCATGAGCGTCAACAGATTCTCGAACGCGAGCGTCGTCACGTGATACAATCCCCAAAACCTGCCGTATCTCCGCCGCGCGAGTCGCGAAAACCCTTCCTGCGTCACGGCGCTGAGTCGCATGCTCATCTCCTGGACGGTGAACGTGAGGACCGACAGGCACAGCACCAAGGGGACGAACAACCCAATCCCAAATTGGACGCCCGTGGCCGTGTACGAGATGACGCCGCCCGCGTCATTGTCCGCGAGAGCAGCAAGAAAGCCAGGGCCCAAGAGCACCCAGAAAGACCACAAGAACCTTTTCATGCCCTTGTTGGCACTCGCTGCGGAGATCTTCTGAAGTTTCGACGGTGCATCCGATCTCGCCTGAGCTTGCGATGTTGCAGAGCTCATCTCCATACCCGCCAACCCCCCTGCTCACTCCCCATCCAATTTGATGGAGTGGTCCATTGAGGTATCTGCCGACGTATCCTATGCACAGGGGAAACATCGGGTGATGCCGTCCGTTGCGAAATTCGAAACTCGCGAAACGCCGACGACACATCTTTCCTTCATGGAATGGATGAGGGTGAAGCAGGATGGGGCAGTTGGAAGAAACGGTGAAATCTTTGCTGAGACGCCGTTCCATGTCCATGCGCCAGCTGGCCACCGCCACGGGCATCAGCGTCAGCACGATTTCAAAAATGATCGCCGGGAAACAGAGAGTCAACTTGGACTACCTTCGGCGCATTGCGGACGTACTCGGCGTGCCAGCCATCGCGCTGGCAGAAGCTGCAGGACTTACGCTCAACAATGCGTCCATCGGGTTCAGCAAGCGCGACGATCATTCGTCAATGAACGCACTGCTCGAGTACCTCGGCATCGAGAGCTGGCCTGCGCTGAGGGGCGAGATCGAGCGAGAACTCGAAAAATACGAGGCATACGCGCAAACGGACGAGGGCCAGCAACTCATCGCGGAAAAGTACCCCATCAAGCGAGGACAAATTCAAGGCGTCGGAGATTTCCTGCGCGATCTCGACGAGATCTACGATCAATTCACACGCCCCGACACGCCTGAGGACGAGCGGTGGATCTTGGCCAGCGGCATCCTGTACTTCCTGCTCGCCACGGACGCCATCCCGGATTATCTGTTTCCCGCAGGATATTTGGATGACGCGATCGCCATACAAATGGTCCGCGAACGTCTGGCGCGCCGCCGAGACATGAAGATCCAGGGTTCCGACGGCTCCTGACGAACCGGGCAGTTCGGCCATCCCTTTCGCCGTGTTCCGCACACGAACACTGTACGCAGCGCCCTGTGCGCGCTAATGATGGTGCCTGCTCATCCGGAATGCCCGCGACACCCGTGGACGCTCGAGAAACCGCTGAACGTGCTCGTCCGGCGCTCCGGCCCTTGGGCAGGTTTTCCGTTCAGGCGACCTAGCTCAACAGCCGCTTCGTGCACACCGGCCCGGCGCCGAGGCGAATGCTTGGTTCCGCGCGCGGGTGTGCGTGCAACGAACACCTTCGACATCACATATCTGAGCCTTTTGCAGAATGACTGATTCCATCGCGAGCGAAAACGACGCACACTTCTCGTGAAAGATACATATTCCATAAAAACCCTTTTCTGTTGTGTGATAAATCACACCCCTTCAGTGGTGTTCGGTTCGAAGCATCAGGTTAAGCCACCTGCTCGATACGATTCGTCCGGTGCATCGCCAGAGCAGACGCCAACTGTACACTGGCGTTGATGTACGCATGCACTGTGACCTTCTCGATACCCCGCACATGCAGGTCGTCAAGCGTCAGCCACTCTTTCAGCCGTGAAAAGCAGCGTTCCACCGCGGTCCGTTCATCATAAAGCATCTTCCATGTGCGAGAGCCGCGATGCGGATTCGCGTATCGACGGACGTCCTCGT
>Ga0167615_1000150_pt1 | contig 24580 bp, 23 predicted proteins | sample BED_Mat_host_9_1_FD_111800 | JGI IMG/M metagenome (GOLD analysis project Ga0167615, IMG submission 111800) | Extremophilic microbial mat communities from Yellowstone National Park, USA - BED_Mat_host_9_15 (v2) (version 2) | ecosystem: Environmental > Aquatic > Thermal springs > Hot (42-90C) >... | reverse complement strand
GGAGGCGGCGTAGCCGCCGACTCGCTGAGCCCCGTACCCTCGGGTAGGTCCGGGATACAACTCAGCGGCTGGAGAGCGAATACAAAAGGAGGACCTAGGAATGCCTAGGTTTTCTGGAGCGGAATGTGGCCAAGGCCATCGATCCTTCCCCCAAGCGAGAGCTGGGTTTCGCCGTAGTTGAAGGCGAAGACGCAGTACCCGTTATCCGCCAGCAGTGGGGAGAGCGTGACCCAGTTGTCGGCCTCATCGGCAAGGGTGGCGTGGACCAGGACAACCGGGTAGGGGTGGGCGGCTGAAGGCCCGCAGCCGGTGTTTGCTCCAGCTACTGCAGCGGGGTGAAAGAGCTCACCGATCGCCCCATCGACCACCGCTTCCAGGCCGAAGGGAACGGGGTATTGGGCGCTGGCAGAACCTGACGTGACGAAAAACGCCGCACAAAAGACAAGGGCTGACAATGAACCGGTAATGAACCTGCGCATCTCCTCGCTCCTTTTTTCCCTTGGTGTAATGGCGCTGTGTAGCGCTAACTAACCAGAAGCTTTGTAGTAAGGGGTGACCAGAAAGTCAACGCGAAACCGGGAAGAGGGGCCCATTTGCCCCCCAGCTGGGGGGAAGAAACGGTCTTCCGCTTTACCCACCACTGGGCAGGGGGTATAAGGGTTGCGCTGGTTCGGGTCTCGGGCAGCTGCGGCGGCCAATCGGTGGCAACCGGTCGCCGCCGCTGCCTGTGACCACGCGGATAAAGCGGGCCGGTAGGGCCTTGGGGCGCGTCCAAACGGGGACCGTTGGAGCGACGGCGACCTTCGGGACCGGCTGGCTCCGCGCTGCCGTTCGCTTGTAGGCCGGCGCACCTCCACCCCTCCTCCTCCATCCAACGCCGGCCCGCTCGCAAGCGGTCGGCCGCTCCCTGCAACGCTCCGCCCCGACCGCATAAGCGAGCGCCGGAGACCACGCTGCCGGTTTGGTGTAAGGTTGCCGACCGAAAAAGGGGCGCCAGTTGAAGCTGATCATCGGGATCGTTAGGCCTGAGAAGGCAAACGACGTGCTTGAGGCCCTCTACAGGGCCGACGTACGTGGCGTCTCGATCAGCAGGATCCAAGGCCACGGCGGCGAGCTCGACCGGGTCGAGACCTATCGGGGAACGACCGTGAAGATGGAGCTTGCTGAAAAGGTCCGGTTTGAGATCGCCGTCTCCGATCCGTTTGTGGAGCCGACGATCGAAGCGCTCCGCCAAGGCGCCCACACCGGCGAGGTTGGGGACGGGAAGATCTTCGTCCTCCCGCTGGAGCGGGCGGTGCGGATCCGCACCGGCGACACCGACGAGGACGCCGTCACACCGGTCGGCGGATGACCGCTGCCCCCAGCCAGCTCGCCACCGTCAACCTGGCGTCGACCGCCTGGATGCTTGTTGCCACCGCTTTGGTGCTGATGATGACGCCTGCGCTCGGCCTCTTCTACGCCGGCCTGGTCCGGGCGAAGAACACCCTGAACACCTTCATGATGGCTGCCGGCGCCCTTGGCGTCGTCACCGTCGCCTGGGCGCTCCTCGGCTACTCCCTGGCCTTCGGCAAGGGGAACGGGTTCATCGGCAACACCACCTACGTTGCCCTCGACCACGTCGGCTTTGCCCCCCGGGCCGGCACCGAAATCCCCCAGCTTGTCTTCTTCTGCTTCGAGGCGGTGTTCTGCATCATCACCGCCGCCCTGATCTGCGGGGCGGTGGTGGAGCGGATGCGCTACGGCGCCTTCCTCCTCTTCATGGTGATCTGGTCGCTTGCTGTCTACCCCGTCCTCGCCCACTGGGTGTGGGGCGGTGGCTGGCTGGAGAGCCACGGCGTCCTTGACTTTGCCGGTGGGGTGCCGGTGGAGATGGGGTCTGGCTTCTCCGCCTTAGCTGCAGCCCTTGCAGTTGGCCCGCGCAAGGACTACGGCCGGCAGGCGTTGCTGCCCCACAACACCGTCTACGCCCTCCTCGGCGCGGGATTGCTGTGGTTTGGCTGGTTTGGCTTCAACGGCGGCTCCGGCTACACCGTCGGCAATCCCGGCACGCTTGCCTTCACCAACACCCTCCTTGCCCCCGCCTGCACCCTTGTCGTCTGGTTCCTGCTCGACCTCGTCAGGGATCGAAGGATCACCGCCGTTGGCGCAGCAACGGCGATCGTCGTCGGCTGCGTGGCGATCACGCCCGCCTGCGGCTACGTCAGCCCGACCTGGGCGATGCTCCTAGGCGGCCTAGCCGCCTTGCCAAGCTACGCCTTGATCGTCTGGCGGCCGCGGACCCGCCTGGACGAGACCTTGGACGTCCTTGCCGCCCACGGCTTGGCGGGGATGACCGGGATCCTTTTCATCGGCTTCTTCGCCCAGCTGGTCTGGAACGGCAAAGCAAACGGCCTCTTCTACGGCCACCCCAAGCAGCTGCTGTGGCAGTTCATCGCCGCGGTTGTAGGGCCGGCCTATGCCTTCACGGTTACCTTCGTCTGCATGAAGGTGGTGGGCCTGGTCATTCCGCTGCGGGCCTCTGACCGGGACCAGGCGCTTGGCCTGGACGTTGTCGAACACGGAGAGGAGGCCTACACCTCCGGCGAGGGGGCGATCCTCGTCCCCCCGGAGGAGCTCGTGGGCGAGGGGCTGGCCGGGTAGGATCGCGGTATGGCCGAAAGCGTCGATTACCTGCTGATCGGCGGCGGCCTTGCCGCAGCTACGGCAGCCGAACGGCTCCGCGCCCTCGACCGGGAGGGGACGGTCCTGCTCGTTGGGCGGGAGCTGGATCCCCCTTACCACCGTCCCCCCTGCTCAAAAGGGATCCTCACCGGCAAGGAATCGGAGGAGCAGGCCTATATTCAGCCCCGCGAGTGGTACGACCAGGAGCGGATCGAGCTGCTTACCCGCACCTCCGTCGTCTCCCTCGACCCCCACAAGCGGCTGGCAAAGCTTTCCAGTGGGACGGAGGTCAGCTACCGCAAAGCCCTCCTTGCAACCGGGGCAAACGTCCGCCGTCTGGCGCTGGAAGGGGGGGAGCGGGAAGGGATCCACTACCTGCGCACCCTTCCTAACGCGCGCCAGATCAAGGAGGAGGCTGAAGGTGCCGAGGAGGTGGTCTTGGTCGGCGGCTCCTACATCGCCTGCGAGGTAGCAGCCTCGCTAGCCACGCTTGGCAAGCGCTGCTCGGTTGTGATGCTGGAGCGCCACCCCTTCGAACGGAGCTTTGGGCCGCGCGTTGGGGAGCGGCTTGGCAGGCTCCTCCTCGACCACGGGATCGCCCTCTATCCGCAGGAGGAGGTTGCAGCGGTGGAAGGGGGGGAGCGGGTGGAGGCCGTTCGGACCGCCTCCGGCCGCCGCCTACGGGCAGAGCTTGTCGTGATCGGGGCTGGGGTGGCGCCGGAACTCCGCCTTGCCCGCACCGCCGGTCTAGAGCCGGGAGAGCTGGGCGGGATTCCGGTTGACAGCCGGTTGCAGACCGCTGCACCCGACCTCTACGCTGCCGGCGACATCTGTGAATTCCCCTCCCCGTTTCACGGCCGCACGCTCCGCCTTGAGCACTGGGACGTCGCCTACAACCAAGGCGCTGTGGCGGCGGAGAACATGGCCGGCGGGGAGAGCAGCTACGGGGTGTTGCCCTACTTCTTCTCCGACCTCGCCGACTTCGCAGCCCTGGAGTACGTAGGCCCGGCGCTGAGCTGGGACGGTGAAGTAGAGCGGCTGATCGCGCCCAACCGGTTCACCACCTACTACCTTGCCAAGGACCGGGTTGTAGGGGCCCTTGCCGTCGGCGAGCCGGAGGCGATTCCGCTTGCCCGCTTGCTGATCGAACGGGGCATAACCGTCGACCCATCCCTGCGGCGGGAACTTTCCGACCCAGAGACGGAGCCTCAAGCGGTTAGGGAACGGTTGGAGGAAGGCTAGGCGCCGCGGTGGGCGCCCGGCTGCCAGAGCTCCGGCTCCCCCTCCGCTGCAGCCCGGGCGAGGATAAACAACAGGTCGGAGAGCCTGTTTAGGTAGCGGATCACCTCCTGGTTGACGCCTTCGACGGCAAGCGCCCGCCGCTCCGCCCGCCGGCAGATCGTGCGGGCGAGGTGGAGGTGGGCCGACGCTGGGTTGGAGCCAGGAATCACGAACGACCGCAACGGCTTTAGCTTCCCGTTCACTAGGTCGCAGGTCTCCTCTAACCACTTGGTGTACTCCGGGCCGACCCGCAGCGGGTTCTGCTTGCGGTCGCTGTCGGCCGGCACGCAAAGGTCGGCGCCGACATCGAAGAGGTCGTTTTGGATCCGCTCCAGGTATTCCTGGAGCTGCTTAGGGAGCTCCGGCTGGACCTTCGCTACCCCTAGGGCGGAGTTGAGCTCGTCGACGGTGCCGTAAGCCTCGACGCGGGGATCGGTTTTTAGCACCCGGCTCATGTCGCCGAGGTGGGTCTTGCCGTCGTCCCCTAGGCGGGTGTAGATCCTGGTTAGGTTGACGGTCACCGCCTTCCAGTCTGGCAGAGGGGCGGTCCGGCCGCCGTCTGGTGGCCGGATCGGATAGTTTCCCGGCCCGATGCGGCTAGGTGTACCGAAAGAAACCAAGGAAGGCGAGAACCGGGTTGCGCTGGTCCCGGAGGTCGTCCAGCGGCTGGGCAGCCGCAAGCTCGAGATCGTGGTCGAGCGGGGGGCTGGCGAGGGTGCGCTGATCCCCGACGGGGCCTGGGAGGAGGCGGGGGCAAAGGTCGGTGAGCGGTCTGAGGTGGTAGGGGCAGAGATCGTCGTCAAGGTCTCACCGCCGGATCCAGAGGAGGTTTCCACCTACAAGCGCGGGGCGCTGGTGATCGGCTTTCTCGGCCCCCTTACCAACCCGGCTACCACCCGCGCCCTTGCGGAGGCAAAGGCGACCGCCCTCGCGATGGAGCTGATCCCCAGGATCTCCCGAGCCCAGGCGATGGACGCTCTCTCCTCCCAAGCCAACGTCGCCGGCTACAAGGCCGCCCTGCTCGCCGCCCAGGAACTGGGCCGGTTTTTCCCGATGATGATGACCGCGGCAGGGACGGTCCCGCCGGCGAAGGTCCTGGTCCTTGGGGCCGGCGTTGCCGGGTTGCAGGCCCTTGCTACGGCGCGGCGGCTAGGGGCAAGGACCACCGGCTACGACGTGCGCCCAGAGGTCGAGGAGCAGGTCCGCTCCCTTGGCGCCGATTGGCTTGACCTTGGGGTCCAGGCCGTGGGGGAGGGCGGTTACGCCCGGGAGCTTACCCCCGAGGAGCGGGCCCGCCAGCAGCAGGCGTTGACCGATGCGATCAAAGGATTTGACGCGGTGATCACGACCGCCCAGGTCCCCGGCCGTCCGGCCCCGCGGCTGGTAACCGCCGAGGCGGTAAAGGGGATGAAGGCTGGGTCGGTGGTGGTTGATCTGGCCGGGGAAAGCGGGGGCAACTGCGAGCTCTCCGAGCCTGGCAAGAGCGTTGTCAAGGAGGGGGTGCGGATCGTTGCCCCCTTGAACCTGCCAGCTCAGATGGCGGAGCACGCCTCGGTTCTGTTCGCCCGAAACGTCCAGGCGCTGTTAGAGCTGATCGTTGACCAGGAGGGGAACCTAAACCTCGACTTCGAGGACGAGATCGTCGCCGGCGCCTGCGTGGTGCGGGAGGGCGAGATCGTTCATCAAGGAGCAAAGCAGGCGGTAGCGGAGGCGAAAGGATGATCGCAACCACCCTGACAACCAACCTGGCGATCCTCGCCCTTGCGGGGTACCTCGGCTTTGTCGTGATCTCGAAGATCCCCAACACCCTCCATACCCCGTTGATGTCGGGGACCAACGCGATCCACGGGATCGTGCTCCTTGGCGCCCTTGTCCTGCTTGGCTACGGCTCCGCCGGCTTCCACCTCGGTCCCGGCCTCGACGACTTCAGCAAGGCCCTGCTCACCGTTGCCGTTGCCTTCGGCACGATCAACGTCGTCGGCGGCTTCCTGGTGACCGACCGGATGCTTGAAATGTTCAAGCGCAAGCCAGGCAAGGAGGAGGGGAAGAAACAAGAGGAGGACGGCAAGCGGTGAGCGCCCCGATCGGGACGGTCTTCATCCAAGCCCCATCCTTCATCTACTGCCTCTACATCGTCGCCTTCCTGCTGATGATCCAGGGCTTGCGCGGCCTTGCCGGCCCCCGGACGGCGGTCCGCGGCAACCGGATCGCCGCGGTGGGGATGGCCGTGGCCGTGATCGCCACCCTGCTGCGGCCTCAGGAGGGTAATTGGGGGCTGATCGCTGCTGGAATCGTGGTCGGCACCCTGATCGGCGTCCCTGCTGCGCGGAAGGTGCGGATGACGGCGATGCCCCAGATGGTGGCGCTGTTCAACGGTGTCGGCGGGGGAGCGGTTGCCTTGATCTCCTGGGTCGACTACCGCAGCCACGGTTCAAGCTATGCCACCCACACCGTCCTCAACCCCCATACCCACCTCCCGGTCACGGTCGCCGGCGTTGCCACCTACGTCGCGATCTTTTCGGTCGCGGGGGCGATTATCGGCTCGATCTCCTTCTGGGGGTCGAACATCGCCTTCGGCAAGCTCCAGGAAATCCTCCCCGGCCGGCCGATCACCCTCGGCAGGCTCCAGCAACCGCTGAACGTACTGCTCTTGCTGGCTGCCCTTGCCGCTGGCGGGGCGCTGGTCGACGGCGTTCACTCCGAACTGCTGTTCATCGGGATGTTGGTTGCTGCTGCCCTGCTCGGCAACTTCGTCGTGCTTCCGATCGGCGGCGCCGACATGCCGGTGGTGATCGCCCTCCTCAACGCCTTCACAGGCGTCTCTGCGGCGGCGACCGGGATGGCGTTGAACAACCCAGCGATGATCGTCTTCGGGATGATGGTTGGCGCCTCTGGGTCGATCCTCACCAAGCTGATGGCCGACGCGATGAACCGCTCGATCCCGGCGATCATCGCCGGTGGCTTCGGCGGCGGCGCGGAAGTGGCTGCAGCCGTTGCCGACGGCAAAGCCCGTTCGGTCCGCTCGATCAGCCCTGCAGACGCGGCGATCCAACTCGCTTACGCCAGCTCGGTTGTGATCGTCCCCGGCTACGGCATGGCCGTTGCCCAGGCCCAGCACGCGGTCCGGGAACTGGCCAGCGAGCTGGAAAAGCGGGGGGTGGAGGTGAAGTACGCGATCCACCCCGTTGCCGGCCGGATGCCGGGCCATATGAACGTCCTGCTTGCGGAGGCCGACGTCCCTTACGACCAGCTCAAGGAGATGGAGGAGATCAACCCGGAGTTCCCGCGGACCGACGTCTCTTTGGTGATCGGGGCAAACGACGTCACCAACCCGGCGGCAAAGAACAACCCCTCCTCCCCGCTGTACGGAATGCCGATCCTGGAAGTGGCTGAGTCCCGGGCGATCATCGTGATCAAGCGGTCGCTGAACCCGGGCTTCGCGGGGATCGACAACGAGCTCTACTACGACCCAAAGACCTCGATGCTTTTTGGCGACGCGAAGCAGGCGGTTAGCGAAATCGTCGCTGCTCTGGCGGAGGTCTAAAGGTGGTGATCGGAACCGCAGCGCCACCGACTATGCTGCGGCCGTGATCCCCCGTTCGGAGGCGCTAGGTACCCTTGCCGAGGAGGAGTTCGACGTCGTGGTCGTCGGCGGCGGGATCACCGGCGCCGGCGTCGCCTTCGACGCCGCCAGCCGTGGCTACGCCGTCGCCTTGATCGAGCGGTCCGACTACGCCGCAGGGACCTCCTCCCGCTCCTCGAAGTTGGTCCACGGCGGTCTGCGCTACCTCCAGAACTTCGACCTCGGCTTGGTTCGGGAGGCGCTGCTGGAGCGGCGGCTGATGGTAAAGCTCGCCCCCCACCTGGTCTGGCCGCTGCCCCTTGTCGTCGCATCCTTTGGCCGCTCGCGGCCCGACCGCCTAGTCGGGGTGGGCCTCAACCTCTACGACGTGATGGCGGTGGAGCCGGCCCGCTTGCGGGGGAGGCGGCTCCGCGGCCGCCGTGCCGGCCAGGCCGTTGTCGAGGCGCCAGCGGAGACCGAAGCGGAGTGGAGCCCAAGCCGCCACCGCCTAATCGATGGGGAGGAGGTGGTGCGGCTGCTGCCGGCCTTGGCGGCCCGCAAGCCAAGCGGTGGCTACCTCTTCTACGACTGCCAAACCGATGACGTTCGGCTCGTGCTCACCGTCCTGGCCGAGGCGGAGCGGTTTGGGGCGATCTGCGCCAACCGGGTCGAGGCCGTTGGGCTGTTGGAGTCTGGGGGCCGGGCCCGCGGGGTGATCGGGAGGGACCTTGAGGGGGGTGGGGAGCTGGAGATCCGCGCTGCCAACGTCGTCAACGCGACCGGCGTTTGGGCCGACCAGCTGCGGCCCAAGGAGCTGCGGGACGAGGCAGAGGTGCCCCGGATCCGGCCAAGCCGCGGCACCCACATCATCTTTCCCAGCAGCCTGCTGCCGCTGGTGGGTGGGGCGATCGTCCCAGCCGGTGGGAACCGAACTATCTTCGCCCTCCCCTGGCTTGGGGCAACGTTGATCGGCACCACCGACAACGACTACGAAGGGCCGCTCGACCACGTCTCCCCCGAGGTCTCCGAAGTCGACTACCTGCTAGAGGCCACCAACGAGTTCTTCGGCACCACCCTGGGGCCTGAGCAGATCGCCGGCTGTTACGCCGGCGTTAGGCCGTTGATCTCCTCCGCCGACGCGAAACGGTCGGTCGATATCTCCCGCAAAGCCGAGCTTTACGAGACCTCCAGCGGGATGTTGACGATCACCGGTGGCAAGCTCACCACCTGGCGGCGGATGGCCAAGCAGACCGTCGACCGGCTCGTTGAACGGGAAGGCCGGACCGCCCCCTGCCGCACCCACGAGATCCCGCTTGGCCGGCCCGTCAACCCAGGCTCGCTGCCCAAGGTCGCCGCCTTGCGGGAAGCTACCTACCACCACCTTGCCTCCCGCTATGGCCGCTCGGCGCGGGAGGTGTTGGCTTTGGTCAGGGAGCGGCCGGAGCTTGGGGAGCCGATCCTGCCCTGCCACCCGGACATCCTTGCCGAGGCCGTTTACGCCGTCCGCAACGAGCAGGCGCGGACCCTCTCCGACCTCCTGCTCCGGCGGACCCGGCTGGCCCTCCTCGATGCTCGGACCCTCTTGGACGGCGGGGCTGGGGCCGAGCTGAAGGGGCCGCTTCGCCGCCGCCGCGCACCCGGCCGTGCGGCGCTGAAGAGGCTTGCCGAGGTGGCCGGCAAGGAGCTCGGTTGGTCTCGCCGCCAACGGGAGCAGGAGCTGGACCGCTTTTACGCCGAAGCAAGGGCGGAAGGCCTGCTTGTCGAGCTGATGGAGGGGTAGCCGCCCCTCGGTACGGTCGCGATCCGGTTAGGATCATCTCCTAAAAGGAAGGAAGGAAGAACGGATGGCAGTTTTAGACCGCGCAGAGCTCGAGGCAAGCCCCCTTGCCGACCTCCACGCGATCGCTCGGGAGATGGGGATCGACGGCTACCGCCTGTTGCCCCGGGAGGAGCTGATCACAGCGATCCTTGCCGGCGGAGCGGTCACCGCTCGGGACCTGCGGGAGCGGGCCGCTGCGGTCCGCGACGACGATCTAGAGCCGCTGGCAACGACCAAGCCCCGCCGCCGCGCAAGCCGCAGCCGGACCCAGGAGCGGCGTCGGGAGCAGAAGTCCCAGGAGCAGCCGTCCCGGGAAGGGGGCTTGAAGGGTGGGGAGGTGGTCGAGGGCAAGCTCACCGTCCGCCAAAAGGGTGGAGGAGAGCTCCAGGTCGAGCGGGACGGCCGCACCTACAAGGTCCTGATCGCCCCCTCCCAGATCAAGCGGTTCGAGCTCAAGGACGGCGATCTCGTGGCCGGTCCGATCCGCCGCCGCAAGGGAGCCGGTTTTGCTTTGGTGCGGGTCGAGCGGATCAACGGCACCGCTGCGGAAGAGGCCGTTGCCCCGCCGCCGCGCAAAGCAAAGGGTCCGAGCTTTCCCGAACGGCTTCTTGCCCTTCCTGGAGGTGACCCGCTGCTTGCCGAAGCGGAAGCCCTTGCCCCGCTTGGCTTCGGCTCCCGGGCGCTGGTGGTTGGGCCGACCCGGAGCGGGAAGAGCGACCTGTTGCAGCGGATTGCCAAAGCCCTTGCCGCTGCAAAGGAACCGAAGCCGATCGTCGTGTTGGCGGGGGTGCGGCCGGAGGAGCTGGCCGGCTGGCAGAAGCTTGGCGTCGAGCTTGCCGCCCAACTCACCCTTGCTGCCACCGAGAAGGAGCGGCTTGCTGCGCTCCAGTCCGCGCTAAGCACGGCAGAGGGGCGGCAGCGGAAGGGGGAGCACGTCGCTGTCCTGATCGATACTCTGGACGGCTTGGCGCCGGAGCAGTGCCGGCAGATCCTTGCCAAGGCCCGCAACGAACCGGGTAAGAGCTCGTTGACGGTGATCGCTACCGCAGCTGCGCCCTTTGGCGGGGAGACGACGGTTATCGCCCTCCAAGGCGACCTCGACCGGCCCCAGCTCGATCCCCGGCAGAGCGGGACCCTCAAGGTCGAGCTGCTGGTGGGAGAGCAACGGGCAGGGGAGATCGCTCGCGAGCGGCAACGGCGGTTGCGGCGGCGGGGCTCCTTGCTCTCCCGTCTTTTTGGCCGCTAAAGGGCAGGCGGCCAGCCGCAGGGGCGGTAGGCGACCCGCCGCCAGGAGGGCGGGGAGGAAAGCTCGATCGGCTCCGTTGGTCGCTGCGGTTCGAAGTAGAGGAAGGAGCAGCTCCGTTCGTCGAAGCGGACCTCTAGCTCCCCCTCCCTTACCCGCTGGTCAAGCCAAGCCGAGCGGAAGATCAGCCGCCGCAGCCAGTGCACAAGGGAACGGGAGGAGGGGCCGACCAGCTCCGGCCAGCAGGCCTGGATGTGGTGGCCGAGCGGGGAGAGCGGCTCCTCGACCCGGCCGTTCACGGTCAGGTTGACGAGGTCCTCCCGCTCCTGGTCGTTCAGGGAACCGGTGATGAAGGAGACCGTCCGGGCAGCCTGTTCGCACCGCTCGGTGAAGTCCCGTTCGTTGAACGTGTAGCGGAGCGGGCCGTACTCTAGGACGAAGTCCCGGCCGGAGTCGTAGTTTCCTCTGCGCGTCCCTTGCTTCAACTTTGGTGATCGCCCTCCAGTTGCAAAAGCGCGTCGCCATCCTAAGCGGAATTCCTGCCCGCCCCGGGATTTGAACGGGATCTTGCAACCCCTACGGCGAGAGCTCGAACACGGCGACGGTCCGCAGAAGCGGACCGCTCCGGCCAACCCCGACGGTGAGGGTGGAGAGGGCGTACAGCCGCTGCAGGATCGGGGTTAGCGAGGGGTTCGAGTTCGCGCCCAGCAGGCCAAGGACGGCGGTGAGCTGGGGGAAGGCGAGGTACAGACGGGGGGAGAGGCCATCACCAAGGGAGGAGGTCGCTTGCCGGAAGGTGGACGCGGCGCCAAGGGTGCCTTGGGGGGAGAAGGCGGCCTGGAGGGGGTCGGCGCCAAGGCCGGCGACGAACTTGCCGTTGCCGGCTGCGATCTGAAGTCCGCCTGGGAGGCCAGGGAGGGAGACGGCGATCGCCGTCGCCACCGGGCTTTGCCGGTCCGGCCGGACCGCGTAGGAGCTTTCGGAAAGGATCTTCCCAAAGCTCCCGACCGCCCCCTTCGCCGCCGCTTCGTTGCGGCTCGCAACCACCACACCCCCGTTCAGTTCGACCAGCGAGGAGCCGCCGATAAACAGCGCCGCCGGACCCAGCCAGCTACGGAGGGCTGAGGCGAGGGCGGAGGGGTGGCTGGTCAGCGCCTTTACAACCCCTTGCAAGGGGCCGGTGAGGGCCGATAGGGCGCCGCCAAACCCTTCCCCCAGCGCCCCTAGGAGGCCTGCGAGGGTGACCGTTGCGGGAAGGGGGAGGGAGAGGGTCGGAGCAACTAGCGGGTAGGCCAGCTCGGCCTTGTGGACCGCGTCGGGAAGGTTTTCAAAGGCGACGGCCAACCAGGCCGCTTCCGGCAGACCGGCGAAGAGCTGGGCGGTGGCAGCAGCCGTTTCGGTTTCCTGGGCCGTGGGCGGGTCGGCAGCGGCAGGGTAACGATCCAGCTCGAGCCGGACCTCGCTTGGGGAGAGGGAGAGGGCCAAGTAGGCGGCTGTGCCGGGAGGGCCGATAAGCCGTTCGAGGTAGGGGGGGAGACCAAGCTTGCGGTCGGTGGGGGATGGCGCTGCCACTTTAGGAAGGGCGAGGTAGGCGGCAAGCGGACCCCCTGGGGCGGTGGCGCGGAGCTTGGCAAAGGCTTGGTTTTGCCGAAGCGAGTGGCCGTTCTTGAGGGCTTCCACCGACCGCTCGACGCCGAGCAGGTTCCCGATCACCAGGTAGTGGCCGACAAGCGCTGCCGCTTCGCCGTCTGCGAGGACGGTTAGCCGGCTGCCAAGAAAGGAAACGGCGTGGGCCGCTTTCCCAGCGGCGCTACGCAGAAAAGCGCGCAGCGCAGCGACTTCACCGACGTCGAAGACCTCGGCCCCTGGCGGGGTACGGGGGTTTGCGAACAGGTTGCCCCTGCTTGCTTCCCGGATCAAGGCGAGGAGCTGGCTTGGGGTAGCCGACCGCTCTTCAAGGGGTTGGGCGGCGGCGAAAAAGAGACCGACCTTGCGCCCGATCAGCCGGTCGAACGACCCCGCCCTTGGCCGGTGGCCGCCGAAACTGAGCAGCCGCTGAAGGCGAGCGAGCGGCTTGGGGTTGCCAAGGACCCTAGCGCCGACGACCGCAAGGGCGTGCTGTTCGGGGCTGGCGGGCCGCACCACCGCTTCCAGGTAAAAGGGGACCCCGCTTGGCACCGCCGCCGCCGGGTCGGCTGCGGAAGGGGGGCTCGAGCCGCAGCCGGCGCACATTGCGGGGACAGCGACAACCACCGCTGCTAGCCAAAGGCGGCGCATCAGCCGGAGCCTACAAGGCCGCCGGCCGGCTCGCTGCTGCAAGGCAGGGTTCAGACGGGGATTTCGCAAGCAGGATTGCTTGCGGCCCCGCAGGGTCGCTTCTTCTCTCCCGAAAAAACTTGATTTGCAGGGAAAACGTCTCTGATCCAGAGTGGCCAAGCCGCCGCACGGCGGCCTGCGTGGGCCGATTGTGGGAGAAAGTGTGCAGATAGGGTTGCTTTGTGGGCGAAAGTGGGCTAGAGTGGCGACGTCGAGCCCGGGTGGAGGGGCTCCTCCCACCCCTCCATCCGGGCTCACCAACCACCAGATGAGATGGCCTTCCGCGGAGTCTTCGAGCACACCCTGGACGCGAAAAAGCGGCTTACCCTTCCCCGGCCGTATCGAAGCGCGTTCGAGGAGGGGGTGGTGCTGGCGATCCCGCCCGATCTCAAGCCATGCGTCTGGATCGCCCGCCCCGCCGACTACGAGGCCTACACACAATCAGCCCTGGCCGAGCTCTCCCCGCTCTCCTCACGCCGGCTGGAGCTGGAACGGTTCTTCTTTGGGAACAGTCACGACGCCGCTTTGGACGGAAGGGAACGGCTGATGTTGCCGACGCCGCTGATCGCCCATGCGAAGCTGAAGGAGCGGGTGCTGATCATCGGCGCCGGCCAGCGGTTGGAGTGTTGGGATCCCGAGGAATGGAACCGCTACCGCCCCGATCTATTCAGCGGAGCCCAGGAGCTGACCGGTGGCATCTAGTCGGACAGAGACCGCCTGTGCAGGGGCGGTGAGGAGGCGCCGCGGCGAGGTGAGAAGGAGCCGGCGCAGAGTTGGCCCAACCCCGCCTCCAGGTGGCCACCAGCCGGTGTTGCTTGAGGAGCTGGTGGACCTGCTTAACCCCCGTCCGGGCCAGGTTGCGGTGGACTGCACCTTTGGCTTTGGCGGCCACGCAGCGGAGGTCGCGGCCCGGCTTGGGCCGACCGGGCTGTTGGTGGGGATCGACCGTGACCCCCTAGCCGAGCGGCGGTTTGGCGAGCTCAACCTCCCTTGCCGCGGGCGGTTTCTAAGGGCGCCGTTCAGCGCGGGGCTAGCCCAACTGCTCGAGGAGGGGTTGGAGGCCGACCTCGTCTACTTCGACCTCGGCCTCTCCTCCCTCCAGCTTGAAGCGGAGCGGGGTTTCTCCTACACCCAGGACGGGCCCCTCGACATGCGGATGGACCCCAGCCAGCCCCTTACCGCTGCCGAGATCGTCAACACCTACCCCCAGCGGGAGCTTGCCGACCTCCTGCGGCGGTTCGGCGAGGAGCGGTACGCCTCGCGGATCGCGCAGGCAATCGTCACCAGCCGGCCGCTGCACCGGACGGGGGAGCTGGCAAGCGTTGTCGCCGCTGCCATCCCTGCCCCTGCCCGGTTTGGCGGCGGCCACCCCGCTAAGCGGACCTTTCAAGCGCTGCGGATCGCCGTGAACAGGGAGCTAGAGGAGCTCGAACGGGCCCTCCCTTTGGCCTGGCGCCTGTTGCGGCCAGGCGGCAGAGCGGCGGCGATCTCCTTCCACTCCCTAGAGGACCGGGCCGTGAAGCGGTTCTTTGCCGGGCTGGCAAAGGGGTGCACCTGCCCGCCGGAGCTCCCGGTCTGTATCTGCGGCCGCAAGCCTGAGGCTCGGATCCTTACGAAACGGGCCGTTGTCGCCGGGAGCGCCGAGCTGGAGCGCAACCCACGGGCGGCCTCGGCAAAGCTGCGCGCAGCGGAAAAGGTAGGTGGGGCCTGATGGCAGCGCGGGCTCAAGCCGCCACCGCCCGCCACCAGCCTGCCCCCTGGCAGCTTCCCTACCATCGGCGCGTCTCCGGCCCGGCGCCAACCCGGCAGCCGGCACGGGCTCGACGGGCCGCCTCCCGGCAGCGGTTGCTTACGCCGATCTGGGCGGCGATCGTCGGAGCCGCAGTGCTCCTGCTGGGGGTGGTGTTGATCCAGGTCGAGGTCCTGCGGGTCAACTCCCAGCTCGGCAAGGCGATCGAAACCAGGCAGTCCCTGGAGCGCTCCGTCGCCGCGCTGCAGGCAGAAACCTCAGCCCTTTCAGCGCCAAGCCGGGTTGCAAGCGAAGCGCAACGGCTGGGGATGGTCCCGCTTGGGGAAGGGGCGGCAACCTTTCTCGATCCCTCTCCCGCAGCGTTGGCGGCGGCACTCGAGCGGTTGAGCGGCGGCGCAGGGGGCGCGGAAGGCGGAGGGATCGGTGGCGGTCCTTGAACGGCGGCTTAGCCTAATCCTTTCGGCCTTTACCGTCTGCCTTGTTGCCGCCTTCGCCCGCGCTGGGTACCTGGCGGTGTTGGAGGGGCCGAAGCTGCGCCGGATCGCCGCGGCCGAGCACCGCAGCGTGGAAGCGGTTCCAGCCCAACGGGGGGAGATCGTCGATCGCAACGGTGACCCCCTTGCCCTCTCCTTGCCGGCGGAGCGGATCGTCGCCGACCCGCTGCTGATCAAGGAACCCGACGCTGTTGCCCAGCGACTCTCCCCCCTGCTGGGCGAAAGTCCCCAGCAGCTTGCGGAAAAGCTCTCCCAGCACACCGGCTACCTGGTCCTCGCCCCAGCCCTGGAAGCGGCCCAGGCGGAAAAGGTGTTGGCCTTGAACCTCCCTGGGATCGAAGGCCAGCCGGTCCAGCGGCGAATCCACCCCCGGGGGGACCTTGCTGGCCAGCTACTAGGGGCGCTGGGGAGCGAAGGGGAGGGGCTCTCCGGCCTCGAACTGGCTTACAACCCCCAGCTTGCAGGCCAGCCCGGCGAGCGGACCGTGGTGCGGGACGGCCTTGGGGCGCCGATCGCGATCGAAACGGTAAGGCGCGCGAAGGCTGGGCAGACGGTTACCTTGACGATCGATGCCAACCTCCAGCAGCGCACCGAAGAAGTCCTTGCTGCCGATGCGGCGGTATTCCATCCGAAGCGGGCCTGCGCGCTTTTGGAGTCCGTGGAAACGGGCAAGCTCCTCGCCGTTGCCAGCTGGCCGCCGGTCAACCTGGAAGCGACCGGCTCTCTGACCCCGGAAGCCCTTGCCGACCTGCCGTTCTCCCTTAACTACGAACCGGGGTCGACCTTCAAGGTGGTGACGATCGCAGGTGCGCTGGAAGAGGGGCTGGTCACCCCGCAGACCACCTTTGAAATCCCGGAAGTGATCGAAATGGGCGGTCACCTGATCCACGATGCCGAGTCCCACCCCACGGAAATGCTTACCGTCAGCCAGATCCTTGCCCGGTCCTCCAACGTTGGGGCGGTGAAGATCGCCGCCTTGCTTGGACCCAACTCCTTCTACTCCTGGGCGCGGCGGTTTGGCTTCGGCTCCCCGCTCGGCACGGGGGTGCCGGGAGAAGAAGCCGGGATCATGCCCCCTCCCCAGACCTACACCGGCTCGTCGATGGGCAACCTCCCCTTTGGCCAAGGGGAGATGGTCACCCCGATCCAGCTTCTTACCGCCTACGAGGCGATCGCTGACGATGGGGTGTGGCGGGTGCCCCAGCTCGTCGAACGGATCGGCAACCGTCAGCTCCCGCCTCCGCCACAACGGCGGATCATCTCCCCCCAGGTCGCCGAAGAGCTTCAGCAGATGCTGAAGGGCCCCCTTGAGCCGGGGGGGACGGCAGCGGAGGTCTCGATACCCGGTTATGAACTGGCTGGGAAGACCGGCACCGCAGAACTGATCAACGCTGAAACCGGCACCTACTCGAAGAGCCGGTTTATCGCCTCCTTCGTCGGCTTCGCCCCCGTCCAGCACCCCAAGGTCCTTGGTCTAGTGGTAGTTGACGAACCCTCAACTGGCTCGATCTACGGCGGCCAGGTGGCGGCGCCGGCATGGGGGGAGATCGTCTCCTTCGCCCTCTCTTACCTCGGCATCCCGCCCAACGGCTAAAGCGGTATCCGCTCGCTGGTGATCAGCGTCTGGCTGTCCGGGAGGTGGAAGTAGGTAGCCGGATCGGCGGCGTTGCGGGCGAGGAACAAAAACAGCCGCTTCCGCCAGCGAGCCATCCCCTTGGCGGAGGTTGGGGTGATCGTGATCTTTGAGAGGAAGTAGGTCGCCTCGCGGAGGTCGGGCTCGCTCAAGCCAAGCTGGCCTGCGTTTTCGGCTAAGGCGGCGGGGACGTCGGTCCGATCGCGGAAGCCAAACCGCAGCGCGAGCCGGGTGATCCGTTCCGCTGCCGGGGCAAGGGGGTCGCCGGTGGCAGCGGAGTAGAGGAGGAGCGTTTCAACGTGGAGGCGGTGGTCTGGCGGGACGTGGGGGATCCGTTCGATGCGGACCGAAACGATCAGGACGCGGTCGTGGAGGACATGGTTGTGTCGGACGTTGGCTGCAAGGGCTAGGGGCGTGGTCTCAAGGTTCGGGCTGAGGAAGACAGCGGTTCCTTGAACTTGGTGGACGGGCACTTTCCGGGAGCTAACCTGCTCGAGGAAGTCATGGAGCAGCCCCTCAAGGGCGTTCCGTTTGGCGGTGACGATCTCCCGCCCTTTGCTCCAGGTGGTGACGATGGTGAAGACGACGGCGGCGACCGTCAGCGGCAGCCAACCACCGTGGACGATCTTTGTGAGGTTAGCGGTGAAGAAGGCGAGGTCAAAGGGGACGAGGATCGCAGCGCCGAGGTAGACCCAGAGCCGGCGTACCCGCCAAAGCAGCCTGGCGACGGCGAAAAAGAGGATCGTAGTGGTGACAAAGGTCCCGGTGACGGCGATGCCGTAGGCGGAGGCAAGCGCTTCTGAGCTACGAAAGCCCAAGACGATCGCCAAGACCTCGGCCAGGAGGATCGCGTTGACCGCTGGAACGTAGATCTGGCCGATCTGCTGATCTGAGGTGTGGCGGATGTTTATGCGGGGAAGCAGGCCTTGTTGGACCGCCTGCTGGGAGACGGAGAACATTCCCGAGATCACCGACTGGGAGGCGATGATTGTGGCGGCGGTAGCGACGAAGACCATCGGCAGCTGGGCCCAGGCGGGGAGGACGAGGTAAAAGGGGTTTGAGATCCCCTTCGGATCCCGCAGCAGCAAGGAGCCTTGGGCCATGTAGTCGAGGATCAAGGCGGGGTAGACGACGAAGAACCAGGCGCGGTTGATCGGCGCCCGACCGAAGTGGCCGAGGTCGGCGTAGAGGGCCTCAGCTCCGGTGACGGCTAGGACTACCGAGCCAAGCGCGAAGTAGGCGTGGATCCCGTGGTGGATGAGAAAGGAGATGCTGTAGCTGGGGGAGAGCGCGCGGAGGATCCCTGGGTGGGGGATCACCTCCCCCAAACCAAACAGGGCGAGCGCAAGGAACCAAAAAAACATCGCCGGCCCAAAGAGCCGTCCCACGGTATGGGTGCCGAACCGCTGCAAGGCGAACAGCGCGGCAAGGACGATCGCGGTGAGGGGGACCACCAGGCTGCTCAACGCTGGGGCAGCGACCTTTAGCCCTTCGATCGCGGACAGCACCGAGATCGCCGGCGTGATCGCGCCGTCCCCAGAGAATAGGCAGGCGCCGACGATGCCAAGCAGGATCAGGAACGGGACCGCCCGCACCCCCTTTAGGCGGGGGTTGCGCAGCAGGTTGGCGAGGACCATCACCCCACCCTCCCCGTGGTCGTCGGCCCGCATCACCAGGGTGACGTATTTGATCGAGACGGTGATCGTCAGGGTCCAGAACACCAAGGAGATCGAGCCGTAGATGTCGCTGGGAACGGGCCGGATGGAGTGGCCGTTGGTTGTGAAGACCGCTTGGACGGTGTAGAGGGGGGAGGTGCCGATGTCGCCAAAGACCACCCCTAAAGCGCCGATCGTCAGCGCCAGGGCAGCGCCCTGCGGGCGTTTAGGCCGGGGGAGTGGAGGGGGTTCGGCAGGGCTGGCGGTCGTTGAAGGTGCGGCTTTCGCCATCTGCGGTCAAGTTACTCTGCAGTCCAACTGGATGGTCTAGAGCGGAGGTCCTAGGAGGAGGGGTCCGTTCTGCTGCGCGGCTTCGATTAAAAAGGGTTGGGCGGCCTTGGGGACGGGCAGGGCGCGGTTGGCCCGCCCCTCCAGCTTGGTCGGGCGTGCAGCGCCTGCTGGAAGCGAACGCCTTGACGGCAGCAGGCCCGTTAGCGCTCTCCAAACAACGGGCTGCCGGTTTGGCGCTAGCACTGTTGACGCTCCCATGCTGATCGGCTACGATTGCACCCCAACAGCGCGGAGCAGGCGGGTGATGGGAGTGTTTGCATCGCTGACCTACCCTTCTCAAGGCCGTTGTAGGCTGCAACGGCTGTTGACGTTTCTACTCGCCATCGGTGCAACAGCGGCAATGGCTGCAGCCGGCCAGCCCGCTCTCGCCGCAGCCGAAGGCCTCCACAGCAGCGAAGAACCGGGGGTGGTTCCGGTTGCCGATCTCCACCTCCTGCTTTGGAAGGTAGACGGAGAAGAATTTCCGCCCGGTTATGCCGAATACGTTGAAACGTTCCTCAAGGCGATTTCCCAGACGCCTGAACCAGGGGAAACCAACGTCTTTACGGTTATTCAGCAGTACTGGGGGAGCTACCGTGAAGCAGCAGGCTCCAACGAAGCCCACGGCAGGTGAACATATCCCGACCCTTCTTCGCTGGGACCGTGGTCGACGAAGAAAATGCTGGTGGGGGATGCGTCTTCGCCTTCGCCGAAAAAGCTCCTTGTGTCGACCCTCTGGAAATCGGTGCCCAGATCGACAGGCTACGCCCTACTCCGCCGGTCGAAACCCCTTTGATCGAGGAACTATGGGTTGTCTTTACCCCTCCGGAAATCGCGGTCTGTGAGGAACCAAGCCGACCAGGAAGTCCCAGCACCTTTTGCGGCGGCGCTGGCTCAGCGCCGCAGGTCTGCGGGTTCCATGAGCCGGAAACCTTCCTCTCCGGGGTCCCGGTGCCGACGGCGATCGTCCCCTTCAACCGCTACACATGCACCCTAGGGATGCACAACCCTGAAGAACCTGCTCACTCACCCGAACCCGACAGCGAGGCCGCTTCCCTTGCCTCGCTTGTGCACGAGTTGGCTGAGGCGATCACAGATGTCCACTTCACCGGCTGGCTCCTGCCGGAAACACTTAACGTTGCAGGTGAGGAGGTGTCGGACTACTGTAGCCACGAACAGAAGTGGGCACCAGAACTGGGGAAAGTTGCAAACGTCCCCTATAACCAGGTGATCGGCTCTCACCACTACTGGGTCGCCGGTCTTTACAGCGATGCTGTCCAGGAATGTGCCGGCTCCTTTGAATACCCCCTCCAAGCCGCTTTCACCGCAGAACCAAAGCCTGCGGGCCAGTCCACCCAGTTCAACGGCTCTGGATCTGCTGACAAGAAAGGGAAGGCAAGCGCTCGTTGGAACAAGGGCGAAGAACTGGTTGAAAGCGCCGGCAAGATCGCCACATACACGTGGAGCTTCGGCGATGGCAGCGAAGAAACCACGACGGTGCCCACAGCAACCCACACCTACGCAAAAGGCGGGACCTACCTCGTCCCGCTGACCATAACGGATGCGAATAGCGGGAAGACGGAAAAGGTACCGATCACAAACACCGCCGTCCGGCAGGTGACGATCCAGGAAGGCACCACGACCACCACCACCACTTCCACCACTTCCACCACTCAGACCACCGCCACTGGATCGACATCAAGCTCCTCTACAACGACCTCTTCCACCACGAGCACATCGAACCGGACCACAACGGTCACCACAAGCACCGCCGCGATCCGGACGCCGGGGCCGGGTTCCGGTCCCAAGGCCAGGATCCCGTTGGTTGTCGGTAGGCGGATTGTGGTCTTTGGCCGCCTCGCTAGGATCAAGCTTCGTTGCCAGGCCAGCAGGGCGGCCAGGTGCAAAGGCAGGGTTGCGGTCGCGGTAGTGGTCCGCAAGCGGCTGCGCCGCCACCGCAGGGCGGTAGTCGTGAGACGGCGGATCCTCATCGGCGAGGCGGCATTTGCGGTTCCGGGTGGCTCGACGCGGGCGGTTGCCCTGCACCTTGTGGACGACCGGGTGCGGCTTCTCGAGCGGCTGGGACGGGGGATCGTCTACTTTCCAGGGGCGGCTGGGACGTCCGGCGGGGCGAAGAAAGGGGAGAGCGTAAGGGTGGTGGTTAAAGGCCGGCGGCGGGGGAAGCGGAGCGGTTAGGCGGAGGATTGGTTGCCCTTCGGGGCGCTCGAAAGGGAAAAAGGGGCGCGATAACCGCGACCCTCTGACCGGTACCGTAGCGGTGGCCGGGTGGCCACGGCCGAACTTCGGGGCGACGCTACGGAGGCGCCGTCCGGTTGCGTTGGGAAGGAGCCGATGGAGATCTCCTCCTTGCAAGCCGGGGCAAAAAAAAGCTAAAGAGGCGGCCTCCGCTGCCCGGCGCGGCTCGAAAAGTAGGCAGATGATGCTACCTTGATGGGAAATGTTCGGTAAAGGGAGTGTCTTGGGTGTTTGGTGGGGACGCCCGGCCGATCAAAGGTAGGGAGGGGGCAGAGCGCTTCTCTCCGGCCAGCCCGGCGAGGGCGGCGGAGTGGATCGCCGGACCGTCCTGCACCGGCGCTCTGGCACCGAAAAGGCGGCAGCGAGGGGTTACGTCAAAGCTTTGAGGCGGAGCGTTCGCTGCAGGGACCAGAAAGGGGGGTGCAGATGGGCACCACAGACCAGAGTGGCAGTGAGGCAAAAGGACCGGCATGGCTGGAGGAGGCAATCCAGCTCCGCCGGCAGGGCTACACCCTTCGGGAGATCGCCCAACGGGTTGGACGGACCGCCCAACGGGTCCAGCAGGTCTTAGGCAAGCTGGGCGTGGATGGCGACCCGGAGCTGATTGCAGCACGGCGGGTCGCTGCTGGAAAGCTGGTGCGCTGCCAGCGGTGCGGTCGGCCGACCTCGAGCAAACAGGGGATCTGCGGCCGGTGCAGGCCAGCGGTTGTAGCCGAGACAAAGGCCCGTCGCAAGCAGGAGGTTGAAGCCCGTCGGGAACGGCGGTACCGTCGCTTGGAGGAGCTCTGGGCAGCCGGCAAGGCGGCGAGCGAGATTGCCCAGGAGCTGGGGGTCGGCGAGGCCTACGTCCACCAGCTGATCATCAGGGGCAGGCGGCAGGGTTACCGCTTCCCCTACCGTCGCCCCTATGCCGCCCCTAAGGGGCGGAACCTGCAGTAGCGGCTAAGCCTGCTCCACCGGCGGCCGGCCGCTTATCAGCCGGCAACCCGCTCGACGACGGCGGCCAGCCGCTTGCGCACCTCTGCGGCGATCGGTCCAAGCTGCGGGTTATCGACAATCGAAAGCATCCGTTCCGGTTCCACCGCCGCAACGTAGGTTTCACCGCCTTGCTGGTAAACGACCACGTTGCAAGGGAGCAGCACGCCAAGGTTTGGCTCCGCCTCCATCGCCTGGTGGGCGAAGTTCGGGTTGCAGGCCCCGAGGATCAGGTAGGGCTCACGGTCGACGCCAAGCTTCTCCTTCAGCGTGGCTTTGACGTCGATCTCGCAAAGGACTCCAAACCCCTCTTCCTTCAGCTCTGCCTTCGCCTTAGCTACCGCCTGATCGAAGCTGAGCGGCGTTCTCTTCACCAAGGCGTAGCCCTGCTCTGTAATGGCCTCAGCCATTCCGTTACCTCCTTTCAACCGCCGTTTCCTGTTCAACTAGCTTCTGGAACGCCCGTTTTGCCCGTTCCCGGTGGGCTGCAGCAAGCGGAGGCTCCTCGACACAGGAGGCGAGGTAGGTGAGGATTGCCTCTTCGCCGACTACAACCCTGCCGTCGGGGCAACAGAGAACCGGCACCGACGTCTCCCCTGTCCGGGCCTTGAGCCGCTGTCGCTGCTGGGGCTCCGGCTCGACCTGGCGCAGGACGCAGTCCAACCCGAGCTCGGTCAGCCGCTGTCTAACCCGATGGGAAGCAGGACACCACTCGGTCTGCCAAAGCTCGTAGGCGGGCATCTCCATGGCCACAACTATACCACAGCACAGTGGTATAGGGCGGCAAAGAAACGGCCGGCAACGCCGGCCGCCTCTTGCTCCGTTGCCTACTCCGCGATCGGCGCGGCATGGAGGCTTTCCTTCGGGCGCTCCCGTTCCTCCCACCAGCGGTTCAGCGTCGCTAGCGCCCCCCCGATGATCCCCTCCCGGAACGCGGCGGTGTCGTTGACGTGCGGGAGCGGCTCGTCGGGAATCGGCACTTCGAGGAACTCGCAGAGCGGCTTCCACCCTTCGTTGAGGTCCCAGACCAGCAGCCTGTCCGCGGGGATCGAGGCCTTCACCTGCTCGTTCCACCGTTCCATCGCCTTTGCCAGCCCCTCGTCGCTAAAGGTCTCCTCCCACGGGGCAAGGGCTCCGGTGCCGTCCTCCCAGAGGATCTTGATCATCGTCTTGATGTAGCGGTCCCAGAGCGGATCGGCGTACCGCTGCGCCTGGACCATGTGGTAGAGGATGTCGTGCGGTCCGTAGCAGCCCCAGACCGTCTTGCGCATGCTCTGCACCCACCGCTCCGGGTCGCGGACCGTCAGCACCACCTTGGACCCGGGGTAGTAGTCGGCAAGCTCCTTGTAGAAGCGGGCGGAGGGGAAGTCACACGTCGATTGGGCGTTGCCGAAGATCCCCTCCCAGTCCGGCCTGCCATCGGCAGCCGCTTCCCACTTCGGAAGCTCTTGGGGCAGGTTGCCAAGCACGTCCCGCATGTGGTAGCAGGGAGCGAAGCCCAGTTTTTCAAAGGCCAACATCTGGGTGGTGGTTGCCATCCGCGGCAAGCCAGCGCCAATGACCTTAAGCATTCGTTACCTCCATTAGTGTTTTGTTTACCTTGTTAGCGCCACGTTATACAACACTTAGCGGAGGATTGCACCGGGACCAGCCTCCGCTTTCCAAACCCGCCTCCGCTGCCACGGTTGCGGGGTCGGAAACGGTTTCAGCGGAACTACACTCTCGCGCTAATGGCCCGGTCCACGACCCTTGCCACCTTGCTGGCTGAGACCTTTCGCGGCGACCGTTCCCTCGCCGGGGAGGCCCGCCTGCTCCGCGCGCCAGCCGGCGCGGAGGGCGTCGCCGTCAGCGGCCTCGCCTACGACTCCCGGACCGTTACCCCTGGAGCCCTCTTTTTTTGCATTCCCGGACTGCGCGTCGACGGCCACGGCTTCGCCGCGGAGGCGGCCGCTCGGGGGGCCGTTGCCTTGGTTGTGGAGCGGGAGCTAGATCTGCCCCTGCCCCAGGTTGTGGTCGATTCGGTCCGGGCGGCGCTCGGGCCTCTTTCCGCCGCCTTTTACGGCCGCCCCTCGGAGCGGCTTGCGCTGGTGGGGGTAACCGGCACCAACGGCAAGACGACAACCACCTTCTTGATCAGGACCTTGCTTGAGGGGCTGGGGATCGGCTGCGGTCTGCTGGGGACCGTGAAACGGGTGGTTGGAGACCGAGAGGAGCCGGCCGGCCGCACCACTCCAGAGGCCCCGGATCTAAACGCCGACCTAGCGGCAATGGTGGAATCCGGCCAGAGGGCCTGTGCGATGGAGGTCTCCTCCCACGCCCTTGCCCTGCATCGCACCGACGGCCTCTCCTTTGCCGCCGCCGTTTTCACCAACCTCACCCAGGACCACCTCGACTTCCACGGCACGATGGAGGCTTACTATCAGGCCAAACGCCGCCTCTTCCTTTACCCCCCAAAGACAGCCGTGGTAAACGTCGGCGACCCCTACGGCCGCCGCCTTGCCGCCGAACTCCCTAATCGCCCCCTCACCTTCGGCCTCGAAGGGGAGGTGGAGCGGGCCGACCTCTACGCCACCCGGATCCGCTGCCTGCCGGACCGCAGCCGGTT
>Ga0167615_1000146_pt1 | contig 25068 bp, 27 predicted proteins | sample BED_Mat_host_9_1_FD_111800 | JGI IMG/M metagenome (GOLD analysis project Ga0167615, IMG submission 111800) | Extremophilic microbial mat communities from Yellowstone National Park, USA - BED_Mat_host_9_15 (v2) (version 2) | ecosystem: Environmental > Aquatic > Thermal springs > Hot (42-90C) >... | reverse complement strand
CCACCCGATTAAGAGTCGGATGCTCTACCAATTGAGCTAATGACCCGTGGTGACCCTAAGGGGATTCGAACCCCTATTACCGCCGTGAGAGGGCGGCGTCCTGAGCCATTAGACGATAGGGCCTACTGGCTGCCGAACTAGGACTCGAACCTAGACTAACTGATCCAGAGTCAGTCGTGCTACCATTACACCATTCGGCATCGTTGCCCTCGCGTCTCGCGCTCGCCCGGGCGTTTCACCCGGTTGCGTTATTCAATATACACGGTTCGTTGCGCTGTGTCAAGCGTCACTCGTTCATTTTTTGGGGCCGCCCTCGCCGCATGCGGTGGCTCAGGCCGGCGGGTTCGCCCGCCGGCCAGTACCTCACGCGGTCACCACGTCGCCCGCCTCCAAGCGATCCGCCGTCTCCCGCAAGCGGCGCACGGCTTCGTCCCGCCCGAGGAGCGCGATGACATCAAACAGACCTGGGCCCACGGTCAAGCCGGTGATGGCCAGGCGCACCGGGTGGATGAGTTCGCCCGATTTGACCCCCATTTGCTCAATCCACTGCCGGAACTCGCGCTCAATGACGGGCGCCAGAAACGGCGCGACCCCCGCCAGGCCATCCGCAACCCTTCTCAACCTGTTCGCCGTCTCCGGATGCGCGAAGTGCTTGCGAACACCCTTGTCGTCGTACGCGCGAACCGGCTCAAAGTACGGACGCATCCCGTCGATGAGCTCGTGCAGATTGCGGCTGCGCGTCTGCACGAACGCGACCACGGTGCGCACCCACATCAGAACCTCTCGGCGACTCTCGCCTTCCGCCACGTACCCCCGCTCGACCAACTGCGGCCACGCCTGATCCATGAGGGTCTCGGGCGATTGCTGGCGAAAATAGTGGGCATTGAGCCACTCCAGTTTCTTCACGTCGTAGATGGCCGCGTGCTTGGCGACCTTCTCAAGATCGAACAACTGAATGGCCGTCTCCCGATCCACAATCTCTCGGTCGTCCCCGGGCGAGAAGCCGAGGAGCAACAGATAGTTGACGAGCGCCTCGGGCAGAATCCCCATGTCCCGGTACTCGCTCACGCTTGTGGCCCCGTGGCGTTTGGATAGCTTACTGCGATCCGGCGCGAGGATCATGGGCACGTGCGCGAACGCCGGCGGCTCGGCGCTGAGCGCCTCGAACAGCACGATATGGCGGGGCGTGTTGGACAGGTGCTCCTCGGCACGGATGACGTGGGAGATCTTCATCTCCACGTCGTCCACGCACGAAGCAAAGTGATACGTCGGGGTGTCGTCCGCCTTCCAGATGATGAAGTCGTCGATCTCGCTGTTTGCGAACGCGACGTCTCCTCGAATCAGATCGTGCACGACGGTTTCGCCCTCCGCGCGGCTTCGGATCCGATACACGTGCGGTTCGCCCGCGGCCATGCGCCGAGATCGCTCATCAGGAGACAAATCGCGGCAGCGCCCCACGTAGCGAGGCGGCTTTCCCTCGCGCTGCAAGGCCTCCCGGTCTCGCGCGAGCTCGTCGGGCGTGCAGAAGCACGGATACGCTTTGTCCTCCGCGAGGAGCCTGTCCAGGTGGCGGCGGTAGATGTCCATCCGCTCCGATTGGCGATAGGGGCCGTACGGGCCTCCCACGTCGGGACCCTCGTCCCACAAAATGCCCAACCAACGCAGGCCCTCAAGAATCTGTTGGTACGACGCTTCCGTCGAACGCGCGCGATCCGTATCGTCGATGCGAAGGACGAACTTTCCCCCATGTTTTCGAGCAAACAACCAGTTGAAGTACGCCGTGCGCGCGCCCCCGATATGAAGCGCCCCTGTGGGGCTCGGCGCAAAGCGAACGCGAACTTCCTGACCCATACCTGAACCTCCTGTCGAATTGCCCAACGGATATCCGCAGCACCTGTGTGCACACACTAGACGCGAGGTGAACCAAGATGAAGCATACCAACCGCCACCCGACGACGCCCTCCGTGGCGAGCCCCAATTCCGGCGCTTACGATCCCGGCCCCGTCGATCAGGGAGAGACCGACTACCCGACGGCCGACGTCGCTGCAGCCCAAGCTTCCACGTACGATCTCGCCGTCGAAGAATTTCCGGAGGGCCCCTACGGCGCCGCGACCAACGAGCGGCGCCTTGGCAAGACGTCCCGCTGGCTCGAAGGCCAGATGGTGAGCGGCCGTTTTCGGGACACGAACATGATCACGTCGGATCGCCATACCGCGCCGTACGAACAGAAAGGCGATGACACGTACGAGGATCGATCGTAAACGCGCGCACGGCCGGATGGCAACTTCCCGCGTTGCCCCGGCCGCGCAATGGCGCCTTCGTGCCCCTCAAGGCGTCTGGCCCATCACCTCGAGCAGCGCGGCAATGCACATGTCGTTTTCCTCCGGCGTCCCAAAGGTAATGCGGACGTACGACTCCAGCCCGCGGAATCCCGTTCTCACCAGGATGGCCCTCCGCCGGAGCGCCTCAAACACCGCGGCACCGTCGCCGACCTCCACCAGGCAAAAATTCGCCTCGCTTGGCACCACACGGATCCCGCGTTCGGCCATCCGCCCGTATTGAAACCGCGCTTGCGAGGCGAGCGCCTGCGAACGCCGAACGTGCTCAACGTCCTCGAGCGCCGCGATGGCGCCGATCTGCGCGACCCGGTTGACGTTGAACGGTTCCCGCACACGGTGGATGAACTGAATGACGTCCGCGTTCGCGATCAAATATCCCACGCGCAGCCCGGCCAATCCGTACAGCTTGGAGAACGTGAACAAAAAGCCCACGTTGCCCCGTTGAAGGTCGTCCGGGCGGAGTTGAAGGCGCTCCTCATCCAAGGCGTAGTTGTCGTAGGCCATGTCGACCACCACGAACACGTCGTCGGGAAGGGCTGCGATAAGCGCCTCGAATTCGCGGCGCTTCATCACGGTCCCGGTCGGATTGTTGGGTGTACACAGGTACACGATCTTGGTTCGAGGCGTGACGGCCTCCGCCATGGCGTCCACGTCGTAGGTAAAGTCCGGCTTCAGCGGCACCAAGCGGACGCGCGCATCCATCACCTGTGCGCCGAATCCGTACTGGGAGAACGATGGATGCGGCACCACGATCTCGTCCCCTGGCTCAAGAAACGTCTCGGAGATGAGCTTGATGATGTCATCGGAGCCGTTGCCGACGAGCACCTGATCCGGCGAAATCCCGTGATGCCGAGCGATGGCCGCGCGAACGAGATCGCTCGCACCATCGGGATAGAGGTGAAGTCGCGGCAGCTCCTTGCGAATGGCCTCGATGGCGAGCGGAGACGGGCCCAATGCGTTTTCATTCGAATTCAACTTGATAATGCGCCGGTTTCCCAGTTCTCGGCGCAACGTTTCGTCGCTCAGCCCCGGTTTGTACGGCTCGATGGCGGCCAGGTTTCCTCTCACCCTGGATGTGACGTCGGACATCCTGCGCACCTCCCACATGTCATGACCTTCATTGTACAGGATACCGGCCAGCGGCGTCACCGCTCAGGCGCCAAACGTCGAGGGAGGCGGTTTCGGCCCCTGGGACGTCTCAGCGGACGTCTCAGGCCCTTGCTCGCCCCGTGCCGGCGGCTGCACCGGCTGCCCGCCCTTTCCCGCTCCAGCTTCGAATCCTCGCGTCTCGCCGAGGCCCGCGGACAACGCGAACCTCCAGGCGGACTCCACGCTGAGATCGACCGGCTTAACCCGATCGCGCGGGACAAGGACCGTCACGCCCGCGAACTGAAACGCGTTTGGAAGGTACACAGCCACCATCCGCCCCTCTGGGTCGAGCGGCTCGGGAAGGGTTTCCGAGGTGATGAAGCCGAGCACCTGCGCGCGTTCGTCAGGCCACATCACGAGCACGGGGGTTTGGAACGCGGTTCGCCGGCGGAACAGGTTTTCGATGAGTTCCTTGACCGTGGTGTACACGGTGCGCACGACCGGGATGTGGGTAAAGACGCGATCCGCCCACTGCAGCACAATCCGGCTGACGTACGCGCGCGACAGAAGGCCAATGAAAAACAGCGCCGCGAGCACAATCAAAAAGCCGAGACCCGGGATGTGAAGATAGACCCACGGAATGTACCAGCTGACGAGTCCATCGACCTGGTTGACGACGAACACCACCACCCAGATGGCCAGTGCAAACGGCAGGATGGTGGCGAGGCCGATACCCAGGTACTGGGCCAGTTTTCGAAGGATCTCCTTCACCCAATTCATCTCCTGTCACCCCGGCAAGCTGTAGAAACCAGCCGCCAGCACCACGTAGGCGCCAAAGGCCATGGCGCCTTCCAACCAATTGGATTCTCCATCCATGACCAGCACCACGACCAGCAATACGGCGGCCATCATGCTGACGACCTCGGGCCAGGTGAACGCGAACGTAAACGGGACGCCCATCAGAGCGCCGATGAAGAACAGAACCGGAGCGATGAACATGGCGACTTGAAGCGTGCTGCCGACGGCGATCTCGAGCGACAGGTCCATGCGGTTTTTCCAGGCCATCCAGACCGCCGACGCGTGCTCTGCGGCATTTCCGATGATGGCGACGACGACCACGCCGATGAAAACCTCGCTCCAGCCCAGTTGAGCCGCGATGGAACGCACCGAACCCACCAACCAATCGCTCTCCAGGCTGACAAGCACCGTGGAAGCGGCCAACAGCGCCACGTGCACGAGAACCGGTCGGCTCGACACCTGCGCGTCGTCCTCTTCGTGCTGGATGGCTTGAAACAGTTCGCGATGGGTGAACAGGCTGAAGTAGAGCCCCAGCAGGTACACCGCGAGGGAGACAGCGGCCGCCCCGTACGACAGCACTGGGGAGATGTGAGGTTGGCTGTACGCGAATGCGGTGGGGACCACGAACGCAACCCCAATGCCCAACATCAGCATGGACCCGTGACTGCGCGCCACGCGGACGTTGAACTTCTGAATCGGGTGGCGCAATCCGCCCACGAAGAACGAAAGGCCGAGAACAAAAAGCAGGTTGCTGATGATGGAGCCCGTGATCGACGATTTCACTAAGGGAATGAGGCCATCCTTCAGGGAAAAGATGCCGATGATGAGCTCGACGGCGTTGCCAAACGTCGCGGATAAGAGGCCGCCCAGCCGCTCACCGGACCTCGCCGCGATGGCCTCGGTCGCGCGCCCCATGATGGCCGCGAGCGGAACCACCGCCGCGGACGACACGAAAAACTGCATCACAGGGCTCTGGACCCAAAGATGAACGGCGATGCTCCATGCGCTCAGAACGGCCGCCGCAATCCAGATCAGTACATTCAATCGCGTCTCTCCTCCTGGTGACACGTCTGCACCATTCCTCAAAAATCTATCAAAACCATACCAAAGGTCCGGCCTTCCTCGCATCGGTCCTTCAGAGCTCCAGGTGACAAGTGTGCTACAATGAGGCGAGAAAGGGGACGGCGCGATGTACGCATTTCCCAAGGTCAAACGGCTGCGAGGGGAACTCAAGCGAAGCGAAGTGCGCAACCAGGTGAAATACCAGTTGACGACGCGCGAATTCGTCCAGCAACGTGGCCGAACCACGTATCGAATCGCCCTCGAACACATTCTCGGCATGGTGGAATGCTCCGATGCCGAGTACGTGCGCCACGCAAAGCCGCTGTTCGGAGTTCAGCCAGATCCGTACGGAAAACCCTACAAAATCGTCACGCAGATCATGCATCTCGTCACCGAAGTGGGCGTGATCGAGCAACATGGCGTGTCCTTCTACACGCGCCTATCTCCCGCGTTCGCGGCACACATGGAGAGCCTTCTCACCGAAAGCGGCTGAATCCGAGTCAGCCGTCTTTCGGGCCCCGGCGCCTCTTCCGGCTCGTCCACATGGACCTCAGATACCGAATGCCGAGAATGGCGGCACAAGCCGCCACCACGCCGTATCCCACCCACCGGATGTTCGAGACACCGGTCCATCGCGCCAAGAAACCCGCCAACTCGTACGCGGCGATGGCGACGCCGGCGAACATCCAGTTCGGATACCGTTCATTCATGACAGGCCTCCATCGTTCTCGTCGCTCCACAGTCGGATCTGTTCTCCGCGCTCGAGAAGGGGTCTTGGGCGCTTCGCGAGATGGAGAAGATCCAGCCAATCCAGTGCGTTCCACACCGCATCGTTGTTGGAGTTGTTGTTCATCAAGATGTGAACCTCGCGAACCTGCGCGGCAAGCGCGCGCACATCCGGCACGAGCTCGCGGAGCTCGTCCTGACTGTATCGATAGCGGAATCGCTCCTTGGACGAAGCGAGCCCCTTCTGGTTCCACGTCTCGCGATTCCGGCCGTGCATGCGGAAAATGGCGAGGTGGGACGTGGTGGCGCGGGGAACGTACGGGACCGTCGTCCGCCCCGCGTCAGGTTCATCGCAGATCACGTGAACCACATCAAGCGCCTGAAGCCATGCGAGCGTGTCCGCGGTGCGTTCGTCGGTAGCGTACCAACTGCGCTCGCGAAATTCCACCGCCACGCGGTGGGGGCGCAGGAAGTCCACCAGGCGTTCGACGGTCACGCGATGCCGGCGCGTCGCATCAAACCACGGGGGAAATTGCAACAGGATGACGCCCAATTGGCCGCGCTCCACAACGGGCTGAAGGCTGGCCAAAAATGCCTTGCCCACGGCCCGGCGCTCCGCCGCAGTCATCGAGCGCACGTGAAACGTCAGGGCCCCTGGGGCCTTGACGTGAAACACGAACGAACCGCTCACCTGCTCGAGCCACCGCTCCCACACGCGGGCCTCCGCGATGCGATAAAAGGTCCTGTCGATCTCGACGAGATCGAAATACGAGGCGTAGTACGCGAGCCGTAACTCCCGGGGCCAGGTGCGAGGGTAAAAGTCGTCGTGATCGTGAAAAGCGCACGTTCCGACGCGTATCATGCTGGACCTCCCCGCGGAGCGGGCTTTGACCCCGTTCTTCGCAGATCGATATAATGGTGGACGTGAACGCGATCATCGAGCTCTTGGATGGGAGATGAACGACATGGCGAGCGCTCAACACGCCATCCGCTGTCCGCACTGCGATCATACCTGGTTCCGGGAAGAACGCCAAGTCGAGCTCGACTCGAGCGTCGTGATCAAGCCCGGCATGCCCGTTGAAGGTCGCGTCGTGCGCGAGCAATACGTCTACATCTGCACGAATTGTAATCAGGTCTTAGTTCACGAGTGACATCTTGGACGGGTTCATCGCGGTATAAAGATCCCCATCTCCTCACACGATAACGAGGAGATGGGAGGGATCGCCTTGAAGCGATACGGTCGGCGTTTGGCGTGGCTAGCCGTGGCGCTCGCGGCGCTCGGAGCTTGGCACGCCTGGCCGCGGTCGGATGGCCCGCACGCAGAGGCGCACCGCTCGCACCCGCACGCGGTTGAGCCCTCTTCCGCCGGCTGGACCGCGACGGATCCCGGCACGACGCGGCTCGCGGGGCGCGAGACCATCCTCGTGCTGGGCAGCGACAAGCGCCCAAAAGACGCGCGCGGGAACGCCGACGTGCTCCTGGTGGCGAGCCTCGACGACACCCATCGCCGCATCGAACTCCTCTCCATCCCGCGCGACACGCAGGTGGCGTTCCCGGATGGCCGGTATCGCAAGATCAATGAAGCCCTGGCCATCGGCGGGCCCGAGGAGACCTGCATGCTGGTCGAGCGCTTGATTGGCCTCCCCATTGATCACTACGCCATCCTTCGATTCGATGCGCTCGTGCGCATGGTGGATCGGATCGGCGGCCTCGACATCGAGGTGCCCCGCGACATGGACTACCGCACGGGCGACCAGGTGTACGGTGTCATTCACCTGCGGAAAGGCCGGCATCACCTGAACGGCGAGCAGGCGCTCCAGTTTGTCCGCTACCGCCACGATGCCCTCGGCGACATCGGGCGCACGATGCGGCAGCAGGCGTTCCTCGTGGCGCTGAAGGATCAGCTCCTTCGCCCCCAAACGCTGCCCCGCCTGCCCGAAGTGGCGATCGACGCGTGGCGGATGATCGACACCGACATGTCCCTGGCCGACCTTTCCCGTCTGGCGGCACGCGCGCCGCGATACCAGGCATATCAAACCGTGCACACCACCCTGCCGGGCTCCTTTCACGATCCCGACCCGGCCATTCCTGGAGACCTGAGCTACTGGGTGGTCAATCCGATCGAAGCTCGGTACGTCGCCGAGCGGTTTTTCTCGGACGGCGAGGTTCCGGCGCGCATCATCCAAGACCCGCGCGAGACCCGCACCTGGCTTCCGCCAGCGGCGCGCGCGGCTCAGCCATCCGACGGCCGCTCGACGCCCGCCTGAGGCGCTCACGCGCCTGACTTGGCCCGCGCGAACGAATCCCGCACGGACTCCCGTGTGACCACAATCGCGTCTCCGCGCGCCTCGCGCTCGATCTTTCGCCAAGTCACGCGGCTGTTCATCCAGTACGACCACGCGGTGGACACCAGGATGCCTATGGCCTGTCCAAGGGGAACGGGCACACCAAAGCCCTCGCAGACGCGCATCACGAGCGTCGTCATCGCGATCCCGACGACTGAGATGCCGACGAACAAGGGTAGCTTCCATCCCCATCCTCGCCCGGAGGACTCCGATTTCCAAGTGACGCGATCGTTCCAAACGTAATTGTTCAGCATGGCCACGAACGAAGCGGCGACGGACGCGACGGTATCCCGCAGGTGGACCCCATACCACAGGAAGCTCAGGACCGCCTCGTTGACCACCACGCCCGACAGGCCGATGAGGCAGAACAGAAAGAACCGCCGGTCCGGCGGGCTCTGGCTCACCAGGCGCACGAGGTGACGAAAGTAGTTCCACTGCTCCTTCAGGCTCATCTTCGATTCGCCGAAGTCGCGGGCGACGAACGCGTACGCGATCTCGTGCACGCTGCGGTATCGCCCTTTCACCAGCACCTCGATGAGGATCTTCCATCCAATGGGGTTCAGTTCGACGCCGTCGATCACCTCGCGCCGCAGGCCGAAGAAACCGCTTGTGCAGTCCGAGATCCTGCGCAGGCGATGGAGCGCGAGTTGCCCAATGACCCTCGCGGTCCACGAGATGAGCTTACGGAGCGGGCCAAGCCCTCCGTCCGAGCCTCCCTCCACGAACCGGCTCGGGATGACGACATCGATCCCGGACTCTAGTCGCTCGTAGATCGCCGGCAACAACTCCGGCGGGTGCTGGAGGTCGGCGTCCATCACGACCAGGTACCGTCCCTGCGCGCGTTCGAACCCGCGCACGACGGCGCTCGCGAGGCCCCGTTCGTGATCGCGGTGCAACACGTGAACCGCGGGATCCCGCGCCTCGAGATCGCGAAGCACGGCGACCGTGTCGTCGCGGCTGTCGTCCACAAACCAAATCTCATACGCAATCCCCAGCGGCGCTAACGCCTGATGGATGCGCGCCACCAGGGGATGAATGTTGTCCCGCTCATTGTACGTCGGGATCACCACACTGAGGTCCACGCCCAAAGCCTCCTCGCGCCAAGGCCTACGAATCGGACCTTTGGCCCTGTCCGTCATCGCGGAACCACGAACAGAGCGCGGCCATGTCGAGATCGGCGAAGGATCCCGCGGATGCGCGCCGCAAGAGATCCCGGGCCAGTCCCGCGATGGGCGTGCGAGCCCGCAAGTGCTCGCTCGCCTCGGTGAATAGACGCACATCCTTGGCCAGGTGTTTCACCGGGAATTGCGGCGTGAAGTCGCCCGTCTCAATCATGGCGCGCTTGCCGCCGTAAACGGCGGGCCAAACCGAACTCGTGGCCAGCACGTCGAGCGCCGTGCGAACATCGAACCCCGCCCGTTCCGCGAAGGCGAGCGCTTCTCCCAGAGACAGCATGGACATGGCCAGCAAATAGTTCACCATGAGTTTCATGGCGGATCCGTTGCCGACGTTGCCCAGTCGATGGACGACGTGTGCCATGGTGCGGAGATACGGCAGGGCCGTTTTCACGTTCGCCTCTGTGCCTGCCACCAAGGCCACGAGCTTCCCCTCTTCGGCCGGCTTGGTGGTTCCGAGCACCGGAGACTCGACATACCCGAATCCGCGCCGTTCCACGCGTTCGGCAAAGCGAATCGACTCTTCGACCCCGACCGTGCTCATGTTGACGACGACAGCGCCCGGGTCCATTGCGTCGAGGGCACCAGATTCAAACAGCGCCGCTTCCACCGCCGCACCGTCGGCGAGCATCAGGAAAATCACCCGACATCCCCGCGCGGCGTCTCTCGGGTCCGAAGTCACCCGCACGTGGGTTGGCAAATCGCGAATGGCTTTCGGCGAGCGGTTGTACGCGACGACGTCCTCCCCCAGGGAAGCCACGCGTTTCACCATCCGCTCCCCCATCAGCCCTAGTCCCATCCAGCCAATGGTCATGATTCCCCCTCCTGTCTGCTGCGCGGACTCGCTCCACACGGGTGCTCGTCCAGGATGGCGACCAATCGCTCGAGCAGCTCGACAAACCGCCTCGCGTCCTGTTCCCCCAGCTTGTCCAGCAGTTGCGCGATCTTGGCGGCCCGATTCCGCGTGAGCTCCCGAAGATGGGAGCGGCCGCGATCCGTCAGAATCACATATACGACGCGCCGATCCTCGCTTGAACGCACGCGCTCGACGTACCCCAGTCGGACCAGTTCGTCACACACCTGCGTGATGGCACCGGGGCTTAGGCCGGCGATGCGGGCCAGGTCAGACGATTTGGCCTGCGGCACGAGACTCAGGTGCCGGAGCACAAACGCCTGCGTGTGGGTCAAACCGAATTTGTCCTCGGTGAAGTGCGAGCGCATCCCGCGGAAGAACCGCTCCATGATTGTGTCGAGCCGCTCTGCGATATCCAGGCGATCCCCATTCACCCACATTCACTCCACCTATGTAATCTTGCGCGATCCGTCCGCCGTCTCGCATCCGCGTCACTTCACATGGCCGTTTCGCCCCACGCGGCGGCGCAACAGCGCAGCGAACACCGCGAGCGCCGCGAGCGGGATACACCCGAGAAGGATGTAGATCCAGTTGCCGAACACGCCTGCGTAGACCAACGCCACGCCGAGGTAATAGGGCACCATGGCCACGACGGCCGTCCAAGTGTACGACCAAAGCGAGGTGGCCGGGATCATGCCGGCGACGTAGTTGACCAAAAACGCGGGCACCGGGAGCAAGCGGGCTAAAAGCAAGCCCAAACTCCCCCACTCGCGAACCCAATGGTTGACTTGTTCAAACCGCTCGTGGTGTTGCACGCGTTGAAGCATGATGCGCGTAAAGTGGCGGGCGATGAAAAAAATAAGGATGGAACTGATGGTGGATCCGATCCACGCATAAGTCGTTCCCGCGACGACCCCGAACACGCGCAGGAAGATGATCAACAGCCCTTCGGAAGGGATGGGCGTCAGGCACCAGATCACCATGATCGCGATGGCCCAGATCACGCCCCAGAATCCCCACGACTGAATCCAGTCGGTCAGCCGGTGGTTCCTATCCAAATACAGCACCACCACCGCCACCAGGGCGCCCGACAGGATCATCGCAATGGTGCGCCAATCTGTGAGCAACTGCTTGACAAACCCCGCCACATCCACGACTCCCCGCTATCATTCCACTCTCTTTCACAGTATCAGACTGTCGGCAAAGGTTCAAACGCATTCAAAGGGCGGCGGGCGCCCGCCGCCCGCCGCCGCAAGCTCCTTTCAACGAGGCTGGATGGGCGTAGTGCGCTTCTGACCAATGCGCTCTCCATCCTCCGGCTTTGGCGCCAAGGTGTGCTCCTCGGGCGTGTCGCGAATTGCCCACTGCTCCAGCGCTTGGCGATCGCCCTCCGCGAGCAAGTGTTCGCCAAAGTTGCGCATCGGCGGGCCGGGCTTGCGGTGCGTCTCCCCTTGCATGAGCCATCCCTCCCGCCCTTACCGTGCCCCGTCGAACCGTATGTATGCGTTGGCCCGCGCTCAAATCCCCGGCTTCTTGCGCCAAATGACGCCGTCATCCGTGCCGATGGCCACCTCGTTCGCCATGTCGACGAAGAGCCCCGACTCCACCACCCCGGTCGTCAGCTTGAGGCGCCGCGCCAAATCTGCCGGATCCACCACTTCATCGAACACGGTATCGAGGATGTAGTTGTGGTTGTCCGTGACGAACACCTCGCCGTCCCGCTCGCGAAGCGTCCAGCGCCCGCCGAGCGCCTCAATGCGGCGCGCCGTCGTCTCCCACGCGAAAGGGACCACCTCGACGGGAATGGCGAGCCCGGACAGATGGTCGTACAGCTTGCTGTCATCCACGACAATGATGAGCTCGTCGGAGATGGACGCCACCAACTTCTCGCGCAGCAACGCACCACCGCCGCCCTTGATGAGCTGAAGGTCGGGCGTGACCGCGTCCGCGCCGTCGATGGTCAAATCGAGCCGTGGGCAAGTGCGAAAATCGGTCAAAGGAATGCCCAACTCGCGGGCCAATCGCTCCGTCTCGCGCGACGTGGGGATGGCCACGATGTCGAGCCCTTCCTTCACGCGCCTGCCCACCTCGACGATGGTGTAATACGCGGTCGATCCCGTCCCGAGACCGACCTTCATTCCAGGTTGAATCCGTTTTGCGGCCTCTTCACCCGCCATCCGCTTCTTTTCCATCCTCGACTCCCTTTCACAAGATCGGAGACAGGAGCCTCGCGCAGCTCTCCATGATGCGTTCGGCTCTCGGCCTTGATCGGTATTGTTCCAGGGTCAATCTATCACATTTCTCGAGATCGCGCTCAAACAGATCGGCGAGGTGTCCGCTCTTGTCGCGATCGAAGATCAGCGCGTTCACCTCGAAGTTCAGCTTGAAACTGCGAATATCGATGTTTGCTGTCCCGACCGACGCCAATTCCCGATCCGTCACCACCATTTTGGCGTGGAGAAAGCCGTCTCGATACAGGTAACACTGAACGCCCGCTTGAAGCAGATCGCCCAGATAAAACCTCGAGGCCCAAAACACCCACAGATGATCCGGCTTGCCCGGCAACATGACCTTGACGTCGACCCCCGACAGACTCGCAATCTTGAGCGCGGTCAACAGGCTGTCGTCCGGAACGAAATACGGCGTCTGGATATAGATACTCTCCTTGGCCGCGTAGATCATCTTGATGTAGGCGTTCCGGATCTGCTCCCAGTCGGTGTCCGGACCGCTCGCCACCACCTGCATGCCGGTCGTACCCGGGCGCCCCTCTGCGCGCGGAAAATAGCGGTCTTCGAACTCGACCGGTCGCTTGGAGGACGAGTTCCAGTCCAACACAAAGATGGACTGCAGCTCGAGGATGGCGCTCCCTTCGATCCGAAGATGCGTATCGCGCCAAAAGCCGAACCGCTCGTCCTTGCCCAGGTATTCGTCGCCCACATTGAAACCGCCCACGTACGCGACGCGTCCGTCGATCACCGCGATTTTCCTGTGATTGCGATTGTTCATGCGAAGGTTGACATACGGGATGCGGGACGGAAAGAAAGCGGCGACCTCGCCGCCATCGCGGACGAGAGGTTCAAAGAACGACTTGGGCGTCCACGCGCAACCGACGGCGTCGTACAGCAGGCGGACCTCCACGCCCTCGCGCGCCTTCTCGGCCAGCAGGCGAACAAGGCGCTCGCCGAGATCGTCCGGTCGGAAGATGTAGTATTCGAGGTGGATGTGATCCCTGGCCCGCCGAATGTCTTCAAAGAGGGCCTCGAACTTGTCCACCCCGCGCACGAACACGTCGACTCGGTTATCTTCCGTGTAGACCGCGTAGGCCGTCTTGAGGTTCAGGGCGATGAGGTCCGCATGGCGCTCGGCGGCCGGCTCTTTGTAGGCCACCTGCCCCGATTCGACCTGCCGATGCTGGCGCTCTGCGGCGCGCGCCACCCAGGGCGCATTGCGCAGGCGAAAGCGGGCCAGGCGGTAGCGGCTGATGTGTTGACCAAACAGCACGTACAGGACGAAGCCGCCCACAGGGATGAACAACAAGACCATGAGCCAAGCCCACGTGACGGCGGCATTGTGCCGTTCGACGAAAATGATCACGAAGGCCGTGACGAGATCGAGGACAAAGATGAGCAAGTACGCGATGTGCAACCACGGCATGTTGGCTCTCCATTCCGGCATGGGGCCAGGCGCGGGCGCGTTAGGGCCGCGCCCGCAGCACCGGCCAGACGAGCGGCGCGAACGCGATGCAGAACGCCGCAATGGCCATCCATTTGAGATATGCTTGATCTGCGGGATACGTCATTTCGGGCACCTCCAGCCGCGTCTGTGCTATAGCGTATGCGCGGTCGCCCGTCTCCGACGTTCCCCGGAGAGGAGTGAAACGCTGTGAACGGTTGGTTCTTGGCGGCTGCCATTGCCTGTGAAGTGTTTGCCACTTCGATGCTCAAACAGACGCAAGGCTTTTCCAGACTTTGGCCCTCGATAGCCGTGATCTTGGGTTACGCGCTCTCCTTTTACGCGCTGTCGCAAGCGCTTCGAACCATCCCCATCGGCGTGGCGTACGCCATCTGGTCCGGCGTCGGAACCGCGGCCATCGCGGCCCTCGGCGCCCTCCTCTACCGCCAAGCCATCACGCCCACCATGGCTTTCGGAATTGCGCTCATCATCGCGGGCGTGGTGATCCTGAACCTTCACCGCCCGCTTCATTGACGCCTGCGCGGCGGAGCCCTTGATGGGCCTGCGCACAGAACACGCTGGGTTCGTGCGGATGGCCTTGATCTTCCACCTGCACGGTGACGTGCCCAATGTTGAGGTGGCGGAGCCGATGCTCAATCTCCCGGATCACCCCCTGGGTCTCCGACACCGTCGTGACGCCGTCCACTTCCACGTGGCACGAGAGCGCGTTGCGGCCGTTGGCGATGGCCCAGATGTGAAGATCGTGCACGCCGCGCACGCCGTCCACCGCGAGGATGGCGTCGACCACCTCGCGGGCGTTCACATCAGCCGGCGTGCCCTCCATCAGGATGCGCGCCGCGCGCCGGGCCAACCGGACGGCGCCATATGCAATGACAAGCGCGATGACCACGCTCAACATCGGATCAATGGGCTCCCAGTGGGTCAAAGCGATCACGGCGCCAGCCACGATCACGCCGAGCGAAGCCGCCATGTCGCCCACCATGTGCAGCACGGCGCTCTGCACGTTCAGATTCTCCTCGCCGCGCATGGTGAGCGCCATGCCCAGGTTCACCACGACGCCGACCGCCGCGCTGAGCGACATCCACAGCGGCTCGACGGGCCGAGGGTGCTGCAGTCGGTTCCACGCCTCGACCATCACCCACACCGTGACCCCAAGCAAGAGCAGCGCGTTGAAGAGCGCCGCCAGAATGCCTGCGCGATGATAGCCAAACGTCATGCGCGCGTCGGACGGCCTTTCGGCCTGCCGGAGCGCGTACCAGGACAGCCCGAGCGCGGCCATATCCGTGAGCACGTGGCCAGCGTCGGACAACAGCGCGAGGCTCCCGGACACCCAGCCGCCGAAAACTTCCGCGACAAACACGAGCGCCGTCAACCAGAACGCGAGGCGCATCTTATCGGCGGGGGCGTGCACGTGCAGCCATTCGTCGACATGCGCGTGCCCGCCGCCGCGCGCGTGATGATGATGACCATGTGCATGGCCTTCATGCGAATGGGACATCGTTCGTTCTCCTCGTGCATGGTCCCGCAGCCTGATGCCGCGGTCACCTTCACGATATTCGTTCCTCGCCGCGCGCGCAATACCATCCCGGAGAATCGGCGGCGCAAATGTCACGGGCGGCTCGAGCATTCGAGCCGCCCGCTTGATCAGCATTTGCTGTAGCCGCACGCCTCACATTCGTAGCACCCGCCCTGGCGAATCAGCGTGTGCTGATGACACTCGGGACACCAGTCCTTCGCAATGGAATACGCCCGTAATTCGGACGGCTTGGCGGGATCGCCCTCATCCGGGGCAGACGTCGCCGCCTGGCGAGCCGCCATGTGGCGCAGCGGGAAGGTCTCGGCGTGTTCGATGAGCGCCTTCGCGATGGCGTCCGGCACCGACGTGATCCGCTGTGCGCCAAACCCGACGGCATTTTGGCCTCCGATGCCGGAGAAGTGCTTCACCAACTCCGCCTCCCGGTTCGGGTTGTTGGACTCCCGCAGGTACAGCGTGATGGCCCGGCCGAGCGCCTCGTTCGCCGCGTACACGTCCGATCCGGCCTTGCCTACGTTCACAAACACCTCCGTGGCCATGTGCGTGTCCGGATCGTCGTTGATGGTGATGAACGCCTTTCCGAGCGGCGTCTCCTTGCGGTACGTCGCCCCGTACAGCACGTCAGGGCGCCGGCGTTTGACGTATCCGCCCTGGGCGGTCTGCGGGGCCTGCGCCGCTTGCTCGCTCGGCGCCGACGCCGCCGCGTCCTGCGCACCCTGGCCATCGCGCGTCTCCTCGTCCTTCTTGAGCGACAGGACTTGCTCGCTGCGCGAACCGTCTCGGTAAATGGTGATGCCCTTGCATCCGAGCTCGTAGGCGAGATCGTACAGTTTCACGGTGTCCTCCACCGTGTACGAGTTGGGCGCGTTGCACGTCTTCGAGATGGAGCTGTCAATCCATCGCTGCAGCGCGGCCTGCACCCGCACGTGCTCCTCGGGCGTGAGTTCCATCGCCGTGACGAAGTAAGGCGGCAGGTTCTCCTCGTTCGGGTGTGTGCGACGATACTCCTCGACGATGGCCGCGTGTTCCTCGAACAGGCCGAGGCGTGAGTTGCGGAAATACGACCACGCGTAGTACGGTTCGCACCCCGTCGAACACCCCACCATCGTGCCCGTCGTTCCCGTGGGCGCAATGGTCATCGTCGTGACATTTCGGACGCCGTGCTTGCGAATGGCTTCCACCACGTGCGGGCGCTCGGCGGCCATATGGCGCATGAAACCCGACTGCAGAAACTTGTCCGCGTCAAACTTCGGGAACGGCCCGCACTCCTTCGCGAGCTCCACGGACTCGAGATACGCCCACTCCGCCATGAGCCCCATCACGACGTCGATCAGCTTGACGCTCTCCTCGGAGCCATAGCGAATGCCGCAGTAGAGCATCAAATCGTGCAGCCCCATGATGCCAAGCCCGACGCGGCGCTCGGACATTTGGTTCTTCCGGTTTTCCTCAAACGGATAGTAGGTCGCGTCGATCACGGCATCCTGAAACCGAATCCCTCGCCGCGTCGTGAGTTCCAGTTCCTCCCATCGAATGTGGTGCAGGAGAAACTCCGCCTCGTCCGCGGGGAACTTCTCGAGCAGGCGAGCCCGCACGTAAGCCTCGCGCTCCGGGTCCGAGAACTCGGTACGCACGCCGCTATCGCGAAAGCCATTCGCGAACCGAGCGAGCACGACCGCCCCGAGGTTGCAGATGCCGTACGGCGGAAGCGGCTGCTCGCCGCACGGGTTGGTCGCGACAAGCGGGTTGAAATACCACGAATTGCTCATCGCGTTGGCTCGCCCCAAAAAGACGACGCCCGGCTCGGCAGACTTCCACGCCGACTCGCAGATATCGCGCCACAGTTGCGCGGCAGACACGGTCTCCGTGACCTCAAACGGCTTGCCTTCTTGGAGCCAACGCCCGAAATCCCCATCGAACGAATCGCGGTGGGACGCCGGGACGAATCCGAGCTTCCACGCTTCCCCCCGGCGTTTGGCCTGCATGAATTCCTCGGACACGCCCACGCTGATGTTGGCCCCTGTGATGACGCCATCCACCTGCTTCGCGCGGATGAACTTCGGCAGATCCGCGTGCCGGTCGTTCAAGATGAGCATGAGCGCGCCGCGGCGAGAGCCGCCTTGAAGCGTGAGCTGGCACCCGACGCTCATGATTTCTCCCACGCCCACGGGGCCGAAGCCATCGCCGAACACCTGGTTGCCTTTGTCGTACAGAAGCCCCCACGAGTAAGCCCCAGACGAGCGCCCGTTCACCCCGCGGACATAGCTGTAGCGCGGACGAAGCGACGACAGGATGACCGATACGCGCTTGCCGTCCCGCATCGCCTCCCACATGTCCCCGAGAGTCCTCGCGATGGTGTTGCGGCTGTCCCCAGGGCTCAGGCAGAATCCGACGGCCTGCGGAACGAGGTGCGCGTCGGAGGCGAGGATCTTTTCCATCAGCTCGCGCGCGCGGATGCGCCCGTGCTGCTCGACAGGCAGGCCCTGCCGCACCCAGGCGTCGAGATCGCCCGTCCATCTTTCGTCGTACCGCTCCACCGCCGTGTTCGGGAACTGAAACACCCACTCGTCGTCCTCTTCCACAGCGCGCCAAAATGCGGCATCCGCGCGGACGAGCTTCGTAGAATGCGGGTATTGAGTGTCCAAAAAATCGACGAGATCCGGGTGCCAGGCGTCCAGAACGAGCATGAGCTCGGCTTTGCGGGGCGCCGTGCTCACGGGAATGAGCGTGCCCTGGGGCGGGATGCGCGACAGGTTCATGCCCACGCCGCCGCTCCGCGCCTGGATTTCGAGCGTCTGGCCGAACGACTCGGCGTAGTCGCGAAGGTCGGGGCCCACGTTCGGAATGACGAAGCAGTTGTAGCTCGTCACCTGCATGCCCGTCCCGAGCGACGCGTTGATTCGGCCGCCGGGCACGTAGCGCCAGCCCTTCTGCAGCTCGTAGAACGCCTCTTCCCACACCTCCGGCTGGCGGGTGACCGCTGCGGCGCCCCGCGCGACGCGCCGCCACATCTGCCGAGGGGACGTTGCGAGCAGCACGTCCACCTGGCTCGCCGGGACATCCACGACCGATCCGTCCCGGAGCTCCACCGTCACCCGATCCGCATCGCGATCCACCGCCTTCACTCGCGCAAGTTCGTGGTACGCCCGCTTCTTGTCCAAGACGGTCACGGCGAGCGCCCCCGGCGCGAGCGCCTCCTTGCGGATGTCCTTCAGCAAATACCGGTCGGCGACGATCTTTTCACCCGTCGGCCCCAGGTAATCGTCGTCGTTGAGGTCCAACATGGGCCTCTCCCGTTGTTCGATGGCCATTCACATCCCCCTCTATCCTCGCGCGGACGGCGTTCATTCGCTGGCGGGCTTGTCCGTCTGCGCCGGGCGATCCCCCGCGCGGGCCCGATCGCCGATGAGCGCAAGCACTTCCTTCAGCAGCATCTCGACGTCGCGAAACTCCCGATACACACTCGCGAACCGCACGTACGCGACACCGTCGAGTTCCCTCAGCGCATCCATGACACGCTCCCCGATGACGGAAGACGGCACCTCGCGCTCGTATTCGAGCCGCAGTTTTCGCTCGATTTCGTCGCAGACCGCCTCCAGCGTCTCCGCCGGAATGGGGCGCTTTTCGCACGCCTTCATGATGCCGCGGTACAGCTTGTCGCGCGAAAACTCTTCCCGCTTCTGGTCCTTTTTCACGACCATGAGCGGCCGCTGTTCCACTCGCTCATAGGTGGTAAAACGCCGCCCACACGCCTCGTGAATGCACTCGCGTCGCCGACGAATGGTCGTCCCGTCCTCTCCGGGCCTCGACTCGATGACGCGCGTGTTGTCCGCTCCGCAGTACGGGCATTTCATGCTGCTCACCCCCGATCACCGGGCACTTCGCGGCTTCCGGCACAGACGACAACCCGTCCGAACCATATGTAGTGTCGGAAACTCGAGTCACCGCGATTATAAGCACTATATCTGCGAGAAACAAGGGCCAATCCGTTGCACCTCAGCGAGAATTCTTGGCCATTTCAACGGCTTCTCCATTTCAACGGTGTGACAAAAGCGCAGCCACGGAGTCCACCGTCCACTCCGGCGTATGCGCCGGATCGATTTCCCCGTCCAAGCCGGACTTGACCCACACGGTCGCGAGTCCTGCCGCGCGACCGGCCGCGACATCCGTCTCCACGTTGTCTCCCACGATGACGACTTCGTCCCTGCGAAGATGGAAGCGCTGAAGCGCATAGTCCACAAATGACGGATCGGGCTTGCCCGTCACGAACACGTCGGCCGACGAAGCCGTCTGCACAAAGGCGCCGAGCGCGCCATTGCCGGGCATGAACCCGTCCTCCACAGGCAAGCGTCGGTCGGGATTCGTGAGGACCATCCAGCCGATGCGGTGGGCGACGCGCGCGACGAGCGCGAGATCGCCATAGCATGCGTCCGGCGCCAGTCCCACCGCGACGGCGGAAGCGCGATTCACCCAGGCTGCGCGTAGCTCGTCCGCTCGAGCCTTTCTCGGTTCGAGCCCTTCATCGCGAAGCGCCTCTTCTAAACCAGGCCCGCCGACGAACGCCACGATGGGCGGCTCGCCGTGCGGTCCGGCGGACGTGCGCCGCCGAATGAGGTAGGCAGCGGCCTGCGCGGATGTGGCCACTTCCTCCGCGCGGGCGTCGATGCCGAGATCGCGCAAAAAGGTGGCGACCTGGGCGGGCGTCCTCGACGAATTGTTCGTAAAGAAGATAGGTTGAATCCCGCTTGCGCGAAGGGCGCGAACAAACTCGGGCGCGCCTTCGATCACGGCTCGGCCGCGAAACAATGTGCCGTCGAGGTCCAGGAGTGCACCCCGAAACCCCGAATGCCAGAATTGTTCAGGAGACATGCCTCCCGGCGATGACGCACGAGACATCCCAGTCCCTCCTTGCCAGCGAAATGGCAGATCGAGTGTATCACACGATCGGGTGACAAATTGACCCGACCCGAACAAACTTTTAACATGAAACTGATTGTCGCGGAGACGGAGGGGTCGACTTGGCGAACGAAGGGGCTTGGGAGCGCGTCCTCCCCGGCGTGTGGTGCATGCGCGTTCCGTATCCGAACGTCTTGCCGTACGGCACCGTCAATTTGTATGTGATTCAAGGCGGCAGCGAGGCCGTGATTGTCGACGGGGGCGCCACGGGCGAACACCTGGCGCTGCTGGTGGAGCGCCTGCGAGAGATGGGCATCCGGCGCGTGACTGGGGTCCTCGCGACGCACTACCACGTGGATCACACGGCGGGGATCCCGGAACTGAAGGCCCGCCTCGAAGCCGCTGCATTCATGCACCCGTTGGACATCCCGGCTTTTGACGTCCATTTTCCGCATGCCGCGGGGACGTTCGAACCTTGCCCGGAGCGCCTGCGCGCGGGCGATCGCGAGATCTGCGTCATCCACCAGCCGGGCCACACCCATGGCCACCTCCACCTATGGCTCCCCGACGCCAAGGCGCTCCTGGTCGGCGATCATCTGGTGGACGAGGGATCCGTGTGGGTGGGACCGCCCGACGGCCACATGGCGGACTACTACCGCGCGCTCGACGCCGTGATGCAGGCCGGGGCTGACGTCGCGCTTCCAGGACACGGCCCGGTCATCTGGCGGCCAGCGCGTTCCGCCGAACGCCTGCGTGCAAGGCGTCAGATGCGAGAAGATCAGATTGTGGCCATTCTGGCGGAGGGCCCGAAGACGCTGGCGGAACTCACCGCCGCCCTGTACCCAGATGTCGACCCGCGTGCCGTGCCGTTCGCGCGCCACACGGTCATCGCGCACCTCGAGCGCCTCGAGGAGCAGGGTATTGTGCGCAAAGCGATGTCGGCCGCGGACTGGATCATGCGATACGCACGCTCGGAGGAGTGAACCCACCGGTGAACCGCTTGTCGTTTGCGAAAGATCGCACTTGGATCGGGCTTTTGGCCGCGATCGCCCTGGTCTACCACGCGTATTTCATCGTCAAGGCCTGGCGCCAACCCGTCCTTTTGTACGGGGACGCCTATTATTATGATCATTCGGCGCACGTGCTGAACACGCTGCACCTGTACGCCTATTGGAGCTGGGGTCCCGCAGCCCAAGTGACGCCAGGCTATCCGCTCTTCCTGGCGCTCGTCTATCGACTGGCAGCCCTCTTCACGCCGAGCCATGAGACGGCCATGCACCTGGCGCAGGCATGTCAACACCTGTTGGCCGTCGCGGCGAGCCTGCTCGTGTACGTCATTGCTCGCTTCCGGCTGCCGCGCTACGCGAGCTTTATCGCGGCGTTTTTATGGACGGTTTACCCCCCGGTGATCTACGCGAACGATCAGCTGCTCACGGAAAATTTGTACATCCCGTTTCTGCTTGCGTTCGTCTGGTCGTTCCTCGTCCTGGTCAGAGACCGGACCTGGCAAAGCTTCGTCGCCTCGGGCCTGTTGCTCGCCGTGACCACGCTCATCCGCCCGAGCGTCGCGCCGCTCCTCGCAGCGCCTGCCTGCCTGTTCCTGCAGCGCGAGACGCGCCGCTCCTGGACATCCACGCTGCGCAAGTATGCGCTGTACATCGCCACATTTGTCGTCGCCATGGTACCATGGTGGGTGCGCAACCTCGTCGCGATGCACCAATGGATCACGACCGATCTCGACGCGGCCAATCCGCTTTTGTTCGGCTCCGATCCGACGTTTTACAAGGACACGAACATTTCCAACGGGCTGACGTACGCACAGCAAAAAGCCCTCGCCATTCACCGAATTGAGGAGGGCTTCCGCACGCACCCGCTGGCCTATCTCAAGTGGTACACGCTGGACAAACTCGGTTGGTTGTTCGGCACGCCGTGGTACAACACGGTGCTGCCGCAACACGCAGGCCTCTTGACGCGGTGGACCTTCGCGTACGCCCACCTTCACCTGGTCTGGGTGATTGTCGGAGCCATCGGCCTTGCGATAGGCTTCGGCATGCGTTATGTTCGGTGGCTGAGCTGGTTGACGGTCTTTCTCATCGTGGTTCAACTGCCCTTTATCCCTATCAACCGGTACGCGTACCCAACTATGCCCTTCTTGTTTGTCGGAGTCGGAACCGTCGTCTATCTCGTGGCCGCTTGGGCGCGACTGCGGAGGGCGACGCCACGGAAAACGGCAGCGCCGTAGCGCGAACGACTTTCATGATGGAGGCTTGTCGTGACCATGCGAATCGCTGTGCTCATCCCGTGTTACAACGAAGAACTGACCATTGGGAAAGTGGTTCAGGACTTCCGGCGCGAACTTCCGGACGCCGAGATCTACGTGTATGACAACAACTCGCGCGATCGTACCGCGGAAGTCGCGAGGGAAGCGGGCGCGATTGTGCGAAGAGAGACTCGTCAGGGCAAGGGAAACGTGGTGCGCTCGATGTTTCGAGACATCGACGCGGACGTCTACGTCATGACGGATGGAGACGACACGTATCCGGCCGAGTTCGTTCACCATCTCATCCGGCCGATCATCGAAGGCGAGGCCGACATGTGCATCGGCGACCGCCACTCCGACGGCTCATACTCCAAGGAGAACAAGCGCCCTTTCCACAACTTTGGCAACCAATTGGTGCGCAAGCTCATCAACACCCTGTTTCACGCGGATCTGCGGGACATCATGACCGGCTACCGGGCGTTCAGCCGCCGCTTCGCGAAGACCATGCCCATCCAGAGCGAGGGCTTTGAAATCGAGACGGAAATGACCCTTCACGCGCTGGACAAGCGCTTTCGCATCGTCGAAATCCCCATTCAATACCGGGATCGCCCGCCAGGCAGCCACTCCAAGTTGAACACGCTGAGCGACGGCATTCGGGTGTTGAAGACCGTGTTTTGGATTTTCAAGGATTACAAGCCGCTCGCCTTCTTCACCGCCGTCGCTTTGATCTTGTTTTTGGCCGGCCTCGGCGTCGGCATTCCCGTGTTGTACGAGTTCTTCTCGTTTGGCCGCATCGCGAAGATCCCGTCCGCCATTCTCGCGGTCGGATTTATGGTGCTGGCGACCAACAGCCTCACGTGCGGCTTCATTCTCGATACCATCGTCCGCCATCACCGCGACTACTACGAGCTCTTGCAGAACGAATTCAAAGGCTGATCACGAAGGAGCGCCGAACCCTCCATGCGACTCGGCTACGCCATCCTCATTCTGTTGAACGTCTGCCTGCTCGTCGGCGGACAGACGCTTTGGAAATACGGGCTGCAGCATCGAGACCTCCACAGCCTGCGATCCGTCATCGCGGCCATGTTCTCACCCTGGGTCGTCGCGGGCATCGTGTTGTACGTCATTGCGACGGTCATCTGGATTTTCCTGCTGAACAAGCTGTCGTTGAGCCTTTTGTACCCCCTGCAGAGCCTCGCGTACGTCCTCGCTATTCTCGTGTCCATCTTCGTGTTTCACGAGCACGTCCCGTGGATCCGATGGGCGGGCGTGCTCGTGATCCTGGCGGGCGTGGCCTTGGTCGCCGTGTAGGCGGCCCCCGCCCGCGCGGTGTCGTCACACGTAATACGTTCCTTCACACACCCAGTGCGCTTCCCCCGTCATCCACACGTGACCGTCTTCGCGAATCTCAATGTCGAGATCGCCCCCCAAAAGGTGAACCGTCACGCGGTTTCCCACCCAGCCTTTCTTGAAGAGGGCCGCCACACTCGCGCACGCCCCCGTGCCGCAGGCGAAGGTCACGCCGGAGCCGCGCTCGTACACCCGGAAGTCGATCTCGTCCGGGGCGAGCACCGAGACAAATTCGACATTCACGCGTTCCGGGAAATCCGGATGAGACTCGATGGCGCGCCCGACGCGTTCGACGTCGATCTCGTCGACGCGATCGACCAGCGTGACAAAGTGGGGATTGCCCATGCTCACAAGCGTGCCCGTGTAGCAACCGCCGGCTGCCTCCACGCGCACGTCCTCGCCGCGACCCGCACCACGGTAGGGGACGGCCTCCGGGCCAAACCGAGCCACGCCCATGTCGATGGTGACGAGGCGCACACGGCCCGCGACGTCCAGATGCACCTGCGCCGCCACAATGCCCGCCTTGGTTTCGATGGAGAAGTAAGTGGCGTCGACCAACCCGCGTTCGTAGGCGTACCTCGCCACACAGCGCAGGCCGTTTCCACAGGATTCCGCCTCCGATCCGTCCGCATTCCAGATTCGCATCCCGACATCCGCGCTATCGGAGGGCGTGACGAGAATGAGGCCATCGGAGCCAATCCCTCTGCGCACGTCGCTCACCCGCCGCGCGAGCGAGGGGAGATCGTCCGTCGGGAGGGTTGTCCGAGCCACATCGACGAACACATAATTATTGCCGAGCGCGTGCATTTTAAAGAACTGCATACCAACGCCTCCTCGTATGAAATGGTTTAGACCCAGTTCTCCATGAACGCACGCGCCAAGCTCAGGGGTTGAGTCGCTGAGGTGTCCCCAGAGACAATGGCCTTAAGCGTAGGGTCCGGGGCAGTTCTG
>Ga0167615_1000145_pt1 | contig 25147 bp, 18 predicted proteins | sample BED_Mat_host_9_1_FD_111800 | JGI IMG/M metagenome (GOLD analysis project Ga0167615, IMG submission 111800) | Extremophilic microbial mat communities from Yellowstone National Park, USA - BED_Mat_host_9_15 (v2) (version 2) | ecosystem: Environmental > Aquatic > Thermal springs > Hot (42-90C) >... | reverse complement strand
TCAATTTCGAAATGACCGTGAGACGCCGAGCTTCTTCCTGCCGCATCACAAGATACTCCTTGCTCATACATGACATTTTCACGGACGAATCTCACGGTGACAATATCACTGACGCTCAACAGCGCGGCCTTCTCGCGGTTGCAAGGTGCGTAAACAAGCGTTAACTTTAGAATCGGCCTGTCGCACGGGCCCATACGTCGGACGCAGGAGTACCCATCATGAAGTCGCGCCGTTCGGTGACACCGTTACCACGAGAGTCCTACGCCTTCCTCGTCGCGCGCTTGTTCAACGCGATGGGCAGCGCTTTCATTTGGCCGCTCACCACCATCTACGTCCACAACGTGCTCCACGGCGACTACGCAGCCGCGGGTTGGGTGCTCTTCGGCCAGTCGCTCGCCGGAGCCCTCGGACAGTTCGCCGGCGGAGCCCTGTATGATCGCCTGGGGCCCATGCGGCTCATCGTCGGATCCTTGGTGCTCACCGCGATGGCACAGTGGAGCCTCATGTTGGCGCATTCGCTTCTGCCCTACGCCGCGACCATCGCCGCCAACAGTTTTCTCATCTCCTCCACGCAGCCCGCGCTGAACGCCTTCGTGGGCAACCGCTGGAAATCGGTCAGCGCCAGGCTCTTCAACACCATGTACGTGATGACGAACATCGGCATTGCCGTCGGCACCGCGCTCGCGGGCTTGATTGCGTCCGTCTCGTTTTTGCTCACGTTCTTCCTGAACGGCTGCCTCACCATGTCATTTGCCGTGTTCATGTGGCGTTTTCTGCGTAACCTTGGGCCTGACGCGGAGGACGTGCTCGTCGACGCCATGCCGCAGGTCGATGCGTCGGCCCGGCATCTCCTGCGAAACTATCGCGTCTATGCGCTGCTCGGCGCAGGCACGCTGGCCCTGAATCTGGCGCTCGCCGCCTGGAACTCAGGCGTGGCGCCATACCTCAACCAGACCGGCCATCAGCCGGACGCGTACAGCGTGCTCTGGACCGTGAACGGCCTTCTCATCCTCGTCGGCCAGCCGCTGACCGGATGGCTGAAGCGCCGCGTGGTTCAGACGCCGGCGGCACAGCTCGTGATGAGCGGCCTGCTCTACGCCGCCGCGTTCGCCGGCATGGCCGTCGCCCATCGGGCGTATGCCGCGCTCGTGGCCGGCATGGTGGTGGCCACTTTCGGCGAGATGCTGAACGCGCCCACGGTGCCGGCCCTCCTCACCCAGATCACCGGTCGCCATGCGGCGTTTTATCTGGGGCTCGTCGGCGCCATCGGCAACGTCGGGAGCCTGATGGGGCCGGTCGCTTTCGGCCACCTGTTCGATCTCGCCGGCATCTCCCCGATTCTCTGGACAGCGACCGGCGCGTGCGCCCTGGCCACGGCTGCTTTCGCAGGATATGCGCGGGCGATCCGGGACGCCGCCGGATGGCCGAGGAGCCAGGCGCATGGCCGGGCATCGGATGTGTGAGGGAGGGGCAGCGCCGCCGTCGCGCGATCCTCGCGGCGTGATCGAAGCATTAATCCAGCTCGGCATTCTGGAGCGGCGGCTGGACGGCCGTTTGAACGCGCCGGAGATCTACATGCACGGGTTTGGAATGAAGCGCCGAGGTGGCGTGAAGCGCCCGCGCGCATAGCGTGGCTCCTTTGCGGCAGCGTTTCTCCCCGCCGCGCCCGGCGCGATGGCCTCTCGCGTCTGTCCACTCGCATATGCACGTCCAATTCGAGGGCACTTCTGGGCACCCTCCACGGGTGCCCTGTTGCGCGCGCCATTTCCCTCACGCGTATTCCAGCCGCACCCGCGTCCCGCGGCCGCCGGGCTCCGCCGGCTCGACCATCAGCCGGCGTGGCACCCGTTCGCGGAGCTCCGGCACGTGGCTGATGAGCCCAATGGCCATCCGCTCCTCTCGGAGCCGCTCGAGCGACGACATGACCACGTCGAGCAGCTCGGGATCGAGCGTGCCAAAGCCCTCGTCCAAGAAGAAAAACTCGAGCGGATGCTGTCCGCGCAGCTGGATGTGCGTGGAGAGGGCCAGGGCGAGCGAGAGCGAGGTCACAAACGTCTCGCCGCCGGACAGCGTCGACACTGGGCGCTCGACGCCGCCCAAGTGATCGTCGCGCATCACGAAATCGCCGGTTGGCGTCAGGACGAGCCGGTAACGTCCGTGGGTGAGCGAAGCCAGCCGCTCCGACGCCTGTCGCGCCACTTGGGCCATCTCCTCGCGCCCCACGAACTGCACGAACGCATTGCCGCGCAGGACGTCGCTCAGCGCCTTCAACCTCCGCGCCGATTCGCGGGCCTGCTCGAGCCTCGCGCTGACCTCGTCGAAGCGCGCGCGGCGGGCTTCCACGTCGGAAAGCTGCTGCCTGCACGCCCCCACCCGCTGTTGTGCCTCGGCGTGCGCTGCCTCAGCAGCCTGAGCGCGGGCTCGGGCGTCGGCGAGCTCCGCCGGATCCGCGCGCCGGCCGGCGAGTTGGCGCGCGAGATCGTCCAGCCGCTGCTTCACCGCCTGCAGCGCGTCGCGGTAGCGTGCGATCTCGCCCTCCGCATCCGCCACCTCGCGCTCGTCGAGCAGCGCGTCCCGCACCTCCCCGGGTGTCGCGAAGCCGGATTCGGCCAGCGCGGCCTCCAGCGCCTCGCGCGCACGCGCTTCGGTCCGGCGCGACTCGCTTAACGCTGCCTCGGCCTGCGCGGCGTCCGTCCGCGCCTTGTCGCGCGCCGCTTCGGCGGCCTCCCGTGCGCGAAGCGCCTCGGCCACCGCGCGCCGGAGACCCTCCAGCGCAGCCTGAGTCTCGGCGAGCGCCTCGGCCACGGAGCGCCCGGCTGTCATCTCGTCCAGGCGAGCCCTGTCGCCGTCGGCGCCCGCGCGGAGCTGCGCAGCGCGCACCTCGGCTTCGTGGACACGGCGCTCGGCCTCTCGCCGCTCGCGCTCCGCCTCTTCGCGGCGAACGCCCACCTGCGCGAGCTGGTCCGCGAGCTCGGTGCGCCGCTCGTCCGCCTCGGCCGCGAGCTTATCGTCCTCTTCCAGGCGACGGAGCCGCTCCTCGACCGCGCGGGCGATGGCCGCACCGTCGATCCCGTCCCCAAGCACCGCCTCCGCGGCCCGCCGCAGGGACGCCTCCGCCGCCTGCACCTTCTCCTCGGCCGCTGCCGCGATGGCCCGCTGCCGCTCCCACTCCGACCGCGCCGCCTTCAGGCGCTCCTCGGCGGCCACGGCGCCGCGGTTCGCGCTCTCGAGCCGTTCCGCGATGGATGCCGCTTCGGCCGCGAGCTCCTGCGCGCAGGCTTCCCAGGCTGCCCAGGCCGCTTCCCCCGCCGCCACCTCGTCGGCCACGCGCCGGACGTGCGACCGCCACCCCTCCACCGACGCGGGCGGGGTTTCTTCCGCCGCGCCCCGCGCTTCCGTCCAAAGCTCCGCGAGCGCCGTCAGGCGGCGCGCGCTTTCCTCGTCCGCTCGGCTTGCCTCCATCGCCGCGGCTTCCGCCTTCGCCAGGGCGGCTTGGTACTGACGCTCGGCCTCGCGAAGCGCCTCATCCGCCGCGCGCCAAAGCGCCTCCGCCTCGGCCAGGGCGAGATCGTCATCTTCCGTCCACACCTCGGCCGCCCCGTGCCCGCCGAGGGCTGGACTTGGATGGTGCGTGGCGCCGCAGACCGGACAGGGCTTTCCGTCCACCAGCTGGCGGGCCAACTCGGCGATGAGTTGGCCTTGCCGCGCGGCCCAGCGATGCTCCCGCTCCGACCGCCACCGCTCGAGGGACTCGAGCGCCGACTTGGCCTCTCGCTCGCGCGCGTCGCGCACGTCCTCCGCCTGCGCCCGCGCCCGATCCGCCGCCTCCGCGCGGCGGCGGGCTTGCGCCGCGGCCTGCTCGGCCTGCTCCAATTCGCGCACGCGCTCCTCCGCCCGCAGATACCAGGTGCGAAGGCTGGCCAGCGCATCGCGCGTGTGCGCGGGGCGGGCGCCTTCATGCGCGGCCCGCCGCGCCTCGGCGGACGCCGACTCCGCGAGCAAGCCATCTCGCACCGCCGCCGCTTCCCGCCAGGCGTGATCGGCCTGCTCCACGTCCGTGCGGCGCGACGCAAGGCGCGCGGCCTCTTCATCCCGCGCGAGCGCCGCCATCCGCCAGGCATCGTGGGCGCGGCGGAGCTCGTCGAGCGCACTTCTCATCTCGTGGGGCACGTGGTGCGCCCGAAACACGCGCTCGGCATCCTCGAGCGCCTGCCGCAGCGCCACGGCCTTCGCCTCGAGATCGGCGCAGGACTGTTCAGCACGCGCCAAGCGCGCGCGCTCGGATGCGAGCTCACGCTCAGCCTCTTGGGCGGCCCGCGCCTTGTCCGCCCAGGCGCGCTCCAGGGCTTCGGCTTCGCGCAGGCGCGCCTGCTCGGCGATGAGCGCGGGCTCCTCCGCCTCGCGCCGGGATGTGGCCTCCGCTTCCGCTCTGATGGCTTCTTCCGCGCGCGACTCGGCGGCGCGAAGCCGGGACTGAGCCTCGTCCGCGCGCGCGTGCGCCGCCTGCGCCATCGCGGCGGCTTCTTCCCAGGCCACGACAAGCGGCATAAGCGCCTCCGCGCGGCGATGGCGCGCAAGCCGCCCCTCGAGCTGCGCCACCTCCTCCGCGCGCTCCCGCAGGCGATTCGCCTCATCCTCCGCCTGCCGGCGCGCGGCATCCAGCTCGGCCACGCGCTCGAGATCCCGCAGGCGCGCTTCGGCCTCCCGCCGCTCGGCTTCCGCCTTCGCAAGCGCCTGGTTGGCCTCCGCGAGCGCCGACTGTGCCCGCGCCAGCGCCTCCTCCGATGCGTCGCCCATTTCGGCGAGTGCCGCCTCCAGCTGCCCCACCTCTTGCGCGGCCTCGGCCAACCGCAGAGACACCTTCTCGGAGAGTTTTTTGCCGTAGCGCTCCAGACCAAACAGCCGCTCGAGCATTTTCCCGCGATCCGCCCCGGAGAGGTGCAGAAATTCGGCGAACTGCCCCTGCGGCAGCACCACGGCCCGCGTGAAATCCTCCTCTTTGAGTCCCAGGATACCCTCGATGGCGGCGTCCACCTCGTTTGCGCCCTCCGCCACCATGACAAGCCCCGGCGAATCGCTTTCCGGATTCTCAATCTCGACCAGGCGACTCGCGGCCGTCATCACCGAAAACGCGCCCTTCCCGCGCTTGAAGGCGCGCTCCACGCGGTACCGCCTGCGCCGCGCACCTGTGCCAATCTCGAATTCAAAGAGGATTTCCATGCGAGCCTCGAGCGGATTCACCGTTCCCTGTGTATGGCGTGACGCCCGCGCCGAACTTCCGAAGAGGGCCAAGGTGATGGCGTCGAGGATGGTCGACTTGCCGCTCCCCGTCGGCCCAAATATGCCGAAAAGTCCGTGCTCCGTCAGCGCCTGAAAGTCGATTTCCTGACGCTCCCTGTAGCTGCGCAGCCCCTGCACCACCAGCCGAATCGGCCTCATGCGCCCACCTCCTCGCCCGCCTCCGCGTTCGCCCCAGGCCCGCCAGCGTCCCGATCCACGTCTTGCACGAGCTCGAGGAAGAGCTGCACCAAGGCATCATCCGGCGGCACGCCGACTTTCTCTTCGAAAAAGCGGCGGAAGAGCACGTCCGGCGAGATGGACCTGGATTTCTGCGCGTCCCAATCCTCGAAGCCCTCGCGCACCGGCAGGATGGGCCGAATATGGACGAGGTGCGGCCGCGCCTCGCGCAGTTCCTGGATGTCCCGCAGGGCCATCTCCGCCTCGACGCGCACCTCGAGATCAATCCAGGCGCCCTCATCTCGCCCTTCCTCGAGCCAGGCGCGCACCTCGTCGAGGCTCGACGCCCGCCAGCGCACGAGCGGGCGCCCCGCCGCGAGCGGAATCTCCCGCCACCGAGCGCGCTGCCCAGGCTCAGCCTCCACGAGCGTCACCGATTTTTGCTGCCCCGCCTCGGAAAAGCTGTACGCGAGGGGAGACCCGGCATACCGAATCGGCACGCCGTCCGGGCCTTTCATCTCCTGCGGCCGATGCAAATGGCCGAGCGCCACGTACTGCGCGCTTGCGGGGAAGGCCGATGGATCCACCGCATACGCGCCGCCCACCTGGATTTGGATTTCGGAGTCACTCTCGATCCCGCCCGCGACGTACACGTGGCTCACGAGCAGGTTGACCGTGTCCGGGCGAAAGTGGCGGGCGAGATCGGCATACCACGACGCGAGGCGCTCACTGTAGCTTCGCCGCATCTCGCCCTCCTCAAGAGATTCGGAGAGCACCTCGCCGAGCCGAGATTCGGACGGATAGGGCACGGCCGCAATCCGGGCCCGGTGAGCGCAGGACGGAACGGCGATTTCTAGAACGCTCACGCCGCCAAACGGCCGCCACACGCCGCCGTCCCGCGCCTCGGTCGGCCGGATGTCGTCTTTCGGCAACCCCACGAGCGCAATGCCAAGCGAATCCGCCAGCCAGCGCGGGGCGCGGATGCGATCGGCGTGATCGTGATTGCCGGCGATGATCACGACGCCCCGGCGCCCACCTGCGGCCAGCCTGTGGAGGGCGTGGTAGAACATCTCCTCCGCCTCTGCGCTCGGGTTCACCGTCTGGTAGACGTCCCCGGCCATAAGGACCAGATCCACCGCCTCGTCGTCGCAAATGGCGGCCAACTCCTCAATGAACTGCCACTGTTCGGGCGCGCGATCTCGCCCTTCGAGCGTCTTGCCGAAGTGCCAATCCGCGGTATGGAGGATGCGCATGGCATGACCTTCTTTCCGAGCCGAGTGTGGGCCTTCCGGGCCTTTGCAAACATATGTTCGTCATCGAATGCCGAACTCCTGCCGCGCCTACGAAAAAATTTGGGACGGCGGATGGGCGCGAAGAAACGCCTCGACCTCCGCGCGGGTGGGGATGCTGTCCGAGGCGCCCGCCCGCGTCACGCACAGGGCGGACGCGGCCGTCGCATAGCGCAGCGCCTGTATCACATCCTCGCCCCCGTCCCACGCCGCGACAAAGGCGCCAATCCACGTGTCGCCTGCCGCCGTCGTGTCGCGGACCTCCACGGGCCACGCCGGCACCTGGATGGTGCCGCGCCGCGTCGCCGCCACCAGGCCCTTGTCGCCGAGCGTCACCACCGCAAGCCCCGGCCCCAGGGCGAGGAGCTGCGCCGCCACCTCGCGCGCCGCCTTAGGGTCCACCACGGGCTTTCCCGCGAGGTGCGAAGCCTCCGCCTCGTTCACGACGAGGACGTCCTCGCTGCCAAGCACACCCACCGGCACCTGTGCGGGCGGCGCGGCGTTCCAGACCACGCGAAATCCCCGCCGGTGCGCGGCGCGGATGGACGCCAACACGGCGTCTGGCGGAATCTCGTTTTGCACCACCACCGCCATGTCGCGCGGCGCATCCAAATCCATCACGGCGCGCTCCACCCCCTCAGGCGTCAGCGCCGCATTCGCCCCTGGCACCACCACAATGCGGTTCTGCCCGCCCGGTTCGAGGAACACCAGCGCCGTGCCGCTCGGCCCCTTCGCCTGCGTTACGCCTGCGACATCGACGCCCGCCTCCCGCAGCGCGGATGTCAGCATCCCGGCAAACGCGTCCGTCCCCACGGCGCCCACCATCCGCACGCGCGCCCCCTGCCGCGCCGCCGCAATCGCCTGATTCGCCCCCTTGCCGCCGACCTGGTACCTGGCCGATTGCCCCAACACCGTCTCCCCCGGCCCGGGCATCGCGTCGACACCCACCACCAGGTCCACGTTGATACTGCCGATCACGACCGCATCCACGCGCCCACCTCCTACCTTCAAGGAAATTTTGAGCTTCTTGTCCTAGCCTCAATGGACACAGAGGATGAATGTTCACGCCATACCAAAGGGGGATTCAAATGAAGCACGCCCGTTGGACGAAAGCCGTCGCTACCGTCGCCGCCATCGGCACGCTCGTGGCTGCCGGCAGCCCAGTCGCCCTGGCCGCGCCGCGCGGACTGCATCTCGGCCACCCCGTCGCCGCAAGCCGCGGCCACCACGAGAACATCACGCTCACGGATGTCCAGGCCAACGCGGCCGCCGTGCAAGCGCTGTACCAGCAGTACCAGTCGCTCCTGCAGAGCGCAACGTCTTCGTCCGGCCAGTCGCCGGCCGTGGCCCAGCTCATCTCGGAGCTCCAGTCGGACCTGACGGCGCTCCAAAACGCGTCAACCAGTCAAGCGGCGCGCCAAGCCATGAACCAGATCTTAAAGCAGGTCGCCCAGGCGGAATCCGCCCTCCGGGACCATCACGCCCTGACCGCCCTCGAGCAGCAGATTTCGAAGGAATACAGCCAGTTCACGCAGGAGATGAACCAGTTGACGTCGTCCACCAATCCACCGGCCGGCCAACTGCGCCAGCTCTGGAACCTGGAGAACCTGCTTATTGCCAAGCTGCGCGAGGCGATTCGCGATCTCGGCGCCATCCCAACGCCGAGCACCGCGCAGTCGACGTCGGGATCGACCACATCCTCAACGTCGAACACGACCGGCTCGTCCAGCACGAGCACAAACAGCACGTCCAGCAGCTCGAATGCCACGTCGACGACCTGATGGTAAAGCGAAGCGCCGGGCGACACAAGGTGCCGTCCGGCGCCGTTTCGTTGTAATTAAAAGTTGATCTCGGCGTCGCGCAACAGAGGGTGTTGCGCGTCCTTCTGTGAGAGCACAGCCTTCGTCGTCGGCCACGGAATTCCAAGTTCCGGATCATCCCAGCGGATGCCGCGATCGTGTTCTGGAGAATAATGCGCGTCAACCTTGTACATGACGTGCGTATGAGGCACCAGCGTGCAAAAGCCGTGCGCAAACCCCTTTGGGACATACAGTTGTCGATGGTTGTCCGCTGAAAGGATAACACCCACCCATCGCCCGAACGTAGGCGATTGCCGACGAATATCCACCACGACGTCATAAATGGCTCCATGGACAACGCGCACCAACTTGGTCTGCGCAGCGGGTTCGAGTTGATAATGCAATCCCCGAATGGTTCCTGCAGCCGCAGAGTAGGAATGGTTGTCTTGCACAAACTCGGTGTCGACGCCGAGCATCGCGAACTTCTCGCGGTTGTAAGTTTCCGTGAAAAACCCGCGCGCGTCTTCGAACACGTCCGGTTCGATCATGAATACACCTTCAAGCTCGGTGTCAATTCTGCGCAAAGCTTATTCCTCCAATTCACATAGAAATGCCCTCAGTGCGTCCCGCCAAGGGCGAAGAGGAGTGAATCCTGCCGCACGGAGCATGGTTTGGCCCAGCACCGAGAACCTCGGCCGCGGGGCTGGGCGCGGAAACGTGTCCGTGGTGCATGGCTCGATGGAAGCCGGGACGCCCGCTTCCTCCAGAATGGCGCACGCGAACTCGTACCACGAACACTGCCCTTGATTGGTCGCATGGTAAATCCCGTACTCCTCGGTGCGCACGAGTTCAATGAGGAAGCGAGCAAGGTCATTTGTGTAGGTCGGCGAGCCGTGTTGATCAGCCACAACCCGCAGCGGCTCGCCTGCCTTCGCCTTTGCCAAGATGGTCTTGACGAAATTCGGACCATACGGCCCATAGACCCAGGACGTTCGGACAATGAACCACCTCGAGGAAAACCCTTGAACAAGGATCTCTCCGGCGCGCTTAGATTTGCCATACACCGACAATGGATTGGTGTTATCGTACTCGTGATATGGTCGATCCGTTTGTCCGTCGAAGACGTAATCCGTGCTGATGTAGCATACCTTCGCGCCTACCTCCTCGGCGGCTAAGGCTACGTTGCGTGTACCCAGCGCATTCACACGATACGCGTCTTCAGGGCGTGACTCGGCCAGGTCGACCTTCGTATATGCCGCCGCGTGGATCACCACATCCGGGCGCAGGGCGCGGATTTTCTCTCGGACCGCCTCGAAAAGGGTCACGTCCATTTCCTCGCGCGTGAGACCGAGGAACTCAAGGTCCGCACACGCCGGATACCTAATCAACTCCTGACCCAACTGCCCGCCGGCTCCTGTGACCAAGATCTTCACGTTGAAGTCTCCCCCAGACGCGCACCGTACAACTTGGTGTAATACTCGCGATAAGCGCCCGTCCGCACTTCTTCCCACCATTGTCGGTGCGTCAGGTACCATTCGATGGTCTCGCGGATCCCGTCCTCGAACGCGTACTTGGGCTGCCACCCGAGTTCGCTGCGGATCTTCGTCGCGTCAATGGCATAGCGACGGTCGTGCCCTGGTCTGTCTTCCACATGCCGAATCAGCGTCTCAGGCTTGCCCAAATAGCGCAGAATCGTTCGGACGACGTCGAGATTCGTCCGCTCATTGCTGCCGCCGATGTTGTACACTTCGCCGCTTCGGCCATGCCGGATGACGAGGTCGATTCCCGCGCAGTGATCCCAAACGTGCAGCCAATCACGGATCTGCAGGCCATCTCCGTACACAGGTAGAGGCTTGTCCTCAAGCGCATTCGTAATCATCAGTGGTATGAGTTTCTCAGGAAACTGGTAGGGGCCATAGTTGTTCGAGCAGCGCGTGATATTCACATGCATGCCATACGTTTCGTGGTAGGCGCGCACCAACAAATCTGCGCCCGCCTTGCTCGCCGAATAAGGGCTGTTGGGCCGCAGGGGAGTTGTCTCGGTAAATGGGACATCGTCCGGCCCGAGCGTGCCATAGACCTCGTCGGTTGAAATCTGGACAAACCTCTGCACTCCATGGCGTCTCGCTGCGTCGAGTAACACCTGTGTGCCCATCACGTTCGTCCGGACGAATGCTCCCGGCTCCAAGATACTGCGGTCTACATGGGACTCCGCGGCGAAGTTCACGATCACGTCGAACCCGTCGGCCACAATGTCATCTATAGCGGCCACGTCAGTGATATCGGCCTTGAAAAAGGTGTAGTGTTCGCCTTCATCGATGTCACTGAGGTTGCTGAGATTGCCAGCATAGGTCAGAGCATCAACATTGACGATCACGTCTTCAGGATGCGTTTGCCGGATATAGCGCACGAAGTTGCTTCCGATGAAGCCTGCTCCGCCTGTGATAAGAAGTTTCATGGTTCCTCCTAGTTGCGTCTTTTCGCGACGCTCGCACCCATTCTTATCGAAGCGCAAAGAGACTGTCAGCCAGTTCAAACTCAGTGTCGTTTGGGCCGACTCTCTAGCGCAAAGAACGACGATATCGTGTGGCAATGAGAGGGCACGGACAGCACCTTTTTAGGGTACCGGTTGCACGGCAAATTGTCATAGATTTCCATTGTCATAGGGCGGGCCGTACACGATATTCTGAGCCAATTCATTTGCCCTTGCCAGTGACTTATGCGTACCCGCGTCGGTCCACCAACCTTGGAGAATGTCGTATGTCAGAAGCCCCCGCTCCAGATATGCATTGTTCACATCCGTGATCTCAAGCTCGCCGCGCGCCGACGGCTTTAGAGTGCGGATGATACTGAACACATCAGAATCGTACATGTATATCCCTGTGACTGCAAAAGAACTCTTTGGCCTTGCGGGCTTTTCTTCTATACCTACAATACGGCCCGCGTCAAGCTCGGGAACACCGTAGCGTTCAGGATCTTCCACCTCTTTGATCAGAATCTTAGCGCCCTTCCGTTGCTGCTGGAATCGTTTAACGTACAGCGAGATGTCGTCCTCAAATACATTGTCACCCAGAATGACAACAACCTGGTCTTTGCCCACGAAGTCCTCAGCCAGTGCCAGCGCTTGAGCAATTCCCCCCGCTTCATCCTGCACCCGGTAGGTGAACTCTGCGCCAAAGGAGTGACCGCTGCCAAGCAAATTCACGACATCTCCCATATGTTCTTTGCCAGTAACGATGAGAATGTCACGGATGTCACACGATATTAGTTTGTAAATAGCGTGATAGATCATTGGGTACTTTCCAACAGGGAGCAAATGTTTATTTGTGATTTTCGTCAAGGGATATAGGCGTGAGCCGGTTCCACCCGCGAGTATTACACCCTTCATTTTCATCCTCCCGCATGAAGCCCCTTGTGTGGGCGAAGTTTGCTCAGACGCAGACCTCAGTACGTGACCGCAGATACTGCCCTTGAGAACTGATGCCGTTAATCCTCATGCAGATAAATATGGTAAAATAATCATTGGGGCCCTGATGTACACCCAATTTGAATGTGGAAGACATACAGCTCCATTCAAGGTAAAGGACCCCGCATAAATATTCTTCTGTTCTTCCGCACATGACGCCCCTTCACTGGCGGTTCTGCCCAACATCGGGATGAACCACATCAGCCATGCGATTCATAAAGCGATAGATACGAGCCCGCATTATACCATCCCGCTCCGAACCACTCGTTCGATAGCTCTCGCTGAGTGGTAGACAGTACCCTCTTCGGCACCCCCCATCGGCTCAACTCGAGTGTGACGTCACATCGCCTTTAGAAGGCGTGACTTCCCTAACGCTCTCTATCCCGACACTATAGGGATGGTTGGGAACCGAACGAACGCATATGCCTAGACAGCCGCTTTCCAAGGACATTAAAACTCAATGTCTTGCGATAGCACGTTAATAGCGCATTCGGCAGAAAAATTCTCTCGAATGTATTCAGCGCAACGTTTGGAGCGTTGCTCAAGCTCGTTTGGCGAGTTGTACAAGCGAATTACTTCTGCAGCAAATGTGTCCGGCTGATCGCAAATGCTTATCACGGTGCTCGTGTCGGGTAGCCCTTCTGTAGCAATGCTGGTTGCGACCATCGGTAACCCGTGATGGATGGACTCCACGACTTTCCCTTTTACCCCTGCCCCATATCGCAGCGGCGCCACACTTAATCGACACATCTGATAAAATCGCGTCAACTCCGCATCGGGCACATAGCCTGTCACAACCACGTCATCCGACGCAAGATCGAGCACTTCCTGAGGCGGATGCGATCCTACCACATAAAATTTTACCCCCGGTAGCGCAGCTGAGACAGTTTTCCGAAACACCTCTTGTACAAACCACTTGACAGCATCGACATTAGGGGTATGGGAGAACCCTCCGACAAATAGAATCCCTTCCCTCTGGTCAAACGGAGTCTCAACCGAGCTCTCCATGGGCGTGAGAATATAGAGGGGAATTGTCCGGCAAATAACCCCCGGGTATGTGTTCTTTACATGACACTCTTCAAATTTCGAGGGATAATATACAACGTCTACATTGCTAAAAATCTTTTCCTCTATTTCCTTCCATTTAACGGACAACTCGAAAAATCTCCGGTCGCGAGTCAGCTCGAACTGTCGCCATTCACGCAGGTGGTGCAAGTCGTGGCCATAATAGAGAATTTTCGCGTTGGTATGCCGCCTCAACAACGAAATATATTCAATGGCGACATGGGGCCGATTTAGGAATACATAGTCAATGTACTTCCCATTGTTCATTATCCACAATTTCGCCTTGCTTCCATACCACGAACCGTATATGACTTCTACACCTTTGTTCTGAAGCCACGAAGTGTACGGTTCGTGACGATATAAATTATCGCCAAGAAATTTCACGTTAAAGCCCTGTTTTAAGAAAAGATTTATGTAGCTATATACCGAGCGACTCCCCGCATCTTTATCAGGATGAGGGACATAGTGATCTATCACAAGAATTGTCTTTTTCCCCCTCGAGCGATCGCGGGCATAAAAAACATCCTTGCCGTTGGGAAAATGTTCAGTCGAAAGCTCAGCAGACCATTTCTCCAAAAATTTTTTTGAGTTAATCTCCTGGCTCTTTTTAATCCCAGAATGAATGTCGGTTCCGTGCGACGCACCCTCGAGATGGTACACTACAGATTTCGGTTGATACATAACCGTGTAGCCCAACCGACGAATTTCGAACGCCAAGTCTGTATCCTCATAGTAAGCCGGCACGTACCTTTCATCAAATCCACCAATCCGCTCCCACAATTCTTTGCGAACCATCAAACAGGCGCCGCTTATGTAGTCAACCTGCTTTACGTAGTTATATTCCGGCCTTTCAGGGTCGTCGTACCGACCATAGTTCCATCCCGATGCATCCGACCACACAATTCCGCCCGCTTCCTGCAGACGTCCATCAGGAAACAAGAGCTTCGGACCCACAGCACCTATAGCAGAATCAGACTCTATCAAATTACATAATTCCATTAGCCATCCATCAGTGACAAGCGTATCGTTATTCAAGAAGACAAGATACTTTCCCTTAGCATACTTAGCAGCATTGTTGCAATTTAATACAAACCCGCGACTGCTTTCGGTTCGCACCACAGTAAGATTATCTATCCAACTGGACACATGCGCCGTTTCATCCTGAGACCCGTCATCGGCGAGTATGACCTCGTAGGCTACATCGTGTGTATGTTCTAATATTGAACTCAAGCACTGGTACGTGTGACTCCACTGATTGTGCACCGGGATAATAATGCTTACCTTTGGCTGAGGGGTCCTCGGAAAGCTAAGCTTTGCCCCAGGCAAGAATCGTTGGGGCCTCGCTACCGGGGCAGACTGACCCTCGGTGAGTCTCTCCAATGCGACAGCAATTCGTCGTTCGACTTGACTGGGCGTTTCCGTCCGAATGCGTCTGATCAGTTTTATCAAATAACTCCATCTGAACCAACGAGCTGCGTTACGCGGATGTAACAGCGTATAAAGGACCATGCGTGCCAATCCGCGTCGCACTGTACCAAAAGGAAGAATTCTGTCACGAACACCGTAGTAGCACTGAAGAAGCCTCCATCCCTCGGACTTTTGAATCTCCGCTAGTCTATCTTTAGCATCCCATAGCTCCTCAATCCGTTCTCTTTGCAGTCGAAGGAGAGTGGTTGCCTTAACAAGAGAATCTGCCACCCCAGTGAGACTGTCATCCAGCGTGGTATCCACGCCCTCTGGTAGCAAGAGTTCTGAATGGAGCCCCTGAGCCTCATAGATGCGGTTAATCTCCGCGCCCATCTTCTCCAACATGGAAAGTCCCAACTCGAGCTTTTCTATTTTTTGATAGAGTATAGAAAGCTCGTCTTCTCTCTCAGAAACCATTTCTCTTAGGTTCCGATTTTCAGCAGAACTTAATTCGATGGTGCTTCTCAGTGACTCAATATACGTATCCAAATTTTTTATACGCTTGCCGCGGGCTTCGATTTCATTGGCTTGGACTCTGACTTTCTCCCGTAACTCGTCGATCTCCCTATCCAGTACATGTATATGGAGATTACGCTCCTCGACTTCGTCCTGAAGCTCCAAAATGCGTTTTATCATTTTTAAGTACTCTCTTCCGCAATCCAGTATTGCGGCTCCACTGTCCTGACGTAGCTCACGCTGCGCGTTTTTCTTACATATAGCAACAAAATATTTTTTATGAATGTCCGTTCCATTTATTGAGAATACCTTTAGATGACCTACATTTTTATCCACAATAACGGATGCTAAATTCCAGCCTTGATACATCATCTTTACTTGTGGGAAATATTCTTTAAGCAAATTTACAAATTCCGATTCGTAAAACTCCCTTATGTGATACTCATTTTTGTAATCACTTGCATCAGAATACTCCTTCTTGTTTGGTGTAGAGATTATAAGTGTTCCATCGGCGGAAAGTACCCTCGCAATCTCTCTCAAAAACCTCTCCTGGGCATCGATCGGCAAATGTTCAATTGTCTCAAACGACACGACCGCATCAAAGCTTCCGTCATCGAACGGGAGATTGTCAACGCTCGCGACTGTATAGTGTATGTTTGGTGATGAGTATTTGCTACGTGCGTACTCCACCGCCTCGGCATCGACATCCACACCCCAGACTTCAGCAGCTGCGTCAGCGAGAATTTTGGTTCCGTAGCCCGTTCCACATGCCGCGTCTAGAACCCTGAGGTTTCGTACGTGACTACTAGCGAATTGGTAGCGCACATAGTGTTCGGCCGCGAGTTCAAACTCCTCCACACATTCAGGTATAAATCGCTCACCAGTAAACCTCATTGCTTTTGGCCCCCATCTTTTAGATTGTCTTTACCCGAATCGCGCTCAAGCACAGCGTTCCTGGTAATGGGTAAAGAGCATCCGTGACTACCCGAAATACCAATGCGTCATGCGCGAGAAAGTGTTGAATATGATCAAGTTGCGTTCCAGAGGCCACAGCCGGGGATATAGTATATTCCCCTTCATTCAGATCAGGGATTTGCATCTCAAACATCAAGGTCACTTCCTCGCCAGGCCGACCTTGCCGCAACGGATAATTGAGTACGTATGTATTAGTTTGCGCAACGATATTCCCCAGCCTATCTTGAATGGAGAAACCCACTATAGGCATATCGATGTCATCCCTATACAGGACATTGATGACAATGCGCACCAACATTCCGGGCCGTACGATTTCAACTGGTCGGTTGTCGGAGTCAAGTATTCCCGCCGACCGGATAATTGCTTTTCCATCACCGGTGACTTCGATCTGTCCTGGGAGCGGAGAGACAGGCAAATTGTGATGCTCACCCCGCTCTTCGTGCTGAAAAGACTGAACCGAGTGCGGCACCCCCATCATAAAGGCCTGAAATTCTTTTGCTATCTGAAGTGGATCACCCTCCTTGACAACAGAGCCTTTATCGATCCAGTACACCCTATCGCAGAATTTAACCACCGCCCCCAAGTCATGTGAAACAAAGATTACTGTTTTACCTCTCGACCTAAAGTCCTCAATTTTTCTCAAGCATTTTTGTTGAAATCTAATATCACCTACGCTTAATGCCTCGTCGACAATCAGGATGTCGGGGTCCACGTGTATGGCTACCGAAAAAGCTAAACGCACAAACATACCGCTTGAATAGGTCTTGACTGGCTGATCGATGAAATCCCCAATTTCCGCAAAGGAAAGAATGCTCTGCATCTGACTCTGAACTTCCGTTTTGGTTAATCCATTTAGTAATCCATTGAGAAATATATTCTCCCTTCCTGTGTATTCCGGATTAAATCCGGCACCCAATTCAAGTAAAGCGGAAACTTTACCGTTCACGCTTACCTCGCCCGACGTCGGGGACACAATGCCTGAAATAATCTTCAACAATGTTGATTTGCCCGACCCATTTCTCCCAATGAGTCCAACAGTCTCACCACGCCGAATCTCAAGAGACACATCCTTCAGGGCATAAAATTCGGTATGGAGATTGCGACTTATACGGACCGACTCCAGCAATCGGTGCACCGGCTTCTCGTACAATTTATAGACTTTGGAGACGTTTCGCACCTTGACAATCGTGTCGCTCATTGGACGTAGATACCCCTCTACAACACGTCAACAAAATGTGGTTTCAACCGGTGCATCAGCGTGATGCCTGTGAAACAAATTAAGGAAGACACAAACCAAAAGTAAAGCGTCAAATGGAGATGATACCAAAACCATTCATGATTTACAAATGCATCCCTATAACCTTGAGTTATGTAGTAGGCTGGATTGAGCTCAACTAGAAACCTGATCAATCCGGAAAGATGGTTTGGAGGCCAAAACACAGGAGTTACCCAAAACCCAAATTGAAGCATTACAGATACAATTTGACCTATATCCTTTATAAACACAGCTAATGAAGAGGAAATGTATACAAGCCCCATTGTGACAAACGCCGCGCAAAAGGTGTAGTAAAACACCTCGAGCAGATAAACAGTGAGACCATATCCATATACGAGCGTCATGAATGCCGTAAACAGTATAAAGAACATATGAACATACAAGGATGATAGAATCCGAATAACAGGCAGCAACTCGACTCTGAAGAGCATTTTTTTTACTAAATGCACGTTGTCCGTAATAGCATTGGTTCCATTGAGCAATGCGTCAGCCATGAAATTCCACGAGATAAGCGCCGGAACAAACCACAGTATAAAGGGGATGTTACTCACAGCGGGAGTTCGAAATCCAAATTGGAATAAAAACCAATATATTAAAACAGTCACTACAGGCTGAATTACCGCCCACCCCGCACCAACTAAAGAACCAAGATATCTCATTTGAATGTCTTTCTTAGAAAGAGCAAATAGGACCTTTAATTCCGCCCGCAAATCAAATACCCTGCGTCGCGAGAGCTTAAATGCCGATGATCCGAAGGCCAAGTCTACCCCTCCGCAGTCTCATAGAGTGACTATAGAAAGACCGCTGTGTCTTAGCTGCATGTGCATCGTCAAGACGGCGCCTTTCAAATTGGTTTCAGCTGTCGCCATCAATGTGTCTGTATTAACTTGCTCAAGATACACCCTTCATCATCCATTACCTTGCCCAGGACCGAACAACGGAAAACGTAAACTTTAACTGCTATTTGACTACCGACGGCCCCCTCGAAGATTCATATGTTGGTACTGCGCACCGACCTCCCGCGTCGCGGTGCCCCGCAGCTTACAATTTGCACTATCAACACATCACCGCGGACCCTCTTCGATGTGGCGCCTTAGTCGATTTCCGGTCTTGCCATTACCCCACATAAGCCATGGCCTGACCTTGTGTTTTTCTTTGTACCTGCCTTGTTGCGCAGGCCAAGAGCGATTTGATCAATTTACAATTTTTGAACTTGGGTTGGACTCTTCATTATAGACCTCTCGCTCCACGTGTGCTGTGACGAAAACCATGAAATCCTAAGGTTTCGCGTGCACGCCTTGCGATGCCTCAAAACATGCTCGGGCATCATTGCGTTTACGAAGAAACCTCCATTTAGATAAATAAAGGAACATAGAACTATAAAATGCTAATTTTGATTTTCTAGTCTTCCTCCCGCCATTAGCCCCCTTTAGATGTAGCGTGGTCACGCTCCCTTCGTACCAGACGCGACGTCCAGCTCTAAGGATACGATGACACCAGTCTACGTCTTCTCCATACATAAAGAACCTTTCGTCTAACCCTCCGACCTCGTCGTATACCCGCCTAGGCACCATCATGAACGCCCCGCTCAAACACTCTACCTCATAACTACCATACTCGTCGAGGTATGTAAGATTGTACGCAGCAAAGTACTTTGACCGAGGAAACAGGAACGACAGGCGTGTAAATCTGCAGAAACTGTTCCACCACGTGGGCAGTGACCGTTTGCAAGCGTAGTCTAGTTTGCCCCCGGCGAGCTCCAGCCTGCACCCAACAGCACCGATAGCGCTATCCTCCCGAAGCCGACGCACGCAGACTTCGATGGCTCGCTCACCGACAATAGTGTCGGGATTCAAGAGAAGTATGTATTTCCCATTTGACTGTTCAATCCCTCTGTTGTTCGCGTAGGCGAATCCACGGTTCACGCCAAGCGGCAGAAATAAGAATGAAGCGAATATTTTACTCTGCTCCCCAAGCTGATAGTCACGAATCCACGCAACCGTGTCATCGTGCGAGTCGTTGTCAACAACTATCACTTCAAGATCTTCGGCACAAGTGCTCCTTTCGAGAGACGCCAGACAAGCAGGTAAGACACCACGCGAATTGTGCGTAACAACAATGACTGAGACGAGAGGCCTCCTACCACCGTTCGAGCGTGTCAATGACTTCCCCCCTGACTCTCAAGGCTACAAGCAGTTTTACCCACGAGAATCATTACCGCATTGATTCTGATATCAAGACCACCACCGCTTACGCTTCAAACATTGTTAGTCTCGACAAACAGATGTCTTTTGGAGGCACGGAGCTTGAAACCGAGTTCCGACATACGCGTGAGCATCCGCTAACGCAGAGTTGCTTCAGGACGCGAATCTGGCTGATGAAATACCATCCCATTGTATATGCATACCTTTCACATAAGCAATCTCACGATCTTTAGCGTTGGAGCAAAACGTCTCGCTCCCGAGACCTACGCCATCGATACACCCGTTTGGACGTATCAGCCTGCCCGTCACGGCGCCGCGGTTCGGCTTCTCCCATAGCGTTTCGACAGCCGCGTCGATATACTGAGGGTCCAATTCGACATCCGGATTGAGTGTCACCACAACGTCCATACCGAACTCGATAGCCATACGGAATCCTTGATTATGCCCTCCGGCATAACCGACGTTCCGCTCCATTTGCAAAACTCGGACGTTCGCGGCGCGTGCGATGGCAGCTGTGTCGTCCGTCGAAGCATTGTCGATCACAAGCACCCTGTCGATTACAGCAGTCTGCTTCGCCAATGATTGCAAGCATCTCCCAATGTGCGACGCACTGTTGTAAGTCACGATCTGCACCTGTACACGCGGCCGTCGAGCCCCTTCAATACGCATTCTCATTCACAAACCCATCTTTGATAGTCTTCCACACAATCTTGAGATCCAGCCAGAACGACCAGTTCTCAATATACTCAATATCAAGCCGGATCCGTTCCGCGATAGACGTATCGCCGCGCCAACCATGCACCTGCGCCCATCCGGTGATACCTGGACGCACGCGGTGCTTCACCATATACCGCGGCACTTCTTCACGGAATCGTTCCACGAAGATGGGGCGTTCAGGGCGCGGCCCAATGACGCTCATGTCTCCCTTTAACACGTTCCAGAACTGCGGGAGCTCGTCCAGGCTCGTCCGGCGCAAAAACGCGCCCACGCGAGTCCGGCGTGGGTCGCCCTTCACCGTCCAGCCCGCGCTCCGCAAATCCGCTTCTTCCGCGCGGTCACGCTCCGCACGGTCTGCGTTCGGGTCCCAGTACATCGTTCGAAACTTGTACATCTTAAATGTCCGTCGATTTTTGCCGACGCGCTCCTGCACGTAGAACACGGGCCCTGGCGACGACAGCTTCACCGCCACAGCGATAGCTGCGAACAGAGGCGATAGCCCCACAAGCACGAGAAGACTAAAGGCGATGTCAAACGCTCGCTTCAAGAGCGCGTTCATCGCATCGTCGAGTGGCACATGGCGCGTGTCAATCAGCGGGACATCTCCAAAAGTCTCGAAGCGGGGCCGAGCTGGCAGGAGATCGAAATAATCCGGAAGAATGAGCGACTGAACCCCCGTCGCTTCGCAAGCTGCCAGGACGTCGGCGAGATCGCCCACGCGCTCGCGAGGAGCCGCAATGACCACCTGGTCCACAAGGTGCTCCTCAAGGACGCGCGCAATATCGCCTACTTCGCCGATGCACGGAACCCTCGATTGCGACGCGGTATCGCCAGCGTAGCGAAGATAGCCGATGACGCGATAGCCAAACCAAGGCTGAGACTCGAGCGCTTCCAAGAACCTCTGCGCGGCTGGACTCCAGCCCACGAGAAGCAAGTATCGCTGATTCAGCCCGCGTCTGCGGAGACTGCGCAGAACCGTTCGGACAACGGCTCGTTCCGATACCATCAGCAAAAAGTCGATGCCCGCGAAGATGGCAATGACGTCGCGCGAGAACTCCTGCATCTTCGCGAAATAAAGGGCAGCCATGAGGACCACGGTCCCCAAGATGACGCCTTTGGCTACGCTGTAGGCCTCGTAAAAGAGGCTCTTCGCGCGCATCGGCTCGTACAACCGCGCCACGCCATTGGCCAGCACAAAGACGATCACGGCAATGAGGAGTGGCCCGCGATAGTACAGAAGCGGAAGATGGCCGGCGTGTGGGATCCAGCCCGAGTCGAACTTGAGCCACCACGCCATGAGGAAACTGGCCACCACGATGGCCGCGTCCAGAGCGATAAAGATTCGCCTGAACAACTCCTGGTAGGTGCGAAACATAGAACCACCCGCGATGCGGCGTGAACTACCAAGGAAAGTATAACGCATGATTGGCAACGGAGGGAAGGCCCATTCGACACCGTTTGACAACCTCGCGTGAACAGGAGGTTCAACAGCAGTGCCCGAAACAGAACATGATGTCCATGTTACAATAGCGTTGTTGTCATCTTTTGTCGAATAGGAGGTCTACCGTGACCGGCAGTCGGATGGTTGTGTTGCATCGAGTCGCCATTGGACTCGTGGCCCTCGGTACTGCGTGTCTTCCCTTTCTGGCGAATGGGGTATTCTTCCCTCGCGGCCAGTCGATTTTGGACCTCATCCTCTGCGTTATACTCGCACTCGTAGGCGGCGTTGCGGTGTTCAGCCCGCGCGTTCGCAACTGGCTATTCGAGGATGAAGGACTGCGGTATGGCGATCTCGCCATGGTCCTCATGGTCCTCCTCTACGCGCTCTCGCTGTTCTACCCTGCGGATACCGCACTCGCCGTTCCTGGCGTCTTCAATGATGTGGGTATGCTGTTTGTCTTTTTTGCGCTGCGCCTGAGCGCCCTGCGGGCCATTTTCGGGCCAGGCCTTGCGTTAGGCTTCGGGCTCGCCAGTCTTCCGGTGAATATCGTTGGACTCGCCAACGGCTGGGGGCAGTTGCGCTACCCGTACGCCACGGAAGTGGCGCCAGGCGGCCAGATTCAAATTGCGTCGGTGTTCCAGTACCACAACGCGTACGCAGCTTTCGTCGCGAGTGTGGCTGTGGGCCTTCTGGTTTGGGCAGCGAGGACGCCGAAGGCATTCGGATGGCGCATTGCGGCACTCGCAGTTGCAGGACTGAACATCACAGGTCTTCTCGCGAGCGGATCCCGAGGCGCACTGGCCATCTGGATCGCCGTGATGATCTTGGCTGCCCTCGGGTTGCGCGATGATGAGTGCACAGCCCGCCACGCACGCAACCGGTTCATCGGTAGCGCGTACATCGCGGTGGTGGGAGGCGTGATCGGCGACACACTCGTCCACCACGCGATAACCAAACATTCGCCTCAAGCCGGATGGGCGGGAATGATTCTCGCAATGGCGGTGCCGGCAGCCCTCGGTGGTATCTGGTACACGCTGCGGACGCGACTCGACGCCCTGCCGCCGCGGCGATCCCTCTACGCCCTGATAGGTGTTGGGGTTGTGCTCGGAGCCTTCGGTGCGGCGATCAAACATCGCACCATCGCGGAGAAGCTTGCGTCGTACCACGTGCATCAGTTGAGCGTTTCGCAGCGCTTCATCTTCTGGAGAGACGGCCTGCGCATTCTTGCGCGCAACCCTGTCACCGGCAATGGCTACGGTGCATGGCAAGCGATGTACATGCGCGTGCAGTCTTACACCTACTACACGACGCAGTCGCATTCGTTTGCGGTGGATACGCTGCTCAACATCGGCATTCTCGGCTTTCTGGCGCTGGTTGCGCTCGTCATCCCGATGTTCCGGCAGATGATCTGGCCTCGAATTCAAGGTCTTCGGATGAACGCGGTGGACTGGGCGCTCCTGGCTGCAGGGTGGATGGCGTTCTGCCACAGCCTCATGGACTGGGACATGGCGTTCCTGTATCTGCTGATGCTCTTCTTCGCAGGCGCCGGCGTCGCGGCCGCGATGACCAAGCCGCTCTCGATACGTGTCCCGACGTCCAGTTTCCGCCTGGCCGCGCCCGCAGTGATGGCGTCTGCGGCGGTTGCCACCGCGGTGGAATGCGCTCTCGCCTTGGTCGCGCTGCAGGATGCCGAGATCGCCGCGAATACGGCGCCGTCCGCGGCCGTCTCATGGTACCTCAAAGCGTACAGCTATGCGCCGTACAACGAGAACGATCTCGCCAACGCCGCAACCTCCCTCCTGATGTCGGCAAATACGCCCGCGAATCGGATGGCCGCCGCGTCGTGGCTTCAAAGGGCGGAAGAACAGGCTCCGTATTCTTCATCGATTGCAGCCAACTATGCCTCGTTGGCCTATCAGTTGGGCAATTTCAAGGACGCTTATGAACAGGCACAGATTGCCGAGCAGAATGCTCCGTACTGGCCAGGAAATATGTCGCTCGCGCTCTCGGCGGGCGTGGTTTATGCGCTTCATGAGGCACCCCAGAACGCCGCGGCTGCGAAGGCGGTGTTGCAACACGTGGTGCAGTTGTACGCCCAGGCGAAGGCGATACAGGCCCACCTCGCCGCGCTTCCGTCGTATCTGCCACCGCAAGTGCCGTATCAACTCGACGGATTCAGCCTGGTGTCGGTGGCGGCTGCGGATTACTTGCTTGGACAACCTGGAGAAGCTGTGGCCCTTGCGCAAGGTGAACTGTCGAGTCAGCAGGCGCACACGCGCGAAGTGGCCGAGATGGTGGTACTTGCGGCGAAGGACAGAATGGGCGTGCTGAAGGCGTACGTCGAGGAGCACCCGGGCATTCAGGCATCCTATCAACTGCTGATGGGGGCGAAACAGGCCTTAGCTGGGAGTTGACGCGGACGTAGACGGGCAGTCGGCGGGAAACCTGTCGGCTGCCGCTCTTTTTTGTTTGCTCCACGGATTCGACAGAGCATGCAGGCATATGCCCCTCGTTTCATTCGAGCTTGAGCCAACAAACGCTAGCGCATTTGAGACAGATATCGTACAGTAAGCTTGGAACTACACTCGCGAACGGGGAGGGGCCCTCATGGCTACATCGGCAGTCGCTGCCACGACCCCTTTATACAACTTGCCCTCCGATACCAATGGAGGAAACCCCATCTCGCTGTCGTCCACCCAATTTGAACAGGAACTGCAGGCGATTCAGGCTGCGCTGCAACAGCTGCACTCGTCAGATCCGGCGCCGTACGTCGGGCAGCCCATGGACCCTCCTCCGTCGACGCTGCCCCAACCGTATCAGGCGTATTGGACAGCCTCGCAGTATTTGGCGCTGAATCAGGATGGACTGTGCGAGACGCAAGCGCAAGAAGTTCATCAAGACCTGGTGGTAGCCGGGGAAGACCAAACGCTCATCACCGGGGAGATGGCTGCGCTCTTGGGGAATGGAGTGGCCAATGGCCAGACCGCGCTCGTAGGCTACAATGGACAGGCGTATTATGTGACCAACCGCGATGGCCAGATTTACGCGGGACTTGTGCCTGATCCGGTCTCACCGCAGACGAGCGCGTGAACAAGCCTATCGGAAATGAGAAAGCACCCGAGGGCCGGGCACGTCAAATATTCCGCCCTTGGGTTTTATGCTTGTTCTGAGTGCCTCGGCATTGACGCTTCCCCAACTGGCGGATATCCACGTGGCACATTTTTGGATCCCGATGTCACCCATCTACCGTGTTTGTTCCGTTGCTCTTTCACTGAAATGTTGCTCGAAGTGGCGGCTTCTCCGCGTCGGTCTTCGAAGCCGTTCGATCTAGCCCCCGACACGTCCCTCGATTACCGCAAAGGAAATTGACGCCATGCCATTGATTGCTTCATCCTTGGGGCCTGCGCTACAGCGAATCGAGTAGGAGGGGGCGGCTAGCCCCCGTCCTCTCACACCACCGTACGTGCGGTCCCGCATACGGCGGTTCATGAAACGCTACGGAGTTCGAGATATCGCGTGTACATGCTCCTAAGTC
>Ga0167615_1000144_pt1 | contig 25311 bp, 23 predicted proteins | sample BED_Mat_host_9_1_FD_111800 | JGI IMG/M metagenome (GOLD analysis project Ga0167615, IMG submission 111800) | Extremophilic microbial mat communities from Yellowstone National Park, USA - BED_Mat_host_9_15 (v2) (version 2) | ecosystem: Environmental > Aquatic > Thermal springs > Hot (42-90C) >... | reverse complement strand
ATACATACAATTATAGAAAACCAAAAGCTATCGTTATCAATTCCCCATTTTAGGACGCCCATTTTTTCAATATAAAGATGAAGGTGGTAGTGTTAACCTTTCAATTCCTCATTAAAGGATACCCAAGTTAATCGAATGGGGGTTCATGAGTGTTCTACTTTCAATTCCTCATTAAAGGATACTGTTCTATGAGGTGAAGGAAGTGGTGAACCAGAGAATACTTTCAATTCCTCATTAAAGGATACAAGAGGTTCGAGTCTATACCTGTAGGGTTCGACTTCGCTTTCAATTCCTCATTAAAGGATACATGATAGAAGAGCTTACACAAAAGAAAGTGATTCGCTTTCAATTCCTCATTAAAGGATACGTACGGTGTCGACCTTGGCGAGTTTTTCAGGATCCAACTTTCAATTCCTCATTAAAGGATACTGGTGTTGTTGTCGTTGGAGGTTGTTGTGCAGTAACCTTTCAATTCCTCATTAAAGGATACCTGAACCAGACGTACCTTACGAGGAGAGTGTTTGTCTTTCAATTCCTCATTAAAGGATACAAAATAGCGAGCCAATATTAATAGTGGAAGAGGATTTAAACTTTCAATTCCTCATTAAAGGATACCGTTGGTAGGGGTTTTAACTAGAGTTTGCACTACATCTTTCAATTCCTCATTAAAGGATACCAGCTATAACGCGTTACTCTGATGGGAAACTCGATCTTTCAATTCCTCATTAAAGGATACAGGTGGTAACTGCTGTAAACAGCTGAGTGGGTTTCCTGTCTTTCAATTCCTCATTAAAGGATACGCGGGGTTGTTCTGAATGTTTTTTCAAGTCATTCTTAACTTTCAATTCCTCATTAAAGGATACTGGCGTGTACTTGTTAGCTGTTGCTGTGAACACGTTGCACTTTCAATTCCTCATTAAAGGATACACGCGGTAATGGATGGAATAGCAGATATTCACCTTGCTTTCAATTCCTCATTAAAGGATACCCTGAAGCAAACATTGTCGACGCTTCGGGGTTTGTAACTTTCAATTCCTCATTAAAGGATACTAAAAAACCGCGGGCGTCGAAGTACGCTCCCCTCGAGGCTTTCAATTCCTCATTAAAGGATACGGTCTCTTGATTCAAGGTTTCGGTGTCGCTCAGCTAACTTTCAATTCCTCATTAAAGGATACCGGGAAGCCTGCGGTTGTGGCTTTAAATGATGTATTCACTTTCAATTCCTCATTAAAGGATACTGTCTCTTTTCCTAGTGTTGGTGGAGCTACATCCGTCTTTCAATTCCTCATTAAAGGATACGCGGGATAAAAACCTCTCCGCAACCTGGGAGTGTAGTGCTCTTTCAATTCCTCATTAAAGGATACACAGGTTCAGCCGTTTGAACTTTTTGAAAGGTTTTCCTTTCAATTCCTCATTAAAGGATACTGGGCACCTGAGCCAGACCAGACCCCCTCCACCACGAGACTTTCAATTCCTCATTAAAGGATACCCAACTGTGGTTGATGAGAAAGAGAAGGAAGACGTGAACTTTCAATTCCTCATTAAAGGATACTCTCGTAATAAAAAGTGGTGATTAGATGCCACGTCTTTCAATTCCTCATTAAAGGATACGGAGAGAGACATGAGAAACTACGCGCAACAACTAATTACTTTCAATTCCTCATTAAAGGATACCTAAAAATACGTAAGAATTGGAAACGAGGGATTATAACTTTCAATTCCTCATTAAAGGATACGGGGCGATGTTTATATATATGCGTTTGAAACTGATGCTTTCAATTCCTCATTAAAGGATACCGCTAATCTGGTTTTTTATGGCAACCATTGGTTGTATCTTTCAATTCCTCATTAAAGGATACGTATATTAGTGCAAGTCAACCGCGTTAGCATACAACTCACTTTCAATTCCTCATTAAAGGATACGGTGATGCGTATCCTCAGCTCCAGCAATGTGATACCCTTTCAATTCCTCATTAAAGGATACTGGTCATACCACTTCCAGCTCACAGACACCGCAGACACTTTCAATTCCTCATTAAAGGATACCCGCAGTATCGTACGTTACTGGAACGTTTTATTGAACTTTCAATTCCTCATTAAAGGATACAAAACGCTAATCGATGCTCAGTAAAGAGCTCTTTTATTCTTTCAATTCCTCATTAAAGGATACCGAAACACAAGACAAAAAAATGTTCCCCTTATGTTCTCATACTTTCAATTCCTCATTAAAGGATACAGCAAGCGAAGAAATATGGGCAACTAGTAGTTCAAATCTTTCAATTCCTCATTAAAGGATACAACACTTGCCGAAGTTGTTGAGTCAGAAGGTGTCAACTTTCAATTCCTCATTAAAGGATACAAATATTATAGCCAAAGCGACGCACATCAGAAAATCCAACTTTCAATTCCTCATTAAAGGATACACGTGATTCAAGTCGTTCGTAGGGGTTTGTTAGCTCACTTTCAATTCCTCATTAAAGGATACTGACACCAAACTCAACTCCCATTCAACTCACCTTCCAACTTTCAATTCCTCATTAAAGGATACTGACACCGCGAGCTACGCCTACGCCTAAGCCGACCAACTTTCAATTCCTCATTAAAGGATACACGCCTCGGCAGACGCGTAACACTTCAGAAAACAGCTTTCAATTCCTCATTAAAGGATACACTCAATCTGTCCATAAACTTCGTCCCGAAGGTTGCTTTCAATTCCTCATTAAAGGATACCTGACTACACCCATCAAATCAAATCCCCCTTCAATCTTTCAATTCCTCATTAAAGGATACACACATAGATGGGAAGTTCGGTGATGCAAAGTTAAAGCGCTTTCAATTCCTCATTAAAGGATACTGGTCACACCCCTACGCGGGTGAACTTGGTGAGTATCACTTTCAATTCCTCATTAAAGGATACCAGTTGTAAGGTTGCAGGTTCTTGCTAAGTTGTCTCTGTCTTTCAATTCCTCATTAAAGGATACACGTTTAGCAGAAATGCTAGAATATCTTGTGTGATATAAACTTTCAATTCCTCATTAAAGGATACGTTAGTGGCGAACCATTTAGCTGTGGGGGTATGTGTCTTTCAATTCCTCATTAAAGGATACCATGCCCACGCAGAAAGGAACCCTTTCGGGTAGCGACACCTTTCAATTCCTCATTAAAGGATACGGGATAAAAACCTCTCCGCAACCTGGGAGTAAAGAACTCTTTCAATTCCTCATTAAAGGATACTGCAAAAACTCAACGACTTGCTTGCTTCCATTTTTTCTTTCAATTCCTCATTAAAGGATACCTGCAACTCATTGAGGCCGCACTTGAGGAGATTCTGACTTTCAATTCCTCATTAAAGGATACCCAGTGTAAGGGTTATCATTATTCCGTCGGCGTATATGGACTTTCAATTCCTCATTAAAGGATACAGAAACTACGCTATTCAGTTACAAAAAGCTTACGAATTCTTTCAATTCCTCATTAAAGGATACTAGCTGTTGTTGGAGGCATTGTCGCTTACACTTTGAAGCTTTCAATTCCTCATTAAAGGATACCCGAACTACTAGTGTTCTGAATTGCGTTTATTGCTCCTTTCAATTCCTCATTAAAGGATACGTAGAAAAAGCCAATAAACCGCAAACAGTGAACTTATCTTTCAATTCCTCATTAAAGGATACTTCAAGCAGGGGCAACAGTGGAGGTAACCGTTTTTGCTTTCAATTCCTCATTAAAGGATACCCGTGGCGTAAATGACACATTTCTTGTAGCAACGCTTAACTTTCAATTCCTCATTAAAGGATACTATGCGTTGAGCTAGCAGGAACGCCGAACATTTGCACTTTCAATTCCTCATTAAAGGATACAGAGGGAGGAGATGCTCGCCAACGCAGAAATGCTAAGACTTTCAATTCCTCATTAAAGGATACATGTTCAGTGTGCGGGCAAGAAGCCGAAATATTCTGCTTTCAATTCCTCATTAAAGGATACCAACCATACGACTCTAACGCTAACGGCTGAAACCTATCTTCTCTTTCAATTCCTCATTAAAGGATACTGAGAAGCTTGAGGAGATATATGGTGTGAAGCTGAGCGCTTTCAATTCCTCATTAAAGGATACTTGGTCGGCTACGTTGCCCACAAGTTCCTGAACTGGATCTTTCAATTCCTCATTAAAGGATACAGGATAAGGGGCAAATCATGCAACACGTAAACGCCGGACACCTTTCAATTCCTCATTAAAGGATACCAAAGTGTCCACAATGGAACCGTCTTCGCTTCTAACAAACTTTCAATTCCTCATTAAAGGATACGATAATGCTCACGATCGCCAAAATGAACCACTCCATCAACTTTCAATTCCTCATTAAAGGATACCACGGCATATGGTCCGCATGGTGAATACATTCTAAACTTTCAATTCCTCATTAAAGGATACATTCGGACGGCTTATGTTCCTAATATGGAGGTTTCCTTTCAATTCCTCATTAAAGGATACTCCGCAAACCCAAAGCCCAACTGATTACAAGGCTCACTTTCAATTCCTCATTAAAGGATACTTTGTAATTCAGGTTGTTCGTAGGGGTCTACTAGCGCACTTTCAATTCCTCATTAAAGGATACAAGAGGAATAACCACTCAGATACTACTTCTTTCACTTGACTTTCAATTCCTCATTAAAGGATACCCAGACAAAGAATCCAAAGTTCATACTCATAAGGGTCTTTCAATTCCTCATTAAAGGATACTCGAAGCGTTGCGCAAGGGTCTCCAAGTCGAGCGACACTTTCAATTCCTCATTAAAGGATACTTGTGCTTCTTCACGCAAGTGCACTATCCTCATTTCCTTTCAATTCCTCATTAAAGGATACGATCAAGCAAATTTCCCGAGAATCCTCCTATTAAACCTTTCAATTCCTCATTAAAGGATACCGGATTATTGAATGGCTTTAATTTTACGGCATGTGGATTCTTTCAATTCCTCATTAAAGGATACAAGAGTTGGCGAAGAAATCACAAGAAGCCATACGACAAAACTTTCAATTCCTCATTAAAGGATACCTGGAAAAATGCAAACAATTTTGTGGCTTGTTCAACAGCTTTCAATTCCTCATTAAAGGATACGCCATTCTAATCACCTCCAAAACGCACGTCGACTCTCTTTCAATTCCTCATTAAAGGATACTCATCACTAAAGCCCTAATCATCCCATATTTTTCAAACTTTCAATTCCTCATTAAAGGATACTGATATTGTGACAACAACTCCTGAGTATGCTTCTAACTTTCAATTCCTCATTAAAGGATACGATGCGAAAAACAAAAGTGGTTATACTTGACCCAACCTTTCAATTCCTCATTAAAGGATACTCTCGCGACAGTCACAATCGTAGGAGCATATGGGCTCTTTCAATTCCTCATTAAAGGATACGGGGAAGGAAGAACTTCCCCGTCCAGCGCTTGAACGCCTTTCAATTCCTCATTAAAGGATACAACTCAGAGATAGCGCGATTTTCAGGCGGGAAACTCGATCTTTCAATTCCTCATTAAAGGATACCGATTCACAGGCGCTTGAAGGCGTCGACGAGTATGGTGACTTTCAATTCCTCATTAAAGGATACGGACTTCTGCGGGTTCTATTGTTTGGTCTCAACCCTTACCTTTCAATTCCTCATTAAAGGATACTTGCTGTTTTGTTAATCAACACTGGTTCTTCTCCTCTTTCAATTCCTCATTAAAGGATACATACCCACCTATACCTAAAGCTCCAAGAACGCCGACAACTTTCAATTCCTCATTAAAGGATACAGCAACTAAGCCCAAACACACCAAACCCGTTTCGTCAATCTTTCAATTCCTCATTAAAGGATACACCAAGTATGGTATATGGGAAGATACAGACTTAACCTTTCAATTCCTCATTAAAGGATACTCTAAACACTTTTTATTTAAGCGTTCAAGCGGTAGACCTTTCAATTCCTCATTAAAGGATACCCCAGGTCAAACCTTTACTTGGGACGTTTCACAGACCTTTCAATTCCTCATTAAAGGATACAAGGGATCATAACACGTCGTGGTGGGATTGCCGTATCTTTCAATTCCTCATTAAAGGATACCACAGGGTCCCAAAACTCGGAACAGGAACAAGAACCAGTCTTTCAATTCCTCATTAAAGGATACGATTTTGCAAGGTGAGCGAGTATGAGCGAATATTCTTTCAATTCCTCATTAAAGGATACGCGCTGGCAGTCGTACCCGCGGGCGAACGCTTCCTTGCTTTCAATTCCTCATTAAAGGATACCCGCCACGTGGAGGCGGCGCCTGTGGGGGCGCAGAAAAGCTTTCAATTCCTCATTAAAGGATACAAAATACCCGAAAAGGTGGTTGAAGGCTTCTTCGCTTTCTTTCAATTCCTCATTAAAGGATACGAGCCATTGATGAACTTCGTGTACAGAGTTGGTATGCTTCTTTCAATTCCTCATTAAAGGATACCAAATAGTAAAGTAATAGAGCTTGAATCAAAAAGTCTTTCAATTCCTCATTAAAGGATACCGCGATTAAACTCGGTTTGGTCATAGCCTTTAGCTCTTTCAATTCCTCATTAAAGGATACAGTATACAGTATACAACCATATGTACTGTTACACAGACTTTCAATTCCTCATTAAAGGATACTTTGGGAAACTGGCTAGTGTTACTATACAACATCCCGTTAGCTTTCAATTCCTCATTAAAGGATACGAACTTGAGGAACATGTTGGTGGAGGAGACGGAGGTGTCTTTCAATTCCTCATTAAAGGATACCGGATATGTCGAATAGAGCCATGCTAGTCGTTGGTAGTAACTTTCAATTCCTCATTAAAGGATACTTTTTGGAACTTGGTGCGGCAGACGAAGAGGGTTGGTCTTTCAATTCCTCATTAAAGGATACAAGACGGGTTCGTTAGCGCTATTGGACACGAAACAACTTTCAATTCCTCATTAAAGGATACAATATATGACCCTCTGGGATTCGTCTGAACGGGTAGACAGCTTTCAATTCCTCATTAAAGGATACAATGCGGTTATGGGAACAACACAGCAATTTAATAACTTCTTCTTTCAATTCCTCATTAAAGGATACGAGGAATTCTCTACATGGAGTAAGTCAAGCCTAGATTGTCAGCTTTCAATTCCTCATTAAAGGATACCAAAAGCACCCAGAAGAGAATTTGACGACCCTCTTACTTTCAATTCCTCATTAAAGGATACGATACAATACAGCTATGAAGTCATAGTTCGCTGATGCATCTTTCAATTCCTCATTAAAGGATACCGAACCGACCGTAGAAGCGGTCGGTTTAAGTTTGCAACTTTCAATTCCTCATTAAAGGATACTTTTTCTCGTATTCATCCAGATACACCATTGATATTCTTTCAATTCCTCATTAAAGGATACTGCGACAAGTAAAAGCGCAAATTATCGAGTACATATCCTTTCAATTCCTCATTAAAGGATACCAGAGAGGAACAGCAACGTCGTTATGGTGACGTATTTCGACTTTCAATTCCTCATTAAAGGATACGAGTTTACTACCACGCCGTCTACGTGGATGAAGCAGCTTTCAATTCCTCATTAAAGGATACAAGGTATCCAACGCTGAGCTAATCATGATGGTGGATGAAACTTTCAATTCCTCATTAAAGGATACATACAAAAGGCGGTTAAAAATAAAGGCTCTCTAACAAAGCTTTCAATTCCTCATTAAAGGATACCTATGAGATATGTAGCCTGATCCCTGTATGTTATGCTTTCAATTCCTCATTAAAGGATACAAACATTAAGAAAATTAATGACAAAACTTCTACTACTTTCAATTCCTCATTAAAGGATACTCAAGGGGTTTGGGCTGGTGTTCGCAAAGATGCACAGCTTTCAATTCCTCATTAAAGGATACCTGTGTTCGTCGAGGGGATACTGCCAAAAAGCATGGAAGCTTTCAATTCCTCATTAAAGGATACCAGCCGTCGTATCAGGGTTAACCGTGGGTACCACGTATCTTTCAATTCCTCATTAAAGGATACCAGTAGCAACACAAAACCCAAACACTAGTGTAGGTTCGATCTTTCAATTCCTCATTAAAGGATACATACAATTATCCGTTGCAAACACAAGCGCCAGAGAATCTTTCAATTCCTCATTAAAGGATACGAGCGACAACACCGGGATCCACTGAAGGGGAGGGTCTTTCAATTCCTCATTAAAGGATACGTAATAGAAGTGCCACCTAACCCTCTTAAACACTACACTTTCAATTCCTCATTAAAGGATACCTATTGCGGAAATCACTTCATCGTAAGTGAGAGAGCTTTCAATTCCTCATTAAAGGATACGAGGCTAAGCCTAAGGATGAGACTAAGACAGAACAACTTTCAATTCCTCATTAAAGGATACTTGAACTTGACAAAACGATAATACCTGCCGTTCACAGTAACCTCCGCTTTCAATTCCTCATTAAAGGATACTAACAGTGATGAGCTACTAGTGGAGTTTGACGGTAACAGCTTTCAATTCCTCATTAAAGGATACTGAACGAACCACTTTGGCTCGTATATAATCGGAAACTCTTTCAATTCCTCATTAAAGGATACCAAATAGCGAAACAAACACCAACAAAGCAAAAGGAAACTTTCAATTCCTCATTAAAGGATACCACAAATGTTGCGCTCTCGTAAATCGTATGGGTTTACGACTTTCAATTCCTCATTAAAGGATACCAGTCTTGAACGGTCAGTTTCCAGGTTACTTTGTTTCTGCTTTCAATTCCTCATTAAAGGATACCTAGAGGAGGAAGAGGAGTCTTATCCACCAGCACGGACTTTCAATTCCTCATTAAAGGATACGAACTCTCCGCCCCGCTACGGGGGACGGGTTGAAAGCTTTCAATTCCTCATTAAAGGATACTATGTATTTTTTTCCTCCACGTTGGACGCCACCTCTACGCTTTCAATTCCTCATTAAAGGATACCGGTTAATATCTGTTCGGCGTACATTAACCGTTTGTCTACTTTCAATTCCTCATTAAAGGATACTATCTTTGACACAAGTGTTTCGAAAATGGCTATAGCTACTCTCTTTCAATTCCTCATTAAAGGATACACTACGATCTAGCACGTTATTTGGAGCTCTGTATAACTTTCAATTCCTCATTAAAGGATACTATCCAGCTTGTTCCAAACCCTTTACCATTAGTGCAACTTTCAATTCCTCATTAAAGGATACAAGAAGTATGCAGGTCTGGTGGTCTGGAAAAAGGGCACTTTCAATTCCTCATTAAAGGATACCCGCCTTCAGTTTGGTAGGAAAAAATGGGGTCAATTCTTTCAATTCCTCATTAAAGGATACCACATGTTGGGGTAAACACGGCTAACAAGCTATTAGAGCTTTCAATTCCTCATTAAAGGATACTGTCGTCCACTTCAGCGAGTACATCCCCGCACAAATCGCCTTTCAATTCCTCATTAAAGGATACCTAAAAGTATGCGGAGATAGGGGTCGATTTCAAGGAGTGTCTTTCAATTCCTCATTAAAGGATACTAGATGTCGCCCCCACCCTGGCAAGGGTAGGAAAAAATGGCTTTCAATTCCTCATTAAAGGATACCTTTGTTGCAGTGTCGTTGTGCAAAGTAGTCTTTTAATCTTTCAATTCCTCATTAAAGGATACTTAGACCACCTCGAATCTCCTCGCTGGTCCATTAGAACTTTCAATTCCTCATTAAAGGATACTCAACAAATACTCGAATCGCTTAAAGTCGTTCAACCTTCTTTCAATTCCTCATTAAAGGATACATGCCGGATTTAAGAAGATAGGAGAGGGTGTAACACTTTCAATTCCTCATTAAAGGATACCAGGAACAAGGAGGTCAGGAAGAAATGGGAGGACACTTTCAATTCCTCATTAAAGGATACCAGCAAAACAGGTGGATTATGTGATGGATACCATGCTTTCAATTCCTCATTAAAGGATACTTCGCCTCAGTGGTGAACGAACTCGGAGGTGAGTCTTTCAATTCCTCATTAAAGGATACCAGGTAAGATACCATTGTCGGCATGGACTACTGTCGTCTTTCAATTCCTCATTAAAGGATACACGTCTCCTTGGTTGTCCCTAGGTCAGTGACAAAGACTTTCAATTCCTCATTAAAGGATACCAGGGTTTGATTGTCACGACTTACATAGCGACAACGTCTTTCAATTCCTCATTAAAGGATACTGGGCAAAACTGAGCTCACCCGCTTGGTCGCCCAGTGGACTTTCAATTCCTCATTAAAGGATACAAAGACAGTGACCCTTTCCTTAAGGCGCTTGTTACCGTCTTTCAATTCCTCATTAAAGGATACAGGTTACTACGCGCCTTTAGCGGGCGCAAATACAACCCTTTCAATTCCTCATTAAAGGATACCGGAGTGTTAATAAGTGTGCTGTCGTTATTAATAACTTTCAATTCCTCATTAAAGGATACTGGTAGTTACGAAGGTAAAGACGTAGAAGCGAACAGGGAACTTTCAATTCCTCATTAAAGGATACCGTACTTTGAGAGAGTTAAAAGAGTTATACGAAAAACTTTCAATTCCTCATTAAAGGATACGTGGATATCGACGAAAACATGACGCAAGAAACAAAGGTTTCTTTCAATTCCTCATTAAAGGATACCCAGCACAAGTGGGGTTTCAGTTGAAAAATGAGTGTAGAGCCTTTCAATTCCTCATTAAAGGATACTGGAGAGGGTTGTGGAGACGGCTGGGGTGAAGGAGCTTTCAATTCCTCATTAAAGGATACTAGCGTATTCACCATACGCATACTCAACTAAGTTTTCTTTCAATTCCTCATTAAAGGATACCTGCACGAGGGTCACAGACACTTACGTATAAATACCTTTCAATTCCTCATTAAAGGATACCTGAGTTCGGAGAGGTCAGAGTGTACGTTTTCCGCTTTCAATTCCTCATTAAAGGATACAACAGTTCAGAAGACAATACAGGAATGTGTGGATGAACTTTCAATTCCTCATTAAAGGATACTTAAGAAAGCGGAACAAGGAGTTCCAAGCTCTGTATGCACCTTTCAATTCCTCATTAAAGGATACGTGGTCGGGGCTAGTGATTGTGGTTTCCTCGGATAGTTTCCTTTCAATTCCTCATTAAAGGATACCTTGAACCGCAACCTTAACGTTACCGCTTGCGTCACTTTCAATTCCTCATTAAAGGATACAATAACAGGTGATGGTGGTCTTATTATGATCACTGGCTTTCAATTCCTCATTAAAGGATACCGCGCAACCCGTCAAATGTTACCATTGTGGTTACGAGTCTTTCAATTCCTCATTAAAGGATACTGTGTGTTGTGTCATTGCTGTGCGTGTGCGTTTTGTACTTTCAATTCCTCATTAAAGGATACCAAAATACTCTTTCTCTTTTTTGTCTAAGTTTAATTCAACTTTCAATTCCTCATTAAAGGATACTAATGTAAATACAGGTGGCTCAACATATAGCACAGCTAGCTTTCAATTCCTCATTAAAGGATACTGTCCTTAGTTGTCGTTACGGCAGTCATGAGACTCTTTCAATTCCTCATTAAAGGATACACTAGCGACGATCACGACCCCGTACACCTGGACGTCTTTCAATTCCTCATTAAAGGATACCCTGTGTTTTTGTGCAACCTTGAAGTCGTAGGGTTTCTTTCAATTCCTCATTAAAGGATACTGGTGCCATGTGCTGGCACCCAGGGGTTGACCAGTACTTTCAATTCCTCATTAAAGGATACCATGCAGATTATCCGCGAAGGCCCCCCGTTTTTTGCTTTCAATTCCTCATTAAAGGATACAAAACGCTAATCACGATGCTTAGCGAAGAGCTCTTCTTTCTTTCAATTCCTCATTAAAGGATACAACCACTTCTTTGATAAACAAGAAGAGGAAACAAACTTTCAATTCCTCATTAAAGGATACCGAACCACTGTTCTACTCAAGCCTGCCACTTGCTATCCTTTCAATTCCTCATTAAAGGATACGCGGGTGAATATTTATTGTTCCACCCGAGACCGCGAACTTTCAATTCCTCATTAAAGGATACCAAAAGGTATTTTGCAGTCCGAGAGCTGGGAAAAACCTTTCAATTCCTCATTAAAGGATACCAACTCACCTTCAAAGGTGAGGCTAACAGCGCCAACTCTTTCAATTCCTCATTAAAGGATACCTGATTACAAAGAAAAGGTGAGGGCAGCCATAAAGCTTTCAATTCCTCATTAAAGGATACATATTAAAAAGGGGGTATTTTGAAAGGTGGCTCCAGCCTTTCAATTCCTCATTAAAGGATACCGTAACACGTACACAAAACGTGTTACGCAAACAAGTGTCTTTCAATTCCTCATTAAAGGATACCATACCAGTCAAGCTTTCCACTTGTGAACCTAGCAATCGCCTTTCAATTCCTCATTAAAGGATACCGTATGGCTTCTTGTGATTGCTTTGTTAGTTCTTGTTCAACTTTCAATTCCTCATTAAAGGATACTTGCGCTCACCTAGTTCTGATAGTAGAACATATCGGCCTTTCAATTCCTCATTAAAGGATACTAGAGGACGTGTTAGAGGGTAGACGTGGACTCTAGTCACTTTCAATTCCTCATTAAAGGATACAAGTGTGAAGTGTGCGGGCACAGCATGAAGCGCCACAACCTTTCAATTCCTCATTAAAGGATACGTGATTTGCACAAAATCTTTTGGTTACTATGAGCCTATCTTTCAATTCCTCATTAAAGGATACGCAAACAAGTGTTAGTTTTGTAAAAATTACTTACGTCATGCTTTCAATTCCTCATTAAAGGATACAACACGAGTTCGAGTGTGTTTTTAGCTGTGAGCTTCTTTCAATTCCTCATTAAAGGATACCCCCGTGACAATGGGCGTGTTCGAAAGCGTGGCAAGGACTTTCAATTCCTCATTAAAGGATACTGGGGTTACTCAAGAGTTGGCCACCTCTGCCGCTTTGTACTTTCAATTCCTCATTAAAGGATACCTGAAGAGGGGCAAGTATGAGGAGCTTGATGAGAATTACTTTCAATTCCTCATTAAAGGATACACGCACGGGTCGCAGTGTCCTGTGGAAGTCTTTAATCTTTCAATTCCTCATTAAAGGATACTAACCTTGTACTCACAACCTCCTCTGCCACGAATCTAGGCTTTCAATTCCTCATTAAAGGATACTTGTATATAGTTTTCCAAATCATCATAAATAATTTGTGCTTTCTTTCAATTCCTCATTAAAGGATACTTATAGCCATAACTTTTAGGTAATATTTCATTCATCTTTCAATTCCTCATTAAAGGATACGCTGGTTATAGACCCTAAACCTTTCTCGTCGGCAACTTTCAATTCCTCATTAAAGGATACCAACGGGTAAATACTTAGTGTTTGTCAAAAATCTTGATGACTTTCAATTCCTCATTAAAGGATACCAATCTTCAAAACGAGGTTTACGCAACACGAGAGTTGCACTTTCAATTCCTCATTAAAGGATACCCAAGAGACCTGTTATAGTGGTGGGGCCAACGGGTTCTCTTTCAATTCCTCATTAAAGGATACTCGCACTTAGGAGCTCCTCCACCGTGACCCCATGCAGACTTTCAATTCCTCATTAAAGGATACAAAATTAACCAATCCTACGTTGTTGTTATACCCAAACACGCTTTCAATTCCTCATTAAAGGATACCTAACAATGGCAATCCCTTGGTTCCTCCCCTTTGTTAACTTTCAATTCCTCATTAAAGGATACACAAAGGAAGTGGTGAGGTTCTCTGTCAAGGTGAATAACTTTCAATTCCTCATTAAAGGATACGGGTTACTTACTGGAGTCTGTGAGTAGTAGTAGAACCTTTCAATTCCTCATTAAAGGATACTAGTGAAAAAAGCGTCCTCGAAATGGGAACGTGATGCAAACTTTCAATTCCTCATTAAAGGATACTAAAATAGTTGGACTCAGATCCGAAGGGCAGCCATAAATTCTTTCAATTCCTCATTAAAGGATACACGACTTGCTTGCTAAAATTTTCTATGATGGTGAGTAAAACTTTCAATTCCTCATTAAAGGATACAGGAAGGCTGTTGGTCTTCCAACAAGAGTTCCGTATGTGCCTTTCAATTCCTCATTAAAGGATACAGAGAGGCTAAGAAAACTAGAAGAATCGGTAGCACAGACAACTTTCAATTCCTCATTAAAGGATACCGATGGAGCGCCTTCACGCGCTCCTCGCTCAATTTTTCCACTTTCAATTCCTCATTAAAGGATACGGTACCCGAAGTAGTAGCCGAGAAGCACTCCTACAACTTTCAATTCCTCATTAAAGGATACCGCAAACGAGAACCAACAGCAAAGTGAAGACTTTCACTTTCAATTCCTCATTAAAGGATACAAAGTGCGTGTGAACGTGGCAACTGCCGAGGGACATTCCGCTTTCAATTCCTCATTAAAGGATACTTCTAGTCGGTTTTCGCCCTCTTTCGCACGGAAATACTTTCAATTCCTCATTAAAGGATACTCATCCTTCATCATTTGCTCGTCGAACTCTTCACTTTCACTTTCAATTCCTCATTAAAGGATACACCCCCGAAGCCCCACCGCTGTCATTCAAACCCTGGTTTCTTTCAATTCCTCATTAAAGGATACCACTTGTTTCACTATTTCCTTTTCTTCTTTTGTAACTTTCAATTCCTCATTAAAGGATACGGAGATTAATAACTTCTCCAAGGAGCCGAAGCTCCTGGACTTTCAATTCCTCATTAAAGGATACTTGGCCTGACGGTTACACGCAGACGGGTAGCCAGAGTAGCTTTCAATTCCTCATTAAAGGATACCTGGTTAAGCTCCTCGTTCAGATATATCAGGATACTCATGCTTTCAATTCCTCATTAAAGGATACGCTTTCTTATTATTATTTAAGGAAAGAAACACTTTCTTCTTTCAATTCCTCATTAAAGGATACCCGTTTGATCCTGACCCTGAGGAATTTGACCAACCTCACTTTCAATTCCTCATTAAAGGATACTACCCCAATATCCTCAAAGAAAACCCCAATTTCTGCTTTCAATTCCTCATTAAAGGATACACATATTTTTCTTTACCACATAGATCCAGCCCTTCCAAACTTTCAATTCCTCATTAAAGGATACCTTTAGGCGACGCGGACATACGAAGGCGTGTAAAAAACTTTCAATTCCTCATTAAAGGATACGGGTTGTCGACCCCTAGTACAATTAATGAAATCTCTTTCTTTCAATTCCTCATTAAAGGATACCTTAGATACATATGAGTAATCGAGTAAACATATTTTATCCTTTCAATTCCTCATTAAAGGATACCCCACGTATAACTTTCAGTTACAATCTGTACAAGCTCAACTTTCAATTCCTCATTAAAGGATACACAAAACAGCAAAGTTCCCCGTAGCCGTAGTCATCTTTCAATTCCTCATTAAAGGATACCCTATTTGTCTTAATGGTCAAGTCAAGCGTTTTAGAATCTTTCAATTCCTCATTAAAGGATACCCTTGTCTGGGGCTTTATCGAACAATCATATCCGTCTTTCAATTCCTCATTAAAGGATACCTAAAGCAAGAAACTCTATCCACCAGTCGACAAGGGAAAACTTTCAATTCCTCATTAAAGGATACCAACAAAATAACGTCACAACAACTCAAAGTGCTTTACCTCTTTCAATTCCTCATTAAAGGATACTTACACCACTTCTGTCGTAGCAGTGCAAACAAATGTCTTTCAATTCCTCATTAAAGGATACCACCTTCCCTCAGGGGTTACAATATCCCTCGGGTCCGCTTTCAATTCCTCATTAAAGGATACGGTGGTTCTCACTTTAATTTCGACCTCTTCTCTTCTAACTTTCAATTCCTCATTAAAGGATACCTGGTTGCTCTGTGAGTCCAACCTCTATACCCACCTCTTTCAATTCCTCATTAAAGGATACCAGGCGTGAGAAAAAAATGAAGGAGGCATTTACAAAGTTAACTTTCAATTCCTCATTAAAGGATACCAACATTTAACGCATTTTCCAGATTCTGTATTTTTAATCTTTCAATTTCTCATTAAAGGATACTTACTCGAGCGCTTCATCGAGAAATTCACTGAGGCTTTCAATTCCTCATTAAAGGATACTTTACGAGTTTCTGGGAAAGAGGAGCAACCTGAGCAACTTTCAATTCCTCATTAAAGGATACCTATGAACCCTACATCCAAAGGAATATTGAATTCTCTTTCAATTCCTCATTAAAGGATACTTTATGCGGAACGTCCTGTCATTGTAAACTACGGGTTCTTTCAATTCCTCATTAAAGGATACCCATCGTAGATTCTTGAGAGGAACTCGTATGCGGTTTCACTTTCAATTCCTCATTAAAGGATACATGAGCGACGGGTATTGGGGTGCGTGCGACTGTTGCGTTCTTTCAATTCCTCATTAAAGGATACCCAAGCCGGGACAGAGCCAGACCAGCGAATTCCGACCATCTTTCAATTCCTCATTAAAGGATACGCGCTCCATCGCTTCTTTGTCTCGCAAAAGCTCCGTGAACTTTCAATTCCTCATTAAAGGATACACGCAAGTCGGAAAGGAGCGTATTTCGACGCCCGTCTTTCAATTCCTCATTAAAGGATACAAACCTGGGTAACATGGATTACATCGTAATAGATACACCTTTCAATTCCTCATTAAAGGATACTGTGGGATGCCGTTGGTGGAATTAAAGATGAAGAATACCTTTCAATTCCTCATTAAAGGATACCCGCTTCTATTTCAGGTTCAACTTCGCCCACCACCTTTCAATTCCTCATTAAAGGATACAAGATTAAAAAAGATTGGGGATGTTCCCCGCACAGGTATCTTTCAATTCCTCATTAAAGGATACAACTACTTTACTGAGGAGTCGTATCCTGACTTCAATATCTTTCAATTCCTCATTAAAGGATACTTTGAGTGATGAAGCAACAGTGATATCGGAAGCAATACTTTCAATTCCTCATTAAAGGATACGGTTCATAGACTGCTACGAATATGGCACACAAGAATCTTTCAATTCCTCATTAAAGGATACAATTTGGGGTCGAAATATTTCGACCCCACGACTACTGCTTTCAATTCCTCATTAAAGGATACGTGTATTCATTAGTAGCGGAATTTCCTATCTTTTCATCTTTCAATTCCTCATTAAAGGATACACATTCTCTTGCACACAATTCGGTTCAGCTTATTCATACACTTTCAATTCCTCATTAAAGGATACTCTGCGCTTCCGCGGCTTTCACCAGTGCGAGTTGCTCTTTCAATTCCTCATTAAAGGATACGGTGTCGCCACGCTTGGTGCACAACGGTACCCACACTTTCAATTCCTCATTAAAGGATACCTTCAGAAATCGCAGTGTTTAAAACGCGCGCTATGTCGGCTTTCAATTCCTCATTAAAGGATACCATATGAGAGAGCGTTAAGGTTTTTGCCTACTCTTTCTTTCAATTCCTCATTAAAGGATACCACGGCTGAGGCGAACTTTGCCACTGCGATGCAACCTTTCAATTCCTCATTAAAGGATACTCCGACCAACGATTCGATCCCGCTTGAAGCATATACCTTTCAATTCCTCATTAAAGGATACGCCGTCATGGCTTTTTCGCCGATATCTGCTATCACGACTTTCAATTCCTCATTAAAGGATACAAGCGTCTAGTATTGCTTCCCTGTTACCCTCTCCCAACACTTTCAATTCCTCATTAAAGGATACCCGCTTGCGCTCAAAACATTTCCTTCTTTGGCCGTCACTTTCAATTCCTCATTAAAGGATACAGAAGAGGAAAAGAAGCACCCCTACATTCAGGAGAAGATACTTTCAATTCCTCATTAAAGGATACCGCGCAGGATTTTACATTCAATTTGCAGTTTACTTTTCACTTTCAATTCCTCATTAAAGGATACGGGAGTGGAGGGCAACTCCCAGTGAGGGATAGGGGTAATCTTTCAATTCCTCATTAAAGGATACAGGTACAAGTTGAAGTGCGTCAAATATTTTCGCAATGTACTTTCAATTCCTCATTAAAGGATACCGCACTACCTAGTCTTGCAGCACAAGGATTCAATCCTTTCAATTCCTCATTAAAGGATACGTTCATTACTGCGCTTCATGCGAACAAAGGCAAGTACACTTTCAATTCCTCATTAAAGGATACCGATAAACGCTAATGTTTCTTCACCACTTGACGCAAGCTTTCAATTCCTCATTAAAGGATACCAAGAATTGTTAGAGCTTTTTTCGTCGGGTTATCGGTCTTTCAATTCCTCATTAAAGGATACAGGTTCCCTACCCTTTTAGGTTCCCTACCCCTAAAATCTTTCAATTCCTCATTAAAGGATACCGTCCAAAGGTCGGGTAACCTTAAAGCAATGGGCACTTTCAATTCCTCATTAAAGGATACTTGGTGTCGTGGTGTACGCCTTGACCAGGGTTAAACCCTTTCAATTCCTCATTAAAGGATACTCACGACTTATTACCAACACCTATTACAGTTCCTAACTTTCAATTCCTCATTAAAGGATACAAAACCAAAACTCAAATATCGAAATCGGCGGGGCTTCCTTTCAATTCCTCATTAAAGGATACCAAGGGGAAAAAATTGAATTTTTTTGAGCTTATAACTTTCAATTCCTCATTAAAGGATACTAAGCAAAAGGCAGGCAACGCACGCGTCATTAATCTCTTTCAATTCCTCATTAAAGGATACGGCATCTCTTGCTTACTCGCAGTTCAGAAAAGAGACCTTTCAATTCCTCATTAAAGGATACAAAAAACATTTAGAACAACCCCGCTAGACCAGCTATCCTTTCAATTCCTCATTAAAGGATACGTAACAGCTGAATAAGCTACATCAAGCCAATACGCTTTCAATTCCTCATTAAAGGATACTATTAGCTATTGAAGGTGTGTAAGACAACCCTGTTTGACTTTCAATTCCTCATTAAAGGATACGCGGCAAACCCTGTTATGAACGCTGGTTGATTCCTCTTTCAATTCCTCATTAAAGGATACCCCTTTATGTAATGATACGGGTATAACCCTGTGATGTGTCTTTCAATTCCTCATTAAAGGATACTTGCAAACAATTGAGAACGACATACTTGGGGCTTTAAACCTTTCAATTCCTCATTAAAGGATACCTTCTGCGAGAGCAACAAACGGGTTTGGCGTGTCTCTTTCAATTCCTCATTAAAGGATACCAATTATACGCCTTATGTTGTCGGGTAACTCTTCCAAAACTTTCAATTCCTCATTAAAGGATACCGCAACCCATCTTTAGGGTTGTGATTAATCTCTATGACTTTCAATTCCTCATTAAAGGATACCTCACACATCTTTTACAAGGGTGAGTGGATATGAGTCTTTCAATTCCTCATTAAAGGATACCATGCGGGAAAGAGCCCAAGAAAGAAGAGCGTTACGGATAACTTTCAATTCCTCATTAAAGGATACGGGTTTATTCTGTATGACACCTTCATAAATAGTAAACTTTCAATTCCTCATTAAAGGATACTTAAGCTCCTCGTGCAAATTTATGAAGATACACACCCTTTCAATTCCTCATTAAAGGATACTCAGCACGTTCGAGATAACGGCGGTCGCCGCCGAAGCTTTCAATTCCTCATTAAAGGATACTTGAGAACGCCGAAAGGGCGTACGCGCTTCTTCCTTCTATCTTTCAATTCCTCATTAAAGGATACAAAGGTTCTCGAAGAGTTCCCCTTCTATCGTTCTCCACCTTTCAATTCCTCATTAAAGGATACAGTATGAGACCTTTGCACAGTTCACCGAGCAACTCTACACTTTCAATTCCTCATTAAAGGATACATGGTCAAACCGCACAAAAGAGTAAGAAGAACATGTAAACTTTCAATTCCTCATTAAAGGATACAAAAATGGAGCAAAGCACGGGAAGACATACTTTGTAACACTTTCAATTCCTCATTAAAGGATACCTAGCATCTGTTTTCACATTAGTTGCAACAGCATTAGCTTTCAATTCCTCATTAAAGGATACCTAAGTCATCTGACAATTCACAAGGGGTGGTGAACCAAAACTTTCAATTCCTCATTAAAGGATACCGAAAACGGTTATGTAGTTGATAGGGTGTTATTCCTTACTTTCAATTCCTCATTAAAGGATACACTATTAACTATTAGTAAACTATTATTTACTATTACTTTCAATTCCTCATTAAAGGATACCTACTGAAAAACTCCATTGATTACCGCCTGAATCAGTTACTTTCAATTCCTCATTAAAGGATACATATTTTCCCGCCTTCAGTTTCATAGGAAAAAACGGGGCTTTCAATTCCTCATTAAAGGATACTGTTACGGCTATAATTATCGGGATTGTGTTAGGATCTTTCAATTCCTCATTAAAGGATACTTAGGACTCTTGTTTTTCTTCATCAACTTTTGGTTTTCTTTCAATTCCTCATTAAAGGATACCTCAATCACGCGTCGTTTTTTGTGGTAGCTCGTATCTTTCAATTCCTCATTAAAGGATACGTGCAAACGTTTCGTACTCTTTCTCTCCTCCTGGAATACTTTCAATTCCTCATTAAAGGATACCAGGTTCACCTTCAGATTCAGCAGTTTCAAAAATGAAACCTTTCAATTCCTCATTAAAGGATACCAACCAAAAAAAGAAAATAACAATTCAAGAGTTGTTACTTTCAATTCCTCATTAAAGGATACCACCAGACTCAATCGAGGGAATATAAGCAGTACGCGTCTTTCAATTCCTCATTAAAGGATACTTAGTCCATTGTTTGCTAGCATTATGAAAGAGCTTATGACTTTCAATTCCTCATTAAAGGATACAATATTAGCAGACATGAGTAATAGAGCAATGCTAGTTGTCTTTCAATTCCTCATTAAAGGATACTTTACTTATTGTACCAGTTAACCCTTCGTGAAATGATCTTTCAATTCCTCATTAAAGGATACCAAGTTGAGGATGTTGTGTATCATGGTTTCGACTTAAATCTTTCAATTCCTCATTAAAGGATACACGCTAATCTGCGAGAAGAACTGTATCCTTTAATGCTTTCAATTCCTCATTAAAGGATACTAGAGTATGATGCCGAAAAACAACCACAACATCGTTCTATTCACTTTCAATTCCTCATTAAAGGATACCCCTGTCGTAAAGGAAAATGTGTATGCAGTCGGGATCTTTCAATTCCTCATTAAAGGATACTCAAGCGCTCGACTCTGTTCTTCAGATTTTGGTGATTTCTTTCAATTCCTCATTAAAGGATACGCGTGGAGCCTATCCCCCACAGCTCCAGCCGGCTCCTTTCAATTCCTCATTAAAGGATACCCGAGAACATAGCCAGACAACAGCTCGAAAAGGTTACTTTCAATTCCTCATTAAAGGATACAAGAATACTTATTCGTCAACTAGAATGGGTTGAAATCTTTCAATTCCTCATTAAAGGATACGCGTAGGCGTTCTGCTGGTTAACGACTATTTTCACAACTTTCAATTCCTCATTAAAGGATACTCTAAACTCTCTGATAAGGAGTTAGAGGACGTGTTAGCTTTCAATTCCTCATTAAAGGATACCTTAAAACGCCTCCCATTCTGCCTCTTCTCCAGCCTGTTCTTTCAATTCCTCATTAAAGGATACGAACACCATAAGCCGCTTTTTCGTTAGCAGTTTCAAAAGCTTTCAATTCCTCATTAAAGGATACCAGAGTAGCGAAAGCGATCCAGAACATGGAAGCCGACTTTCAATTCCTCATTAAAGGATACAGAACAAGGGAATGAAAACAAACCCGATGAAAGGAAGGTCTTTCAATTCCTCATTAAAGGATACTCTTCGAGCCACGCGCGTGCGTCCTCTCTATAAGCCTTTCAATTCCTCATTAAAGGATACCCCCATCCTTCATGAGTTCGCTGATTTCTGTGTAAACTTTCAATTCCTCATTAAAGGATACAAGTGTTGCCACACTCAAGGACAACTCCTTCCCCTTCATCTTTCAATTCCTCATTAAAGGATACTGATAGCGTGCCCCTTTGCGACTGTCCATGCCATAGCAGCTTTCAATTCCTCATTAAAGGATACCAAAAAAGCGTGGTGAACTAGTAGACTATGAGATTTATACTTTCAATTCCTCATTAAAGGATACGAAAGAGCGCTAGGTGAAGGTATCAGTGTCTCAATCTTTCAATTCCTCATTAAAGGATACCGGAGTAGTGGTAGCATGTGTAGAAGTGGTTTGTGGAGTAGCTTTCAATTCCTCATTAAAGGATACAAAAACAAAGGGCAAAACCTATAATGATTAACACGGATCTTTCAATTCCTCATTAAAGGATACGCATAAAACAACTCGACCCCGTTTTTTCCTTCAAAGTAAACTTTCAATTCCTCATTAAAGGATACGTGTGTATGGGTGGATGTGCGTGTGTCCAGTAAGTGTCTTTCAATTCCTCATTAAAGGATACCGGATTAATAGCAATTATTTTGACATTATAAAGCACTAAACTTTCAATTCCTCATTAAAGGATACAAAGAGAGGTTATAATGCAAAGAAGGATGCTCGACGCTTTCAATTCCTCATTAAAGGATACAAAATTAGACGGGCAATGGGTTTTTCTGGGAGTTATGCCATCTTTCAATTCCTCATTAAAGGATACACACGAGCACGGGCGGATCAGTTTTGTGAGAAGGCCTTTTTCTTTCAATTCCTCATTAAAGGATACCCTTCTGAGGTTCTTCAGTTACTAATGTCAAAATTTTTCTTTCAATTCCTCATTAAAGGATACCATGTGCTTACAATTGTGGTTATAAAAAATGCAACGGCAACTTTCAATTCCTCATTAAAGGATACCATTTGTCTGGTCAAGGTGCAACTCTTGTAAATACCTTTCAATTCCTCATTAAAGGATACGAGTGGTACAGCGCCGATGTGATTTCAACGATAGGCTACGCTTTCAATTCCTCATTAAAGGATACTCATCGTGGTACGCGTGGGCTCTTGTGCCAATCTCTTTCAATTCCTCATTAAAGGATACCCCTCATAAAGCAGGGTAACGGGCGATGTACCAACACTTTCAATTCCTCATTAAAGGATACAGAGCTGTTAGACAACGATGAAGCGATGGAGCGTTTAGCCTTTCAATTCCTCATTAAAGGATACCAAGTTTAGCAGGGAATTTTTACAACGTACGACCATCGACTTTCAATTCCTCATTAAAGGATACTTTTCCGCAAGAAGCGAAGTGGAGAAGATGCCGATAGAAACTTTCAATTCCTCATTAAAGGATACCTGAACGCGCTTGAAGACGGCCCGAAACCCTTCACGACTTTCAATTCCTCATTAAAGGATACGCCGTTCAGAAGGTACATCGAAAAGCTTGAGAAAAGCTTTCAATTCCTCATTAAAGGATACTACAGGGCTTCGGAAGCGGCGGAGCACATCAACCCTTCCTTTCAATTCCTCATTAAAGGATACTGTTCAAAATTACGAACCACTGAATAACAAGGAAGCACTTTCAATTCCTCATTAAAGGATACCAGAATATGGAAACTACAAGCGGTTCTAGTGCGGGTAGCTTTCAATTCCTCATTAAAGGATACCGCATATATATAAACATCGCCCCCACCCTCAGAGTGGTCTTTCAATTCCTCATTAAAGGATACCGGAATGGTTGAAGAACACTAGTTTTTTGCGCGCACTGTATCTTTCAATTCCTCATTAAAGGATACTCAGAACACCAACAAACAAGTGAACTTCCTGGTGTGCTTTCAATTCCTCATTAAAGGATACGCGATAAATGCGTTAGATGCATTATACGAAACGTTATACTTTCAATTCCTCATTAAAGGATACGCACTTGTGTGTGGTAATTGTATACTGCTTGGTAAACAACTTTCAATTCCTCATTAAAGGATACCAGTGCAGGGCAGTAGCGGAAGCTTGATTTGGCTTTTCTTTCAATTCCTCATTAAAGGATACAAAACCGTGTAATACTTGGATAACTTGTTTGGTGAACTTTCAATTCCTCATTAAAGGATACAGAGGGAGGAGATGCTCGCCAACGCAGAAATGCTGAGACTTTCAATTCCTCATTAAAGGATACCCTCAAAGCTATTAATAGCGCGAGCGCTAAAGAAACTTTCAATTCCTCATTAAAGGATACTACTATATTCCACTCCTGCCACTATAGCTTCACCTTTTTCTTTCAATTCCTCATTAAAGGATACTAATATGAGGAGGAGAAAGGGGTATGATCTTAACACTTTCAATTCCTCATTAAAGGATACCAGGTGGAAGGCAAGTTGCTGTCGCCACTGGACGTCTTTCAATTCCTCATTAAAGGATACGGACAGCACAGGGATGACCCACACGCCACATTGCACTTTCAATTCCTCATTAAAGGATACTCTACGTGGCATTTAACCACCGAATAAGATTATGAGACTTTCAATTCCTCATTAAAGGATACGAAAACACTTCACACGCGCGCTTTTCGCGCGCACGATTTTCTTTCAATTCCTCATTAAAGGATACGAAACCCATGAGTGCGATGCGAGCCTAAAGAAGCGCTTTCAATTCCTCATTAAAGGATACCTGTTGCTGAATGAAGGAGTGGATGCACAGCTCTTTCCTTTCAATTCCTCATTAAAGGATACCGGAACCAAGGTTACTTGAGGCTGAAATCTCAGCGTTTCAGCTTTCAATTCCTCATTAAAGGATACCTGAAGGACTTGGCGAAAGGCAGATATTCAGAGGATGAGGAGTTCCTCAGGAGAGTTACTTTCAATTCCTCATTAAAGGATACAAAGAAATACAAGTGGGTAAGTGTGATAAAGACAGTAGAGCTTTCAATTCCTCATTAAAGGATACAGGTTTTATAGAAAAACACCTTGGTTTGGGGCACACTCTCTTTCAATTCCTCATTAAAGGATACCAAGAAAAGAGTATGGTCACTACTCAAAGTGAGTGCACCTTTCAATTCCTCATTAAAGGATACCCGAAGGTGCCTCCTACTCCGTTCGGGGATTTAGCGCTTTCAATTCCTCATTAAAGGATACTGATAGAGGAACACGTTCGTGCAATACTTATTGAGTTCTTTCAATTCCTCATTAAAGGATACTGGACATATGTTAAAACCACCTCTCCAATTTAAATCTTTTTTGCACTTTCAAAATTTTTTAGGTTGCACGATCGTCTGGCACTTTTACGCGTGTTT
>Ga0167615_1000142_pt1 | contig 25452 bp, 25 predicted proteins | sample BED_Mat_host_9_1_FD_111800 | JGI IMG/M metagenome (GOLD analysis project Ga0167615, IMG submission 111800) | Extremophilic microbial mat communities from Yellowstone National Park, USA - BED_Mat_host_9_15 (v2) (version 2) | ecosystem: Environmental > Aquatic > Thermal springs > Hot (42-90C) >... | reverse complement strand
CGAGGCTGCGGCCGGTGAGGCGAGAACCGAAGCCTGCTCCCGGCAGGCAGAGGAACCCCGCAAGGGGTGCATCTGAGTGAGGCGCACTAATGCTCACTTAGATGTAACGGCTAGCGAGGTGGAGGCGGCAGCTACTGCTGTGGCAGACCGGCCAAGGGGTCAAACCGCGAAGATTGGAGGGGTGGAGGTTAGCCGGACCGAAAAGCGATGTTGATCGTCAACGCCGACGACTTCGGAGGTAACCCCCTTGCCAGCGACCGGACCGTAGCCCTGTTCCGCCGCGGCGCCCTGACCAGCGCAAGCGGGATGGTGTGGATGGCCGACAGCCGGCGGGCGGCCCGCCTTGCCAACGAGGTCGACCTTCCGATCGGCCTCCACCTCAACCTCACCCAGCCGATCGAGGCGGAGGGGGAGCCTTCAGCTGGGGCGCGGGATCGCCACCGCCGCGCCCTTTCCCGCTTAGGCGCCAACGGAGGGCTGGGCCCACTCCCTACCCCCGCTCTCCGCCGGCTCCTGCGCGACTGCATCTGGGATCAGCTGGAGGCCTTCCAGCGCCTTTACGGCCGCAGCCCAACCCACCTCGACGGCCACCAGCACGTCCACCTCCGCCCGGCGGTGATCGCCGCCCTGCCCAAGCACCTGCCGGTCCGGGGCGGGTTCGTGATCGGGGAGGGGGCTGGCCCCCGGAAGGTTGCAGCGATGCTGCGTGCCCGCTACCTGGCGGCCTGCCACGGCGGCCCCCGCTACCTCCTGCCCTGCGAGCTCCTTCTAAGCTCCTCTCCAGCCCAGCTCGAGCGGCAGCTTGCCCTTGCCCGGACCGACGTCGTCGAGGTAATGGTCCATCCAGACCGCGATCCAAACTGGTCCTTCCTGCAAAGCGCGCGGTGGCTGGAGACGATCTCCCGACTCCCCCGCGGCTCCTACCGCGACCTTGCCGCCGCTCTGGCCAAGGCCGGTTGAGGCAGGCAGGCCAGCCTGCCGCCGCCAACGCTGCAGGCCGTTGTTGGCCACGGGAAAGCCGACGGCCGCCACGGCCCTTTGCCGTTGGCCGGCTCTCTAGGCGTCAAGCCTACTGGCTAGCTCCTCCGCCTCCGCCACCTGGAGCTCGATCTGCTCCAGTCCACCCTCCCAGAACCCTGCCGCTTCCAGATCGCAGTCGACCAACAGCCCAAGCTCCCGGGGCGGCAGGGAGCCACCGGCTTCCAGGAGGGCAAGGTAGCGGTCGACAAACTCTTTGCCGACCGCGCGGTAGCGGCTGTAGATCGCCAGGGCGAAAAGCTGGCCGAAGGCATAGGCGTAGACGTAGCCGGGGGTCTCGATGAAGTGGGGGATGTAGGACCACCACGAGGCGTACCCCTCCGTCAGGACGACCGCGTCGCCCAGCAGCTCCCGCTGGCTTGCCAGCCACAGCTCGCCAAACCGGTCCGGCGAGAGCTCCCCCTTTTCCCGGCGCTCGGTGTGGACAAGCTGCTCGAAGCGGTTCATCGCCACCTGGCGGAAGACGGTTGCGATCCGATCCTCGATGTTTTCAGCGAGCAGAGCAAGCCGGGACTGGGGGTTTTGGTCTTCGGCTAAAAGCCGCTCGAAGACGATCGTCTCCCCGAAGACGGAGGCGGTCTCGGAGACCGTGAGCGGGGTGTGCTGGTGGAAGATCCCCTGCTTGGCGGCGAGCGCGAAGTGCACGGCGTGGCCAAGCTCGTGGGCGAGGGTAAGGACGTCCCGCCGCTTGCCGGTGAAGTTGAGGAGGATGTAAGGGGCAACGGAGGGCACCGTTGCCGCTGCAAAGGCACCGCCCCGTTTCCCGGGCTTTGGCGGGGCGTCCACCTGCCGTTGGGTCAGCAACCGCTCCGCCACCTCCCCAAGCCGCTCGGAAAAGGCGTAAAAGGAGTCGAGGACCAGATCCCTCGCCTGGCTGTAGGTGTAGCGGGGCTCCTCGGCGGCGATCGTCGCCATCCGGTCGTAGTCGAAAAGGGGGTCGAGGCCAAGGATCTTTGCCTTCAGCCGGTACCACCTCCGGGCGATCCCGTACCGGCGCCGCACCGCAGCAAGCAACGTCTCGACCGCCTCGTCGCTTACTTCGTTGGCGAGGTTGCGGGAAGCAAGCCAGTGGGGGTAGCGACGGAGCCGATCCTCGATCGCCTTGTCAAGCAGGAGCGTGTTGAAGATGAAGGCCCGGGTCCGCAGGCCCTCCCCTAGCGCAGCGGTAACCGCCTCCGCTACCCCTTTGCGCCGCTGGCGGTCGGGGGAATGGAGCTCGGCAAGGGCGGCGTCGAGGACCAGCTGCTCCCCCTCAACGGAGACCTGGATCGCGGAGGTGAGCTCCTCGAAAAGGCGGCCCCAGGCGGAGCCGCCCGCCGGCTCCTTTTCAGAGAGCACCCGCTCCTCCGGTTCGCTGAGCATGTGGTCGCGAAACCGGCGCAGGGAGCGGAGGTGGTGGCGGCAGAAGCCAAGGGTGGGGTGGGCAAGCAGCTGCTGGGCCCGCTCCTCGGGCAGGGCAACCCACTCCAGCTCGAAGAAAAGGAGCTTGGTTTGGAGCTGGGCCCCGCGCTCCCCGACCTTGGCCAGCAAAGCGCCCCGGCTGGGGTCGTCGGTTGCGGTGGAGAACGAAAGCTGGGCGTAGGCGGAGGCCCGCCCGACCAGTTCGAGGATCCGTTCCAGGGAGCGCATCGCCTGCTCCAGCCCAGGCCCATCGAGCTCGCCGACCCGACCCTTGTAAGCGGAGGCAAACTGCTCCGCAAGGCGGTCCGCCTCCTCTAGGTAGCGCTCCACCTGGAGCTCGTTGCCCCCTTCCAAAAGGGGCGAGAGGTCCCAGCGGGACTGCTCGAGGAGGGGGTCTTCCAGCTGCGCCGCTTCGGTGGCCATCCGCCCAGGACGGTAGCATCGCAGGCCCGGTGCGGGAGACAGCCCCAAAGGTCCACCTCGTCTCGCGGCCCCAGCTGAACGTCGCCGGCGTGGCCGCCTACCTCGATGCGGTCGGCGGCGGGGAGTGGCTGGCCCAGCGGCTTGCTGAGCGCAAGGAGGGGACAGGGCCAAGCGAGGCGGAACTGCTGGTCGAGTTCGCCGGCCGCCTCTGCTACCGCTCCTGGAAGCCGGGGCTGAACCCAAACGTGACCAAGGTGCGGCGGGAGCTTGGGGCCTACTTCGAGAACATCCTGGCCTCCGGCCACGGATCGGTCCTAGAGCACGCCAACTTCAGCTTCGTCTTTCAGGACGTGAGCAGGGTTGCCACGCACGAGCTGGTCCGCCACCGGGCCGGCTCCGCCTTCAGCCAGGAGTCGCTCCGCTACGTCCGCCTCGCCGAGATCAACTTCCGGATCCCCCCCTCCCTAGAGCCGCTGCGCAACCGGGTGGTGGAGATCGTCGAGCAGCTGGAGGAGTTCCAACGGGAAGGGGCGGCGATGCTTGAGCTGGACCGGGAGGGGGTGCCGTTCCACGTCAAAAAGGAGGTCACCTCGGCCCTGAGGCGGTTGGCGCCGATCGGGCTTTCCACCCACATCCTCTGGACCGCAAACGTCCGCACGATCCGCCATGTCTTAGCGCTGCGGACCGACCCCAGCGCCGAGGAGGAGCTGCGGCTGATCTTCGACCAGGTGGGCAAGCTGATCGTTGGCGAGGTCCCCTACCTCTTCGCCGACTTCACCCGCAAAGACGACGGGAGCTGGGTGCCGGCCCACCCAAAGGTCTAGTTTTCCTGCTCCCTTAGTTCGGCCACCCGGGCCGCAAGCCGGTCCATCACCTCTGGATCGCGGAGCGTGGTCACATCACCGAGCTCCCGCCCTTCGGCGATGTCCCGCAGCAGGCGGCGCATGATCTTGCCGGAGCGGGTCTTCGGCAGTTCGTCGGCCCAGATGATCCGCTTCGGCCGGGCAAGCTTGCCGATCCGCTCCGCAACCAACTCCTTGATCTCCTCCTCCGGCTCTGGACCGCTGAAGTCGGAGCGCAGCGTGACGAAAGCTACGATCGCCTGGCCGGTCTGCTCGTCGGCTTGGCCGATCACCGCCGCCTCGGCGACGTCGGGGTGGCTGACGATCGCCGACTCCACCTCAGCCGTCGAGAGCCGGTGGCCGGAGACGTTGACGACGTCGTCGATCCGTCCGATCACCCAGAAGTAGCCGTCCCCGTCCTTGCGGGCGGCGTCGCCGACAAGGTAGGTGGTCGGCCCGAACCGGGAGAAGTAGGTCTCGACAAACCGCTCCTCCTCTTTGTAGAGGGTGCGGGCGAGGGAGGGCCAAGGCCGCGTTAGGACCAGGTACCCCTGCTCACCGCTCACGCTTCTTCCCTGCTCGTCAAAGACATCGGCCGCGATCCCTGGGAGCGGCTTGGTCGCCGAGCCGGGCTTGGTTGGGGTGAGGCCCGGCAACGGGGAGATCATGATCCCTCCCGTCTCGGTCTGCCACCAGGTGTCGACGACCGGGCAGCGGCCGCCGCCGATCACCAGGTAGTACCACAGCCAGGCCTTGGGGTTGATCGGCTCGCCAACGGAGCCAAGCAGCCGCAACGAGGAGAGGTCGTAGCGGTTTGGCCACTCCACCCCCCACTTGATGCAGGAGCGGATCGCGGTGGGGGCGGTGTAAAGGATCGAGACCTTGTACCGCTCGACCAGCTCCCACCAGATCCCTTGGTGGGGGTAGTCCGGCGCCCCCTCCCAAAGCAGGGAGGTGGCGCCGTTGGCAAGGGGACCGTAGACGATGTAGGAGTGGCCGGTGACCCACCCCACGTCGGCAGCACACCAGTAGACGTCCGGCTCGCCCCGCTCGGTCTTCCCCGCTACAGCCGGCTTCAGATCGAAGACAAGCCGGTGGGTGGTGGTGACGCCGGTGAGGTAGCCGCCGGTGGAGTGGATGATCCCCTTCGGCTTGGCGGTCGAGCCCGAGGTGTAAAGGATGAAGAGGGGGTGCTCTGCACCCAGGGGCTCGGGGTGGTCGGGGCCGGTGGCGTCGGCAAGCAGCTGGTCGTAGAGGAGGTCGCGGCCGGCCTGCAACGGGGCCTCAACCCCCTTTGCCCGCACCACGATCACGTGCTGGAGGTGGTCGAGATCCTGCAGGTAGGGATCGAGGGCAGCCTTCATCGGCACCACCCGGCCCCGCCGCGCGGTGCCGTCGGCGGTGATCAACGCCTTTGCCTTGGAGAAGGAGAGCCGCTCCGCTACCGCCTGGGGGCTGAAGCCGCCAAAGACGACGTTATGGACCGCGCCGACCCGGGCGCAGGCAAGCATCGCCACCACCACCTCCGGGACCATCCCCATGTAGATCCCAACCACGTCGCCAGGGGCGATCCCCAGGGAGCGCAGCCCTGCTGCCAGCCGCTTCACCTCCGCCAGGAGCTGGGCGTAGGCGTAGGTGCGCTCGCTACCGTCCTCCCCCCGCCAGAAGAAGGCAACCACCTCCCCTGCCCCCGCCTCGACGTGGCGGTCGAGGCAGTTGTAGGAGGCGTTCAGCACGCCGTCGGCAAACCAGCGATAAAAGGGAGGGTTGGTGTCGTCCAGCACCTCGCTGAACGGCCGCTCCCAGTGGAGGGTGCGGGCCTGGGCCGCCCACCAACCGATCGGGTCCCGTTCCGCCTCCCGGTAGATCCCCTCGTCGGTGACCAGGGCGGTGCGCCGGAACTCCTCCGGTGGCTCGAACCAGCGGACCCCTTCCAACCGCTCGATCTCCCGCTCCACAGCCTGCTCGTCTAACAGCTTCGCCATCCCGTCACCCCTTTGCCTTTGCCTGCTCTGCCTTTGCGGCCGCTGGGGAGGGCCAGGGGATCGCCCTGCCCTCCCGCCAGGCGGGGGGATCCCCTTCCGGCAGCCGCTCCAAGAAAAGGAAGCCAAGGGCGACCATGAACCCAGCGACAAGGATCTGCAACAGGAACGCGCTGGCGAAGACCGGCAGCAGCAAGAAGGCGCAGACCACGCCAAAGGTCCGCAACCACCGCGGCACCAGCCCTACCCGGGCGGCCCGGACCAGGGTTAGGACCATGCCGACCACAAGGACTACCGGGAGAAGCAAACCGAGGTAGCCGGCGAGGAGGTTGGCCGCCCCCTTTGAGACCGCCGCTTCAACCGCGGCCTGGCTGAAGTTGTGGCCGTGGATGAACTGGTGGGCCTTGACGTCCCGGACGATCTGCTGGACGATCAAGATCAAAGGGGTAAGGATGCCGCCGATCAGCAAGGTGATCCGCGTCCCTTCGCTTGCTTGGTCGGACCGGGCCCGGGTCGCTTCAAGGAGGAAGTAAAGGCCGGCAAAGAGGGCAAGGAGGCCAAGCGCCTCTAGGACCGCGCCGGCGATCAGGCCGAAGGCGTGGCCTGCAAGGTAGCGGACCTCTAGCGCCTCCGGTGAGCGCGGGGCCTGGGCCTCCCCCTCGAGGGCGGGGGTAAGGGCCTGGAGAACCCCCACCACGGGGAGGTGGAGGAGGCTCTGGTAGATGATGATCGCCCCCAGCAGGTAGACTGCGCCGCCGGCTGCTACCGGGACCCCAAGCCGGGCGCGGATCCTCTGCTCCCGAGCGACAAGTGGGGAGGTCGGTTCCTGGGGGCGGCGGTCTTTGTTGGCCACGTAGCGGGAGTCTAAGGCCTTGTCGCTACGATTGGGCCATGGACGGAGCGCCCTTTGGCGACCTGTTTGGCGACCCCGAGGAGCTGCAACGGCGGCTTGCTGAGTTCGCTGAGCAGCTCCAGGGCCAGCAGAAGCTTGCCTGGGCCGACAACGCGATCCGCCTGGCCGTGGAGATGACCGTTGCAGCCGTGAACCGGATCAACCTCCAGGGGGACGCGGAGAGCCAAGCGGAACAGCTGCGGACGGTGATCGCCCGGATCTTCCCCGAAGCGGTAACGCTGGTCCGCGAGGCCCGGGAAGGGCTGCAGTAACCGACTAGAAGTCGCCGCCGTCCTCGAAGTCGTCGAACTCTTCGAAGTCGACCTCTTCCTCGTCGGTACCAAGCAGCTCGTCTTCTTCCTCGTCCCAGTCCTCGTCCTCGAATTCGTGTTCGGGACCTAGCGGGCCAATCATCATCTGCTCCTTGCGAGAGGACCTTCTTACCTTACCCAGCCTGTTGCTGGCCGGAGGATGATAGCTGCAAAGCCGCCAGCACCTCTTCGTCGTGGGTAGCCGGCTTGACGTTGGGGATCACGTGTACCACCTTACCCTCCCCGTCGATGATGAAGGTGGCCCGTTGGACCCCGAAGTACTCCTTGCCGTACATCCGCTTCTTCACCCAGACGCCGTACCGCTCGGCCACCTCGTGGTTCTCGTCGGAAAGCAAGGTGAAGTTGAGGTTGTGCTTTCCCGCGAACCTCTTGATTCGGTCGACCGAATCGGGAGACACCCCAAGCACCTTGACGCCCAACCGTTCGTACTCCCCCTGGTGGTCCCGGACGCCACAGGCCTGGGTTGTGCACCCTGGGGTTTCGGCCTTGGGGTAGAAGTAGAGGACGACCGGCGCGCCGCGGAGCTTGCTAAGCGTCACCGGCTTGCCGTCCTGGTCCTGGAGGGTGAAGTCTGGAGCCTCTTCGCCTACGCCAACCATGGCTTGATCCTACCGGTCGCCACCGCCGGCGGCGCTAAGGGCTGATCCCGGTCGGTGGGCCTTCGTAGCGGACGCCGGTTGGCGAGATCCACCGCACCTTCCACGCCACCCCGCCCTGGCGGGAGCGCAAGGTCCAGTAGCCAAGCGGCCCGGTGTGGACGTGGGCAAGGACGGTGAACCGGCTGTGGGCGGTGCGCTTGATCAGCACCGTCGCTGTCGTCGGGCCGTGGGCAGGGCGGATGTGGCCCCACAGGGCGTAGCCGTTGCCGGCCCGCTTCACCACCAGCGGCACCGGGAAGGCGAAGTAGAGCGGCTTGGGCCGCCCGTTGGCGTACTCAAGGCCGGTCTGGAAGCCGGTGTAGAGGCGGGGTGGGTGCTTGGGGATCCGGTCGTCCCTAAGCCCGTACTGGGCGAAGGAGGCGATCCAGCCGTTCTCCCAGGCCATCATTTCGGAGAGGGAAACCTCTTCGGCCTGCTGCTGGGGGGTAACCCCAGCTGGGTTGGGCTTGGTGTTGATCCCGTACTCGGTGATGTAGATCGGCACCCCAGCAGGCATCCGGTGAGCACGGGCGGCAAGGTCCATCGCCCGCTTCAGCCGGCCGATTGAGGCAAGCGTCACCTCGTCAGGGTTGGGCGGAACGTAAAGCGGCCCAGCGCCCTGCGGGTAGGGATGGATCGCCACCCCAGCCATCGGCAACGGCGCACAGCGGCCTACCGGACGGTAGTGGCCGTTCAGGCAAAGAGCAGAGCGCAGAAAGGCGAGGGGGGTGATGCTGTGGTAGGTCCCTTCCCGCTTGGGGTTGATCGCTGAGGTTCCATAAGGGGAGAGTTCGCCGAACAGGACCCGGGGGTGGGCGATGCCGGCCTTTTGTAGGCCGTGGTAGGCGGCGAGGTAGAGGGCCCGGTAGATACCTGGAGAGGCGGGGGAGCCGTTGGGCTTCCACTGTGGAAGGAGGTGGGTGAGCTGGTTAGGCTCGTTCCAGATCCCCCAGTAGGTGACGTACCGACCGAAGGCCTTTCCTGCCGCTGTAACGAACTTGCCAAACAGCTTCGAGTTAGGGGCGAAAAGGCCGTTCCGGTGGCCTGGTACCGCCCACAGCGGCGCCGGACCGGTCGGCGTGAGGAGCACCGTCCAGCCAAGCCGCTTCGCTTCTTCGAGGATCTGCAGGTAGGGAACGAAGTTGTAGGAGCCCGGTTCTTCGAGATCGATCCGCCGCGGCAGCCGCTTGCTCTTCCAATCGGGGGAGATGTACTGCCAGTAGAGGAGGATCCGCAGCGCGGTAACGCCCTCGTGCTTGAGGGTCTTGAAGGTCTGGGCTCTGGTCTTTGGGTTCAGCAGCAGGTTGGTTGCATCGAAGAACACAACCTCCCGTTGGGAGGCCGCTGCAGCCGAGGCGAAGGGACCGCCGCCAGCCACCGCTGCAGCCACTGCCGCTGCGCAAAGCAGGATCCGCGCTTTCCTTGTGCTCATCGTCGCTCCTCTCAATCGGCTTCGCATGGCTGCGACACCTTAGCGGTCCCAAGGTTGCGCTGCGCAAGACGGCCTGCCGGCGGTGCCTCGGTGGGCACGCTAGCTTTTGCGGTGGTGAGCCCTCCGGTCGCAGCCCCAGACGACATCGTCCGCAACTTCGACGAGGTTGCTCCGGGGGCCCGTGCCCCGCTGATCGTCCTCGAGCCCCTTGCCCGGTTCCTCGACAGCCATGGCCTCGGCGAAGGGGAGATCGCGGCAAGGCCGATCGGGGAGGGCCACTCAAACGTCACCTACCTGCTGGAACGGGAGGGGATCCCGCCGGTGGTGCTGCGCCGCCCGCCGCGACCGCCGATCCCTCCCAGCGCCCACGACGTGCTGCGGGAGGCACGGCTCCTCACCGCCCTTGCCCCAACCGGGGCCAGGGTGCCAAAGGTGCTAGCGGTCTGCCCCGAGGAGGGGGTGATCGGCGCCCCCTTCTACGTGATGGAGTACATCGACGGATACGTGATCGTCTCCGACCTGCCCCCGGCGCTCGACAACCCTGACCAACGGCGCGCTGTAGGGGAGGAGTTGATCGATGCCCTAGTGGAGATCCATGGGGTCGACTGGCAGGCGGTCGGTCTAGAGGGGTTTGGGAAGCCAACCGGGTACCTCGAACGGCAGGTGCGGAGGTTCAGCTCCCTTTGGGAGATCAACAAGACCAGGGAGCTGCCGGAGGTGGAGTGGGTTGGCCGGTGGCTGGCGGACCACCTCCCCCCCTCCCCACCGGCAACGATCGTGCACGGGGACTTTCGGCTTGGCAACGCGATCTACGCCCATGAGGCGCCGGCGCGGCTCCTCGCCGTGCTGGACTGGGAGATGGCGACCGTTGGTGACCCCCTTGCCGACCTCGGCTACCTCTCGATGATGTGGTCCCAGGAGGGAGACCCGGAGGTGGAGCTGCGTGCCCACCTCGCCCAGGTCACCCGCCGGGAGGGGTTCCCGACCCGCGAGGAGCTCCTTGCCCGCTACGAGCGGAAAACCGGCCGCCCGATCCACGACCTCCGCTGGTACGTTACCCTCGCGATCTGGAAGTCGGTTGTCTTCATGGAGGGCAACTACAAGCGGGCTGTAGCTGGGGCGACCGACGACCCCTACTTGAAGGCGTTCGGCCAAGGGGTGGTCGAACTGGCCCAGCTGGCAAAGCGGGTTGCTAGCGGCGAGGTGAGCTTTGGCTGAACGGCCCCAGGCGCTCCTCGTCGACTGGGGCGGGGTCCTTACAACCAACCTTTTCGCCTCCTTCGCCGGTTGGTGCCACCGGGCCGGCGTCGACTTCGAGGAGCTTGGCCGGAGGTTCCTTCAGGACAAAGAGTTCCACCGCCTCCTGGTCGACCTAGAGTGCGGCCGTATCGATGAGACCGTCTTCGAGCCCCGGTTCGCCGCCCTCCTTGGCGTGCCCAGCGAGGGGTTGATCGATGGGTTGATGGCCGATGTCCGGCCGGATTGGGAGATGATCGAGGCGGTGCGGACCCTGCGTGGCGCAGGCATCAAGACCGGCTTGATCTCAAACTCCTGGGGGGTCCACCGCTACCCCCGCGACCTCTTTGAAGAGCTCTTTGACGGGGTGGTGATCTCCGGAGAGGAGGGGATGCGCAAGCCGGCCCCGGAGATGTACCGGCTGGGGGCGGAACGGGTTGGGGTTGAGCCCCGCCGCTGCGTCTACGTCGACGACCTTCCCCACAACCTCGGGCCGGCCGCGGAGCTGGGTATGGCAACGATCCACCACACCAACACCGAGCAGACGATCGCCCGGTTGGCGGAGCTGTTTGGGGTCGACCTGCGGATCCGTGCTGCCTAGAGCCGGCGGCCGTAAAGCAGCTTGAAGAACTGCCAAAGCCGCTTTGTGGTCGAGGGCTTGTAGGGGAACATGTGCGGCTCCCGTTTCAACGCCAAGCTTGGGGTGATCACCCGCGCTTGCCGGGAGCAGTACTTGCGGATCCCCTCCGCCCCATGGCGGAGCCCCAGGCCTGAGAGGCGGTGGCCGCCCATCGGCAGCTCCAGCACGGTGTAGTTGATCAAGGCGTCGTTTACGTCCACCGCGCCGGCGTCGATTTCCTTGGCCAGCTCGTTTGCCCGCTTGGTGTTCTTGGAGAAGATCGAGGCGCCAAGGCCGTAGACGGTGTCGTTGGCGAGGTGGATCGCCTCGGCCGCATCCCGAACCTTCATGATCGGCAGGACGGGACCAAAGGTCTCCTCGGTCATCACCTTCATCGTGTGGTCGACGTCGACCAGCACGGTCGGTTCAAAGAACCGGCCTTTGCCGTTCTCGCCGGTCGTCTCCTTGCCGCCGGTGAGGACCTTTGCCCCCTTTTGGATCGCGTCCTGGACGTGGTCTTTGATGATCTGGAGCTGGTCTGGGAAGGTGATCGCCCCCACCTCAACCGTCCCGGGGCCGGTCGGCACCCCAACCCGCAGCTGCCTGACCTTCTCCGTCACTAGCTCCACAAACCGGTCGTAGACCGGCGCCTCGACGTAGACCCGCTCGACCGAGATGCAGGTCTGGCCGGCGTTCTGCATCGAGTAGTAGACGGCGGTGTTTGCAGCCCGCTCCAGGTCGGCGTCGGCCAGGACGATCATCGGGTCCTTTCCGCCGAGCTCCAAGGAGCAGGGGATCAGCCTCCGCGCAGCGGCTTCGGCCACCTTGCGGCCGGTCCGGGTCGACCCGGTGAACATCACCATGTCGACGAGGTCGATCAGCGCTTCCCCGGTCGGGGCTCCCCCGGTTGCGATCTGAAGCACCCCCTCCGGCAGGCCGCACTCCCGCATCCCTTCCGCCATCAACAACGAGGTGAAGGGGGTAAGGGGCGACGGCTTGAGGATCACCGCGTTCCCAGCCGCCAGGGCGGGGATGCAGTCGCCGAAGGAGTTGGTGAGGGGGTAGTTCCAGGGGCCGATCACGCCGATCAGGCCGAGCGGCTTGTAGCTGACGAGCAGCTTCTTGCCCTTCACCAGAATCTGGCTCGAGGAGACCTTTTCGTCTGCGAGGTACTTCGGCGCCTGCTTAGCCCAGAAACCGAAGGCGTTGGCGGCGTAAGCGAGCTCGGCAAACTGGGCGTCCTCGTAGGTCTTGCCCGTCTCCTTGACGATCGTTTCGGCGATCCGCTCGCCGTTGTCGATCACCCACCTTTGCGCCCGCTTCAGCACCTCCCCCCGGCCGGCAAACCCCATCGCCTCCCACTCCCGCTGGGCTTCCCGCGCCCGCTTTGCCATCTCGGCCAGCTGATCGGCACCGATCTCGGGGACGGTGCCGATCACCTCCCCGGTTGCCGGGTTTTCGACGACGATCTCGGGAAGCGTGTGGGAGGTAGGCCAGGTCTGAAGACCGCCGTTGCCGCCTTCAACCGCTGTCGCTTGGGTGTTAGCGGCCTCGCCGCCTTGGGGGCTCTCCATCTGCATACCCTCCTGCTACTGGGAAATAGGGCTTACTACGCAAGGATAGAGCTTTGCTGCAGCTAGCTCAAGGCTGGGGCGGGGAGGGGCTCCTTGCTCCCCCCAACCACCGCTGCGCCTACGGTCCGGCCCTTGTACTCCAAACCGGCAAGCGCCGCTACCGCCTCCGCGGCACGGTAAGCGGGCAGAGAGAGGAGGGAAAACCGCTCCAGCACCAATACGTCGCTGATCTCCTCGCCGTCGACGCCGGTCCGCTCGCTCACCAGCTCGATCAGCTCCGCCGCAGAGAGGCCGTGGACACGGCCGCCGCCGATCACAAGCCGAGCCAACGGCTCCTCCTCTCTCCCCTTCCGCTGCGGCTTTTGGTGGCGCCGCTTCGGCTTTGCAAGGGCCAGGGGCCCGCTCCGCTCCCCAGGGCGCCAGTTTGGAACCACCACCCCGAGCTCCCGCTCGATCGCAGCCCACTGCTTGCGCTGGCTGGGCTCGATCAAGGTGATCGCCCGCCCTTCCCTACCGATCCGTCCGGTCCTGCCGATCCGGTGGACGTAGGTCTCCGGGGTGAGCGGGACGTCGAAGTTGATCACGTGGGTGACGGTGGAGATATCGAGGCCACGGGCGGCTACGTCGGTGGCAACCAGCAGCGGCAGGGTGCCCTCTTTGAAGGCAAGCATCACCCCGTCCCGCTGGCCCTGGGTCATGTCTCCGTGCAGGGCCCGCACCGCCAACCCCTTGCTGCGCAGGGCCCGGTAGAGCTGCTCGCAGCGGACCTTGGTGCGGACGAAGACGATCGCTTGGCTGGGCCGCTCCTGCTCGAGGAGCTGGAGCAGCCGCCGCTCCTTCTCCGCCCCCGAGACCTCGACCTTGAACTGTTCAACGGTGTCGATCGTCGGCCGCTCCGGCTCGACCTTGACCACCACCGGTTCGTAGAGGTAGCGGTCGGCAAGCCTTTCGATCTCCGGGGGAATCGTCGCTGAGAAGAGCGCCGTCTGGCGGCCGTTTGGGGTGGCGCGGAGGATCAGATCCACGTCCTCGAGGAAGCCGAGGTCGAGCATCTCGTCTGCCTCGTCGAGGACGACGTAGCGGGCGTCGTGGAGGATCAGCGCCCCCCGGGAGATCATGTCGACCACCCGGCCAACCGTCCCCACCACAGCGTGGGCGCCCTTGCTGAGCTGAAGCTCCTGGTTTCTGATCGGCGCCCCGCCGAAGAGCGCAACCACCTCCAGGCCGCGCCCCGCTCCGTAGGCGCGCAGGGCCTGGGTGACCTGGATGCAGAGCTCACGGGTCGGGGTAAGGACCAGGGCTTGAACTGCCTCTAGGGAGTAGTCGACGTATTCGACCAGCGGGAGGCCAAAGGCCGCTGTCTTGCCGGTGCCGGTCTGGGCTTGGCCGATCACGTCCCGCCCTTCCAAAAGCGGCGGGATCGCCAGTTCCTGAATCGGCGTCGGCGCCGAGTAGCCAAGGTGGCGCAGCACCGCCAAGGTCTCCGGTTTCAGCCCTAGCTCGTCGAACTGCTTTGTCATCGCCTCGAGAATAGGAGGAGGCGGCCGGAGAGCGAAGGCAGGTATCGTGGCGGCGTGATCACCGTTGTCGGATCGATCGCCTTCGACGCGATCAAAACTCCCTTTGCAGAGGGGGAGCGGGTGCTTGGCGGGGCAGCGGTCCACTTCGCCCTTGCCGCCTCCTTCTTCGACCGGGTCCACGTCGTTGGCCGGGTTGGCAACGACTTCACCGACGAGGAGCTAGCGGTCCTTACAAGGCGCGGGATCGACACCTCCGGGATCGAACGGGTAGCCGACGGGGAGACCTTCTTCTGGCGGGGGGAGTACGGCTTCGACATGGCAACCCGAACCACCCACGAGACCCGCCTCGGGGTCTTCGCCGACTTCAACCCCACCCTCTCGGAGCAGGCCCGCCAGGCGGAGCTGCTGTTCCTCGCCAACATCCAGCCGACCCTCCAGCGGCAGGTCCGCGCCCAGGTCCGATCCCCACGGTTCACGGCGCTGGACTCGATGAACATCTGGATCCGGGAGCAGCGGGATGAGCTTTTGGCGGCGATCGCCCAGGTCGACTGCTTGATCATCAACGACGGCGAGCTGCGGGAACTGACCGGCCGCCCCTCGCTGTACAGCGCTGCCCAAGCGGTCTTCGCGCTTGGCCCAGGCGTGGTCGTCTGCAAGCAAGGGGAGTACGGCGCTGCCCTCTACACGAAGGACGGGGAGTTCTTTGCCCTCCCCGCCTACCCACTTGAGCAGGTGATCGACCCGACAGGGGCAGGGGATACCTTTGCCGGTGGCTTCATCGGCTACCTCGCCGGCCACCCCCAGCGGCGGATCGACACCGCCCTGTTGCGGGAGGCGCTTGCCTGCGGGATCGCTGTCGCCTCCTTCAACGTCGAAGGGCTAGGAACGGAGCGGCTGCAGACCCTGGAAGCGGGGGAGCTCCGCCAGCGCTACGAAGACCTCGCCCGGTTCACCTCCTTCTCCCCCGCCCCGCTCCCGCTGCGCGAGCCGGTTCCCGCCGAGGGATAGGTGGCAGTATTTGGGCCATGGCGACCCAGCTGAGCTCGGTCCTCTCCGACCGGACAATCCTCAGGTTGGTGGAGGAGGGTGAGATCAAGGTCGACCCCTGGGAGCCAACGCTGCTCCAGCCGGCCTCTCTCGACCTGAGGCTTGGAGACTCCTTTCGGGTCTTCCACAACCACCGGTTGACCGCAATCGACCTCCGTGAGCCGCCGCGGGATACCACCGAGCTGATCCGGGTCACCGCCAGCGAGCCGTTTGTGATCCACCCTGGGGAGTTCTGCCTGGGCACGACCCTTGAGCGCCTTGAGCTCCCCGACTACATCGTCGCGCGGATCGAGGGGAAGTCGAGCATCGGCCGGCTGGGGCTGATCGTCCACGCCACTGCCGGTTTCTGCGACCCCGGCTGGCAGGGCCGGTTGACCTTGGAGCTCAACAACCTCGCGCGGGTGCCGATCCGGCTCTACCCCGGCCTGCCGATCGCCCAGCTCTCCTTCATGGCCCTTGACCAACCGGCGCTCCGCCCCTACGGCCACCACGAGCTTGGCAGCCACTACCAGGGCCAGCTTGAGGCGACCGAGAGCCGTTACGACCCCCGGGCGGCGGAGCCGAAAGGGGCCGGGAGCGGGTAACGGCAGGTTCGCTGCCCGGCTGCCCCATAATCGAGGGGTAAGGGAGAAGCCGCGAGCCAGGAAAGGAGCGAAGATGGACACGACAACTGCCCAGCCAACGGCGGGTCAAAGCGGTGTAGAGGAGCGGAAAGAGACGCTGACGGTGATCGACAACCGGACTGGGAAGCGGTACGAGCTGCCGATCACCGACGGCACAATCAGGGGTAGCGATCTGCGCCAGATCAAAGCCTCCGAGGAGGACCTCGGCCTTCTCCTCTACGACCCCGGCTACGCCAACGTAGCCGCCTGCCGGAGCGCCATCACCTACCTCGACGGGGACAACGGGATCCTCCAGTACCGGGGCTACCCGATCGAGCAGCTGGCCGAGAAGTCGACCTTCCTTGAGGTCGCCTACCTGCTGATCCACGGGGAGCTGCCGACCAAGGAGCAGCTTGATCGCTGGACCTACGAAATCACGATGCACACCTTCGTGCACGAGAACGTCAAAAGCTTCATGCAGGGGTTCCGCCACGACGCCCACCCGATGGGGATGTTGCTTGGGGCGGTAGGCGCCCTATCCACCTTCTACCCGGACGCAAAGGCGATCGACGACCCGGAGGTCCGCTACCTCCAGGTGGTGAGGCTGATTGCAAAGATGCCGACCTTGGCTGCCTTCGCCTACCGCCACAGCCGCGGCCAGCCGTACGTCTACCCCGACAACGAGCTCTCCTACCCCGGCAACTTCCTCTCGATGATGTACAAGATGAGCGAGCTCCGCTACCGGCCGGATCCGCGGCTGGAACGGGCGCTGGATGTCCTGTTCATCCTCCACGCCGATCACGAGCAGAACTGCTCGACAAGCGCGGTGCGGTGGGTCGCCTCCAGCCGGCCCGACCCCTACTCAGCCGTTGCTGCCGGCGTCGCCGCCCTTTACGGCCCCCTCCACGGCGGTGCCAACGAGGCGGTGCTGCGGATGCTGAAGCGGATCGAACGGACGGAGAACATCCCCGACTTCCTCAAAGGGGTAGAGGAAGGCAAGGAGCGGCTGATGGGGTTTGGCCACCGCGTCTACAAGAACTACGACCCGCGGGCAAGGATCATCAAGCAGGCGGCAGAAGACGTGATGGAAGTCGTGGGCCGGCGCAACCCCCTCCTCGACGTGGCGATGGAGCTGGAGAAGATCGCCCTTGAAGACGAGTACTTCATCTCCCGCAAGCTCTATCCAAACGTCGACTTCTACTCGGGGATCATCTACGAGGCGCTTGGCCTCCCGGTGGAGATGTTCCCGGTGATGTTTGCGATCGGCCGTACCGCCGGCTGGGTTGCAAACTGGCTGGAGCAGGTCGGGGACAAAGAACAGCGGATCGCCCGGCCCCGCCAGATCTACACCGGCCAGCGGGACCGCACCTACGTCCCGATCGAGGAGCGAGGCTGATTACTGGATCCCACTAACGGGTCGGCGAGGCGCAGCCTCCACCCTTCAGCGGCAAGCCAGCGCCTCGCCGACCCAAAGCTTGGGTCGAGCCTGCCAACCACCTCCCAGAAGGCTGGGGAGTGGTTGGGGACGGCGAGGTGAGCGAGCTCGTGGGCAACCACGTAGCGGAGGATCGGTTCCGGGGCAAGCAAAAGCTGCCAGTTGAAGGAGAGGCAGCCGCTCGAGGAGCAGGAGCCCCAGCGGCTCCGCTGGCCGGCGATCCGGACCTGCTGCGGCGCAAGGCCGCTGCGCGCAACAAGGGGCGCCAGGAGGCGGTTTACCTCGAGCCGGGCGCGGCGGCGGTAAAGGCGCTCCACGGCGGGCCGTTGGTTGCCAGGGCCGACCAAAAGCAACCCCGCCCCAAGGAGCAGCCGGGGCCGGCTGCGACCCTCCTCCGTTACCACGCGCAGCCGTCGGCCAAGGTAGGGGAGCGTGCCGTCCGCGCCCGGGAGCAGGGCAGCCCGCTGCTCCTCCTCCGCAAGCCTGGCGGCGATCCAGGCGCGGTGGCGGCGGAGGGCGCCGCAGATCTCCTCCCAGGTTGCGTAGGTGGGGGCAGAGACGGCAACGACGCCGTGCGGCAACACCCTCACCACCAACCGCCGGGCCCGCCGGTTGGTCCTCACCTCGACCACAACGCCCTCAATCTCCCTGGAGCGCAACGGCGTTTTGGGCTGCCCGCTCCCAGGGGCGGGTGAGCTGGAGCGCGGAGAGGATCGCGCGGGTTGCCGGGGAGCGGTTGAGGGTGTAGAAGTGGATCCCGGGTGCGCCCCTTTCCAACAGCTCGGCGCACTGCATCGTCGCGTAGGCGACGCCGAGGTCTAGCACCGCCTCCGGTTCTGTCTCCCTTGCCTTCAGCTCCCGGTAGAGGTCGGGGGGGATCGAGGCACCGCACAGCGACGTCATCCGTTCCAGCTGGCCGACGTGGGTGATCGGGAGGATCCCTGGAATGATCGGCACGTCGATCCCCGCCGCCCGGGCGCGGGCGAGGAAGTCGAAGTAGAACCGGTTGTCGAAGAACAGTTGGGTAATCAGGAACTCCGCCCCAGCCCGCACCTTCTCCGCCAGGTGGGCGATGTCCTCCTCGGGGCTTGGGGCCTCCTGGTGGGTCTCCGGATAGCAGGCGCCACCGACGCAAAACCCGAACTCCCGCTTGATCAAGGCGACCAGCTCGGAGGCGTAGGCAAGGCCACCCGGCGCCGGCACAAACGGTTTGCCTGGAGGTGGGTCGCCACGGAGCGCTAAGACGTTATCGATCCCCGCTTCCTCCAGCTCCCCCAGCACCTCCCGTAGCTCGGCGACGGTCGAGCCGATACAGGTGAGGTGGGCCATCGCCTCGAGGCCGTAGCCGGTCCGCAGCTCCTTGACGATCTCCACCGTGCGGCGGCGGGTCGAGCCGCCGGCGCCGTAGGTTACGGAGACGAAGGCGGGCTGGAGGGGGACAAGGGCGGCAAGGGCCCCGCGGAGGTTCTGCTCCCCCGCCTCGGTCTTCGGCGGGAAGAACTCGAAGGAGAAGACCGGCTTCCCCTCCGCTTGGTGGAGCGCAAGCAGCTCGCTAATCCGCATCCTTGCCGCTAACCACAGCTTGGAGATCGAGGGCTCCAGCGGCGGGGGTAAGGCCCCACCGCTCCGGCTCCGACTCGACTATCTCCGCCGCCCCCTGGTGGCGGAGGTGGGTGAGGTAACAAAGCACCTTCGAGAGCAGCCAATGGGCGTTGAGCTCCGAGAGCGGCTGGCCGTAGATCTTCGGCACCAGCTCGTAGGCGGTCAAGGGCCCTTCCCTAAGGCTGGCGAGAACCGCCTCCAGCCGTTCCCGGACCAGGTTGCGGGTGGCATCGATGTGCTCCTGGACGTCGGTGAAGGTGCGGCCGTGGCCGGCCAGGCAGAGGCGTGCTGAAAGCCGCTCGACCTTGGCCAAGGAGTCGAGGAACTCCCCAACCGGGTCCGGGGTGTAGCCGTAATCGAAGTAGAGGGAGACCCGGCCGAGGAGATGGTCCCCGGAGATCAGCAGCCGCCGCTCGGGCTGGAAGAAGCAGACGTGGGAGGGGGCGTGGCCGGGGGTCTCGTAAACCCGCCAGGTACCGACCGCCGTCTCGACGGTCATCCCTTCCAGCAGCGGTTGGTCGGGCTCAGGCACCGGATAGGCCTCCTCGCTGCGGGAACGGCGCAAGGTCTCGTAGCGGCGGAGCGCCTCCTCCGGCACCCCGCACTGGCGGGCGACCTCTAGTTGGCGGGCAAGCAGGGCATCCGGGTCGTCGACCAGCCGCCGGAGGTGGCGGTGGTTGGGATGGAGGTAGAAGGGTGCTCCGGTCGCCTCCTTGATCGGCCCTGCCGCGCCGCAGTGGTCGAGGTGGGCGTGGGTACAGACGATCTGGCGGACCCCCTCCAGGGAAAGCCCGCAGTCGCTAAGCGCCAGCTCCAGCTCGCGGAGGCTCCTTTCGGCGTACATCCCGGTGTCGAAGAGGACAAAGCCGTCCTGGTCCCCTACCGCCCAGGCGTTGCAGTGGGGCACGCCGGGGAAGGGAAGGGGGAGGCGGAGCCGGAAGATCTTCGGGGCGATCCGTTCCCCCCGGCCGACCTCCCGGCGCCGGCCAACCGTTCTTTCACGTTCTGGCGCCACAAAAGGAGGGTAACGGGTGGCGGGAACGCTACCTTGCTTGGCGTGCGCAGAACCAAGATCGTCGCCACGATCGGCCCCGCCTCGGCAAAACCGGAGGTGTTGAAACGGATGGTTGAGGCTGGGATGGACGTTGCCCGCCTCAACTACTCCCACGGCACCCTTGAGGAGCACGAGCGGACCGCCCAGCTGGTGCGGGCTGCAGCGTCGGCTGCCGGCCGTCCGGTGGCGATCCTCCAAGACCTGCCCGGGCCAAAGCTACGGATCGGGCCCCTGGCAGGGGGGGTTGTCGAGCTAAGCCCAGGGGACCGGCTGCTGGTCAGCTGCGGTTCAGATGAGCGGGAGGGGGACAGCCGCCACCTCTGGGTTGGTTGGGGCGGCCTTGCCGCTGCGCTTGGGGTGGGATCGGTCCTCTACCTCGCCGACGGCTCGATCCGGCTGCGGGTGGTGGCAAGCCGGCCGGAGGACGGGGAGCTCGAGGCCGAGGTAGAGGTAGGCGGCACAGTCGCCTCCCGCAGCGGGGTGAACATCCCTGGACCGGTCGACGGCCTACCGGCCGTCCCCGAGGAGGACCTCGAGCTTTTGCGCCACGGGGAACGGATCGGGGTGGACATGGTTGCCCTCTCCTTCGTCCGCCGCCCGGACGACATCAACTTCGTCCGCCGTCACACCCGGCTGCCGCTGATCGCCAAGATGGAGCGGCCGGAAGCGGTCGATCGGGCCGAAGAGATCCTGAAGGCCGCCGACTGCGTGATGGTGGCGCGGGGCGACCTGGGAATCGAGCTGCCGATCGAGCGGATGCCGATCGTCCAGAAAAAGCTGCTGCGGCTGGCGGGGGAACTTGCTAGGCCCTCGATCACCGCCACCCAGATGCTTGACTCGATGGTCACCTCCTCCCGGCCGACCCGGGCAGAGGTAGCCGATGTCGCGAACGCAATCCTCGACGGCACCGACGCGGTGATGCTCTCCCAGGAGACGGCGATCGGCAACTACCCGGTCGAGGCGGTAGCGATGATGGCGGCGATCGCGCAGGAAACCGAGCAGATCGCGGGGTACGAGGAGTGGAACCAGCACCGGGTCCGCCGCACCGCCCGAGACCCCGCCTACACCGTCGCCCACAGCGCCTGCGTTGCCGCCCGCGAGCTTGGCCTCGCTGCAATCGTTGTCCCCACCCTTTCCGGCCGCTCCGCCCGGCTGGTCTCCGCCCACCGGCCAAACGTCCCGATCTACGCCCTTTCTCCAGGCCGGGAGACGGTGCGCCGGTGTGGCTTGATGTGGGGCGTGCAGGCGGCGCCGATGCGCCGCCACGAGACCACCGAGGGCTTGATCGCTGAGGCTGCCCGCCGGGTGGTCGAGCTGGGCTGGTGCAAACCGGGGCAGCGCGTGGGGATCACCGCTGGATTGCCGAGCGGCCGGCCTGGGACCACCTCCCTGTTGCAGATCCAGGTCCTCTAACCTGCCTTGGCCGAAGCCGGCTTTCCGCCGACGCCCCGCTGAAGGCCAAGCGGGGGACCGCTATAGGCTCCGCGCCCCGCGCCGAAACCAAACTGGATCGAAGCGGGGCCGCCTGGGCCGGCCAAGGAGGTAGCCGCAGCCGCCGGGCGCTGAAGTGACCAAGGGGAGCGCCACAGAGCAGCCACGGCGTTCGGTCGATCGGCGGTGACCGCCGCCAGAGCCGCGGCCGTTCCGCAGGCCCTAGGCGGTAGGCAGGAAGGGGGAGGCGGCGAAGAACTCCGCCTCGAGGCGGCCAAGCTCGGTTTGGGGAGGCTCGCCGTAGATCCACTCCCGGGCGATCCGGTGCCAGTTCACCTTCGGCCGCAGCTGGGAGAGCACGGCCAGCACCAACATCTCCATCCGCCTGCCGAAGAGATGCTCTGGAAGCATCGTCTGGTGGCGCATCTCAGCGAAGTGGCGGGAGCGGGGATCGGCGCTTTCGATCATCACCTGGGTGGCGATCTCCGGGGTCAGCTCGACCTCTTCGTCCTTGGCGTACCACCAGATGCCGTCCTGGACGAACTCGAGCAGGTGCTGGTGGTCGACCCGTTGCGGTTCGGGGAGGAAACCGGCGTCGGCAAGGAGGCGGTGGAGCCGCTGTGGGTCCCCCTCGATCACCGCCCGCTGCGCTTCAACCTCTAACGCCACCGCCTGGGGGTTGATGCGCTTGAAGAGGCCGAAGTCGAGAAAGGCAAGCCGCTCCCCCTGCCACGGCGAGCCGGGAGGAGGCGGGTCGGTGAGGAGCAGGAAGTTGCCGGGATGGGGGTCTCCGGAGAACTGGTGCAGCCTGTACATGCAGCCGAGGTAAAAGCGGAAGATGATCTCGCCAATCCGGTTGCGGGTCTCAAGCGGCAACCCCTTTAGCTCTTCGAACGGCTTGCCGTGGACAAGCTCGCTGACAAGCACCCGCTCCCGACACAGCTCGGTGACCACCCCGGGGATCACCACAAAGGGATGACCGGCATAGATCCGTGCTAGGGCGCGCTGGTTCTGGGCCTCCAGCTCGTAGTCCAGCTCGTCGCCGATCCGCGCCTTCACCTCTGCCGCGATCGCCTTCGCATCGAGCTTGGGGGTAAGCCCCTTCAGGAGCCGCATCAACATCTCCAGGTTCTGGAGGTCGGCCCGCACCGCCGCGGCAACCCCGGGGTACTGGACCTTAACGGCGACCTCCCGGCCGTCCTCGCGCAGGACCGCCCGGTAGACCTGGCCGATCGAAGCGGCAGCGATCGGCTCAGGGTCAAACTCGGAGAAGACGTTGCGCAGCGGCTCTTCCAGCTCCTCCTCGATCACCCGCCGCATCTGGTCAAAGGAGACCGTTGGCGCCGCGTCGCGAAGCTTCGCTAGCTCCCGCTGAAACTCCTCCCGATACTCAGCCGGAACCAGCCCCACGTCGAGAAAGGACATCACCTGTCCGATCTTCATCGCCGCCCCCTTCATCTGGCCGAGGGCGGCGACGATCTGCTTGGCGGTCTCGATCTGGCGGCGGGCAAGCGCCTCCTGGGCCGCCTGCTCGTTGCGGGCCAGGTTGGCGGCGCGCGTCCCAAGCTGCTTGACCGCCTCCTCGGCAGCAAGCCTGCCAACCTTGGCCGTGCGGCGGACCCGAGAGGTAGGGATCTTGTCGCCGCGGGCCACGGCCTGATTCTAGGCGGTTTGGTTTAGCGCACCTCCACCCGGGAGCCGGGCAGGATGTCGTCCTTGCCATCCGGCCACCGCACCCAGGCCTTGGTGCCGCCGTCATAGTCCCTTGCAAGCAGGACCAGCTCGGCCTCCTTGCCAAGCGCCAAGCAGGGCCGTGGCTGGCCACCCTCCAACCCCCGCCAGCGGCGGATAAAGGGGTTCTCCTCCCACTCCGCGCCAACGGTGGTTGGCTCAGCGTGGCCGGGGTAGATCACAACCTCCCTTGAAAGCCCCATCAGCCGCTCCATGATCGAGTGGCGCAGGTCGGCGAAGGTGGTATGGCCGGAGGCGTGGACCCCGCCAACCGACCCCTTGAAGAGGGTGTCGCCGGTGAAGACCGCTTCCTGTCCGTCGTGACGGTCGCGGATATGAAAGGAGAGCATCCCTGCCGTGTGACCAGGGGTGTGGAGGGCCCGCACCTCTAACCCTTCAACCTCGATCGTGGCGTCTGGAGCAAGCGGCCGCGCCCCGATCTCCTCTTCAAGCATCGCAAGCTCCGCCGGGTGCATCAGCACCACCAGCTCCGGGTAGTGGCTGCGCAACCGGGCCGCCTCGCAGACGTGGTCATAGTGGTGGTGGGTGAGGAGGAGGTGGGTGGGCCGCAGGTGGAGCCGCTCGGCGGCGTCAAGGAGCGGTCCGACGGGGCCGCCCGCGTCGATAAAGATCGCCGCCCTTGGGGTCTGGTCCCGGAGGCCAGGCGCAACGAGGTAGGTGTTGGAAAGGAACTGCGGATGGAGGGAGCGCTCGATCAGCATCCTGCTATCTCTAACCGACAGCTTATGCGCTACCTCCATACCTGCTACCGGATCACCGACATCGACCGCTCCCTTGCCTTCTACAAAGCGCTCGGCTTCAAAGAGGTCGGCAGGCTGCCGATCCGCGACGAGGCGGTGAACATCTTCCTCTCCTTTCCCGGCGAAGAGGATGAGCCCCGCCTAGAGCTCACCTACAACTACGGCGTCGACCGCTACGACCTCGGCACCGGCTACGGCCACATCGCCGTGGCGACCGAGGATCTCGATCGCACCCTGGCGATGCTGAAGGAGCAGGGAATTGAGCCGGAGCGCCCCCCTTACACCGTCCGCGAGGGCGGAAACAGGCTCTGCTTCGTTCGCGACCCCGACGGCTACCGGATCGAGCTGATCGAGCGGAAAAGCAGCTAGATTGTCGCTGCAGGGATGGACGAGCGGACAGAAAAGGTCGCCAAGAACCTAAGACGGTTCTCCGAAGCCCTCGCCCAGCACGACCGGGAAAACCCAACCCACCACGCCTGGGGGATTGGCCTCTCCTACTTCGATCTACAGCGGCTTGGGTTCGAAGAGGGGGAGGAAATCCTGCCGGGCATCACCGTCCATGTCGACGGCGGCGTGAGCGGTAACTTCAGGATCCTCTGCGACGGGCAGCACGACGACCAAGGCAGCGGCGTCGAGGAGGCGGAGGACCAAGTTGTCCTCCAGGTGGTGGTGCCGGCGATCCAGCGGCAGCTGCCGCCGGCGGAGGATTAGCCTTCCCGCTCCCGGCCGGCAGCCCGCTTAGCGATCTGACCGACCAGCCGTTCGATCGTCGGGCAGCGCAGGTTGTGGCGCTCTGCGGCCCGCAGCACAGCCCCAGGGATCGCATCCAGCTCCGGTTCCCGGCCGGCGGCGATATCCCGTTGCATCGAGCTGCCTAAGGAGTCGTGGGCAAGCTCCAGCTCCTGGAGGGCTTCCTCGGCCTCGATCGGCGCCCCTTCCGCCTGGGCAACCGCAGCTCCCTCGGCGATCACCGCCTTCAGCTCGTCGTAGAGCTCGGGGGTATTGCGGATCCTGCCTAGGGGTAGGTCGTAGGCCGAGGTCAGGCAGGCAAGGGCGTTTAGCCGGACCAACTTCGACCACATCACCTCCGCCTCGCTCTCCTTCACCCGCGCCGGCACCCCCACCTCGCCAAGGAGGGCAGCAACCTGCTCCAGCCGCTGACGGACCTCTGGGTCGCTGCTCGCCAGCTCGACGTAGATGAAGGGGCTGGTGTGAACGACAACCCCGGGCTGGGGCCGGTCGGACTCGACCCGGATCGTCGCTGCAGCGACCCGACGGGGGCCAAACCGCCCCCGCAACAGGGCGATGTGGTCGAGGCCGTTGAGCAGTGGCACGACCAGGCCGACCTCGGCCTTGATCCGTTCCAGCCCTTCGACCAAGGTCACCGCCTTGGTGGCAACGATCAACAGGTCCTGGGGTTCGGTGAGCTCGCTCACCGCCTTGGGGTGCGCGGTGAACTCGCCGAACATCACCGAACGGACCTTGATCCCCTCAGCGGAGATCAGCTCTGCGGTCTGCTCCTTAGCAACCACCACCACCTCCTTGCCGGCTCTGGCAAGGAGCGCTCCCAGCAGCCCGCCAACACCCCCTGGTCCAAGAACTGCTACGCGCATGCCGTTAGCCTTTCAAATCGGCTGCGAGCAGCACCCCTGGGTTCATGATCCAGCCGGGATCAAGGGCCCGTTTAGCAGCGGCCAGAGCGGCAGCAAACGGCTCCGGCCGCTGGGAGAGGTAGTAGGGGAGGTGGTCCCTACCGACGGCGTGGTGGTGGGTGATCGTTCCGCCGGCGCCGAGGATCGCCCTGCTTACCCCCTCCTTTACAGCCAACCAGCGGTCGACCTGCTCGCCGTGCCGGGAGGG